>ENA-UONW01001196-UONW01001196.1-human-gut-metagenome-genome-assembly--contig:-CS52-NODE-1196-length-33154-cov-35.797547_pt1 | contig 33154 bp, 19 predicted proteins | sample MGYA00242463_ERZ724010 | MGnify/ENA metagenome assembly ERZ724010 | reverse complement strand
CGTGTCTCAGTCCCAATGTGGCCGTTCAACCTCTCAGTCCGGCTACCGATCGTCGACTTGGTGAGCCGTTACCTCACCAACTATCTAATCGGACGCGAGCCCATCTTTCAGCGGATTGCTCCTTTGATCACTGTATCATGCGGTACTGTAATCTTATGCGGTATTAGCATCTGTTTCCAAATGTTATCCCCCTCTGAAAGGCAGGTTGCTCACGCGTTACTCACCCGTCCGCCACTAAGTTCAAAAGTCATTTGACCGAAGCCGCATTCCTCAAGAACTCCGTTCGACTTGCATGTGTTAGGCACGCCGCCAGCGTTCATCCTGAGCCAGGATCAAACTCTCTAAAATTTGTATCATATCCGCCGAAGCGGCTACAATCAATTTCAGAGCTTGTTCTGCTCTTATCTTACCAAGAAACTTTCGTTTCCCGGAATTACTTTGTTGCGTCTTTCTCAGACGCGAATCTCAGGGTTCCTTGTTTCTTTCGTTGTTTAATTTTCAAGGTACTCGACACTCTCATTTCTGACGTTCCTGCGCTTTCGCGCTGCCCCGTCCCTCAAGTGCTCGACTATAATAACACAACCGGAGGGACTTGTCAACACTAATTTTCAAAAAATTTCAGATTTTTTTCATTTTATTTGACGCGACCCCGATATCAAAGATGCCTGCGCGGGCACAGAGAACCGCACAGGCATTGATATACAACGGTTTCAGGCTTTCGCGGGCTCTGCCGCTTTCACTGCGCTGTCGAAAAATCCGACGAGATCGCGGAAATATTCGTCGCGGCACTTCTCGTTGTGCAGTTCATGACGGGCATCTTTATATATATGTATCTCGGCATTTAGTCCGGCTTTCTGATAGCGACGCAGGAGCTTCTTTGCCTTTGACGACTTCGTGCCGCCGATGGGATCCATGTCGCCGCTGAATATACCGATGCGGACATCGGGGCTTATTTTCGCGATGTTTTCTTTTTTATATATCCTGCCGAACGCTTTTATCATGTTCCAATCGAAGTTGACGCTGATATCTATTCCCGCCATCGGGTCATCGATAAACACCTGACGGCGCGCAACATCGCTCGTCACCCACTGGCTCGGACCTTTTTCGCCCTTATAGCGCGCATCGAAAATCATATCGCTGACTGGGTTGACGAACTTCGGGCACCAGTCCTTTGCGAACAGCTCGAGCGGCCAGAGCAGAGCGAGAGCCGCCTGCGCGCCGTCCATATCGGCGGTTCCGCAGAGCGCGACTGCCTTGACGTCAGTCCCCTGCTGGAGAAAATCCTGCGCCAAGAAGCTGCCGTAGCTGTGACCCATAAGCACCTGCGGGAGATGGTAGCGATCCTTGAGCCAATTATAGAAGAAGACAAGATCTTTGACTGTTTTCTTCTCAATATCGCCGGGATGCCTGCCGCGGTTTTCATCGGTCTCGGTGTTTCCGTGGGCGCGGTGATCGTCGGCAAAGACTATATAGCCGTGCTCGTTGAACATCTGCGCGGTCTCATGATATCTGCCGGCATATTCGCACATTCCGTGGGATATCTGGACAACGCCCTTGGGATTCTCAACGTCATCCCAGAGATAGCAATGTATCGGGGTCGAATCGAAGCTTCGGATATCCAGCTGCTGCATAAAATTATCTCCTTTGTGTTTTTGACCAAATTATACCAATTGAAAATGTCGGTGTCAATAAAACGGAATACAAAAAGAATATACCCGCTCTCAAAAAGGGCGGATATATACATATATAGTTATTTTATGTTCATCCAGACTCTCATATCGCTCTCGCCTCGATTGGCAAAGGCAAAATACGGAATGAGTCTTATGCGCGTAGGTTCATATTTTATCTCGTCCGCGGGGGCATACAGAGCACCCGCTCCGAGCTTTCTTGTTCCGTCAACATCGAGCGCGGGAATGCCGAATCCGAGATCGACTGGCTCAGCATTGAGTTCCGGAGAAACGGCGAGTGAGAATATATCGCCATTATCTACTCCCTCGGCGCAGTAGACGACGGGGCCGCGCATGACAGCGACCTTGCCCGAGTCCTCATGCACTGAGGGGTCGGCGGAGATAATGACCGGTGACATATCGAAATCCAGCTCTATCTTAGCGCCGTCCTCACAGTCGAAGAACAGATAGCCGCCGCTGATACCGAGATTTTCGGCTCGTTCGGCTCCCGCCGAGCAGTCACGGCACCATGAGGGTATTCTGACGGCAAGCTTAGCGGGCGCGCCGCTGACGCGTATTGTCACCGAGCCGTCGGACGGGTAGTCCGTCGACTGAGAGATATGCGCCGTGCCGCCGTTTATTGCGACATCCGTATCGCTTTCCATGAACTGATGGACATAGACGGTGTCGCTGTCATACGAATATATATACTTTCCTATGCTCTCGACAAAGCGGGTGACGTTCGGCGGACAGCAGGAGCAATCGAACACCTCGACGCGCTGGGTTATCGGCAGGCGCACTTCATTGCCGCGCCAGTATTTTATCCTGCGGTTCAGAAGATCTATAGACAGCGGATTTTCATAGAAGAAGCTCTTTCCGTCGAGCGAAGTGCCCGAGAGGAATCCGTTATATATGACCCGCTCCACGATATCGGCATAGCGCGAATCAACGGCGGTCAGCGACATACGCTGGGCGAACATCGCGAGAGATATAGCGGCGCAGGTCTCCGCATAGGCGGTCTCGTTGGGCAGGTCGCCGTCAACGGTGAATGCCTCTCCGATGCGGGTCGAGCCGATGCCGCCGGTTATATACATGCGGTGCTCCGTCATATTTTTGAATATTCTGTTCGCCGCCGCGAGCAATTCTTCGTCGCCGCACTCGTAGGCGATATCTGCCATCGCGCTGTAGAGATAGCAGGCTCTGACGCTGTGGCCGACCGCTTCGCTCTGGTCACGCAGGGGGATTCTGTCCTGGAGATAATCCTCTGACGCAAATCCGCTCGTCTCTCCCCTGTCTTTTTCATTGTTGCCGCGCTTATCTATAAAGAAACGGCTGAGATCGAGCCAGCGCTTTTCGCCCGTGCAGCGATAGAGGCGCACGAGGGCGAGCTCTATCTCGGGATGCCCGGGAGTCGTGAAAGCTGCGGAATCGTCTCTGCGGAAAACATCATCTATAAATCCGGCATAGCGGCACATCAAGTCAAGAAATCTGCGCTTGCCCGTGGCTTCATAGTAGGCGACCGCCGCTTCGATAAGATGTCCGGCGCAGTATAATTCGTGGTGGTCGCGGTCGGTGAAGCGTTTGCCCGGCTCGACAACGGTATACCAGACATTGAAATATCCGTCGGGGGTCATGTTCCGCTCGATGCGGTCGATAAGATCCTCGACATAGCTTTCAAGCTGCTTGTCATTCTTTCTTTCGAGCACATATGCCGCCGCTTCCATCCACTTCGCCGCATCGGAATCGTAGAAGAAATGCGGGCGGTCGGGCTCGCCCTGCTTCCACTCGCAGCTGAGTGCGGAAAATCTGCCGGTGTCTTCAAATCTGCGGCGCACGCTGTCGAGCGTCACAGACTCGTTGAGCGCAATGCGGTCCTTCCAGAATCCGCCTGTGATATTCACTTTGTCAAACGGTATCGGGTGCTGTTTGTTCATATAATAGTCCTTTCGCGGGATAAAATTTTCAAAAGCCAATATGATTTTCTCGGCTCAACAAGAATACCACAAAATAGTCAAAATTGGTAGGACATTTAAAAATTTTTATGAACAAATCCGCCAACGGATTGAAGATTGATGAAAAATATGCTAATATATCCGTGCTTATAATTTGCACTACTGCGCTTTTGAGGAGGTACTCTTATATGGAGTATAAGCTAAACACAACAAATTACCGCGACTTCAAGGTCATTGAGGACAACAAGCTCGCGGGAAGAGCATATTTTATACCGTATTCAAAAAAGGAGAAGCTGTGCGCCGTCGATTTCAAACATGAGCGCACGGACTCCGACCTTGTCGAGGTTCTCTCCGGCGAGTGGGATTTCAAATATTACAACGATATCTCGCTCATTCCCGAAGTGTTCGATGCATCAGGCGTTGAGTTCAACAAGATACATGTTCCCTCGACATGGCAGCGCACCGGCTACGAACCGCCGGTCTATCTCAACTGCCCCTATGAGTTCGACCTGCCCAACCCGAACGTGCCCGAGCATATGTCCGCCGGAATCTACCGCAAGACTTTCGAAGTGACAAATTCCGACGATGTTCATATTCTGAGCTTTCTCGGCGTTGTTCCGTGCGTTGACCTCTACGTCAACGGAATATATGTCGGCTACAGCGAGGGCGCGCACAATTCGGCGGAGTTCGACATCTCGGAATTTATATACGAGGGCACGAACGAGCTGCTCGCGGTCGTTCACAAATGGTGCTCCGGCACTTATCTCGAATGTCAGGACATGTTCCGTGAGAACGGAATATTCCGCGATGTGCTTCTCTACAGGCTTCCGGCAGTCTACATAAATGATTACTATATCCGCCCGCGCAAGGCAGACGGAAAATGGACGATGGATGTCGAAATCACGCTCGAAGGCAAGCTCAACGGCTGCGAAGTCGGGCTCTCACTCGAAAAGGACGGCAAGGTTATCGCCGGAGAGGCTGTAAAGGCAGAACGCCTTACATACATGACATTCGATAATCTCGATGTCACCGAGTGGAACGCGGAGATCCCGACCGTCTACAACGCTTATATAACACTGTACAAGAACGGCGAAGAGCTCATGACGCTCAGAAACATCACGGGCTTCAAAACAGTGGAGATAAAGGGCAACACCTTTACATTCAACGGACAGGTCATCAAGTTCAAGGGCGTCAATCATCACGACACAAACGGCAAAACCGGCTATGTCATGACCTTTGACGACTATGAAAAAGATGTAAAACTCATCAAAGAGTATAACGGCAACGCAATACGCACCTCGCACTACCCCCCCGATCCATGTCTGATAGCTCTTGCCGACACATACGGTCTTTATATAGTCGACGAGGCGGATATCGAAACTCACGGCGCATTTTTCGCTCCGCACAATGATATAAACAAGATAAGCCACGATCTCAAGTGGGCTCCGAGATACCTCGACAGGGTCAAGAGAATGTATTACCGCGACAGGAGTCACCCTTGCATCACGATGTGGTCGCTCGGCAACGAGGCGGGCGGCTATGCATGTCAGGATGTCTGCTACGATTATCTGCACGAGACCTGCCCGGAGATACCCACTCACTACGAGGGTGTTATCCACACAAAGCGCAAGGCTTACGATGTGGTCTCCGACATGTACCCGACACACGCGCAGGTTGAGCGCGTCGGCATGGGCACACAGAGGGGTAAATGGTACAAGACGAAACCCTACTTCCTTTGCGAATATGTCCACGCGATGGGCTTCGGCCCCGGTGCGATGGAGGAATACTGGGACAGTTTCTATAAATACGACAATCTCATGGGCGGCTGCATCTGGGAATGGGCAGATCACGCGGTATATCACGCAGACGGTCCGTATGAATACACCTACGGCGGCGACCACGGCGAGAAGAAACACGACGGCAACTTCTGCGTTGACGGTCTTGTTCATCCCGACCGCACGCCTTCGAGCGGCGCGCTTGAGATGCAGGCGGTCTATCGCCCCGTCAGAGCAAAATACAACCGCGACGGCAGCTTCACTTTTACGAACACAAACCGCTTCCGCAGTTCGGGATATATCACAATCGTCCGCTCGATGACTGTTGACGGCATTGAGGGCGAAGAGAGGGAGCGTTTCTCGCTCGACATTGCGCCCTGCAAGAGCGAAAAGGTGACATTCAAAACAAAGATCCCCGCCGGCTGCGACTGCCGCATGAACTTTGAATATTTCGACGGCGACGCTTTCATCGCACGCGAGCAGGTTATAATAAAGAAAGAGCACAAGAAAGTCGCTCTGCCGACCGGCAGCAAATTAGAATGCAAAGTGGGCAGAAACTCCGCAAAAGTCAGCTTTGACGGCGGCTCGGTGAAGTTCGACCTCAAGGCCGGCGAGATAGCGTCCTACAAGCTCGGTGAAAAAGAACTCATTAACCAGTCCCCCGCCGCGCACAAGGGCTTCATCCCGAACATCTTCCGCGCGATGCTCGACAACGACAGAGTTATCATCGCGAAGTGGGAAAAGGCCGGATACGACGACATAAAAGCTATTCCGCATTCAGTGAACTTCTCCTCGGCCAAGCACTCGGCGAAATTCACCGTTGACTTCAACCTCCGCTCGAAGAAGGGCGTTGTTGCAAAGGTCAATCTTAAATACACTGTTGACGCCGCAGGATGCATAAAAGTCGAGACGGTATTCAACTCGAAATCCCAGCAGAGAGCCGCTGCGGCTCTGCCGCGCTTCGGTCTTGTGTTCGAGATGCCGATGAGCTTCGAGAACATCGAATATCTCGGCTACGGTCCCGGTGAAAACATGATCGATTTCAGAGAGCACACGACATTCGGCACATACAGGACCACGGTCAACGATATGGATGAATTCTATATCAAGCCGCAGGATTACGGAGTGCGCACAGGCGTTCGCAAGCTCAGCATCACGGATGCCGACGGCGTCGGACTGATGATCTGCAACCCTGACAGAGATCTCAGCTTCACAGCGAGGCACTTCACGCAGGCTCTGATGCAGTGCTCGATGCACCGCGACGACCTCCACTCCGAGAACACGACGGCAATTGACATCGACGGCTTCCTCAGAGGCACGGGCACCGGCAGCTGCGGTCCCGATGTTCTCCCGCAGTACACAGTTGACGGACGCAAAGAGCTTGCATACAGCTTCGTTATTGTCCCGATAAAATAAAGAAGTTCAGCGGAGCGTATAATAAAGCAAGAATCCTACCCACGGTCTTCCGCTGGGTAGGATTTTTTATATTTATGCGTTGCAAGAGAAGTACTATTTAAAATGTACCTTTGTGAGATAGATAAATTGGGATTTGTTTATCACTCGAGCTGTAACAAAGTAAAAGTAAGTGACCAGCTGATTCTTATAACCAGACTTCCAATAGCCTCGCTGCAGTGCTCGATAAGCCGATTGAGAGAGACGGGCAACATCACCGAAGCGCCGCCAGTGGCGGATAAAGCGAGGCGATGTTGGCGAAAAACAAGGAGCATAGCGCCCGCTCCAAGGGCGATGGGCGACTATGTTTTGAGAGGGCTGAACGGCTTGCGAAGCAAGACGTACGAGCACGCATTCGTTCAAGCTCCGGCACGTTTGCGTGCGAATGTGCCGAGCAACCAATCGCGAGTCGCGAGCTATGTGCTGCGGCGCGGCGTTGCGGGTGTCAAGCGGGTGCAGCCCACGGAAAGGCAAGAACACATCGGTTTTGCGTAGCAAAACTGCTTGCACTTAAAAGTATTGGATTTTTGATGACAGGCAAGAAAAAGGCTCACAGGAATGCGCCCGCATTTCAAGTGCTTTTTTCGCAGCATGGCGCAAAAAGACTTACTTTAAAGCGATGCTTGCTTGCCTTTCTGTGGGCACAGTTTGCTTTTCTTTTGTAGGCGTTTTCTTTTTCAAACAAAAAGAAAATGCCGAAATGCGGGTAGTGTATATCGTTTGATTATGTTAGGTCGTGAAGGTAGGGTATAAATCCTACAAATTCACATCGTGCCGCTGTCGCGGCAGCGGTGCGTCGAGTCGCCGCACCCTACAATGCGCCTAATAGATTCTGCGACAAATCCCATTTGCACATTTTGTTGCACAAGCATCTATAATATTACATATCAAATTTCGCATATTAAACACAAAAAATCGGCTGCCGTTTTTGTTCGACAGCCGATGATTTTTTATGTTCACTTTTTCATTTGCTCGCGCAGGTGGTTTGAAAGCAGAGCGAGCGACGACGCCATATTCTCGTTCTGGACAAGTATGCCATCCGGGACAACGAGATGAACCGGAGCAAAGTTCCAGATTGCGCGGATGCCGCTTTCAACAAGCAGATCGCATATCTCCTGCGCGCTCGATGCGGGGACGGTGATGATGCCTATATGCACATTCACTTTGCGGCAGAAGCTGCCGAGCTGGGCTATCGGGAATACCGTCTTGCCCTGGAATTCGGTCGGCTCTTCGCACAGGTCGAACGCGGCGATTATATTGAGCCCGTAAGCCTTGAAACCGCTGTAGTTGAGCAGCGCCTTGCCGAGGCTGCCTGCGCCGACTATCACGGCGTTATCAATATCGTTATAGCCGAGGAAAGCTTCAAGCTCCGCGATAAGATCCTTGACATTGTAGCCGACCTTCGGCTTGCCGGATGAGCTAACGCTCGCGAGATCCTTGCGCACCTGAACATCATTAAGCTGAAGCGCTTCGGCGATAGTTGTAGCGGATATATTTTTCGGTGCATCCTCCGGAAGCCCCTGGATATAGCTCAGGTACATCGGCAGTCTCTGAAGAGTGTGTTTCGAGATATTCGGAGTCATAAAAATTTCACCAACCTGAAGATTATACTTGTACTGCAACTATTGTATCATATTTTTTCAGATAGTTCAAGTAAACTTAGGGGCAAAAAATCGGGGGAGCCGCCCGAAAGCGACTCCCCTTCTCACCTGCCTTTTGAGCAGGATTTCAGTTTTTATTCACAGTCTTAGACCGTGAAAGCAAAGTCGGTAGTATCCCAGACCTGCTTGCCGTTGGCCATATACTTCGCAGTTGCGGTGTAATCGCCTTCGGTGAGCTTAACATTGATGGTCCAGATCTCGCCGTCGCCGTTAGAAGCGATGGAAACACCTATGTCATCTCTGTCATAAGTCCTGGTAGCACCCGAAGCATAGGTTATTCTAACCTTCTTGGCAGTACCGTTGACAGTGACTGCGACAGAATCAGCAGAAACACTAACTGCAGTAACGCTGACAACCTTTATGGGCTTGGAAGTGATAACCACATCAAATTCAAAGCCGTCAGTCCATGTCTTGCCATACTTAGCCTTTGCAAGATGTTTACCTTCGGGGATGCTGAGTTTGACGGTCCAGATCTCATAAGCAAGATCGGCACTGTTAGCGCTGACTTCGTTGCCCTGTGCATCGTAAGACTTGACAGAAACTCTCGGATCGATCCTTATGAATGTGGTTGTTCCACCCTTTCCATAAGCAATCTGGATCTTGCTGGCCTTGCCGTCGACCTTGAATGAGTACTGCTGCTTACCGCCGTAATTCGGGGTGTCGTAGGTTACGTCAACAACTCCCTTAGGCGCGGGTTTGACATCATAAACAACAGTAAATTCATGATCTCCGGTCCATACCTTGCCGTACTTTGCTCTGGCAACATGCTTGCCTTCAGCAATGTTAAGTTTTACAGTCCAAATCTCATAAGCAAGATTTGCACTCTTGGCATCGACTTCGTTACCCTGTGCATCGTAGGACTTGATAGATACTCTCAGATCATACCTTGCACGAGTGGTAGTTCCGCCATTTTCATAGGCAATCTGGATCTTGTCAGCCTTGCCGGAAACCTTGACGAAATATTCCTGCTTGCCACCGTAGTTCGGGGTGTTGTAGGTTACATCAAGGACACCATCAGAAACAGGCTCAGAGGGCTTGGTATCAAACTTAACGGTAAAGTCGTAGCCGTCCTCTTCCCAAGCCTTGTCAAACTTCGCGAGAGCGGTATACTCACCCTCAACGAGATTGACATTCAGGGTCCAGATTTCGCCATCCTCAGTCTTCTCTATCTTCAGAATACCAAACGCATTGACATCGCTTGTCATGGAGGTGTTTCTGTCAAACGTGCGGGTAGTGCCATAAGCGTCAACTATTCTGAGTTTCTGAGGCTCGCCCTTGACCTTGACTGCATACTGATGCATGCCGCCGTAGTTCGGGGTCGCCGGAGTGACGGAGATGATGGAGGAGCCGCTGGCAACAAGAATAGCGTCAAATCTGACATTCTCGATGCCCATAGTTCCGACCTCGGGATCCCAACCGGTGAAGTTGTAACCGTCGACAATCGGATCTGCGGGAGCTGCGATCTGCTCGCCGACCTTCGCAGTAACGGTTGCATGAACTTCGCCGTTTACATAGAAGGTAGCGGTGTAGGTCTCAAGCTCGAGAGCTTTGACTGCATCGTTGATAGCCGTGGTGGCTGCGTTGATTATATGCTGCTCGTCGTACTTCAGACCCTCGGGAACTACTGTTTTAAGGGCTTCCGCGAGAGCGTTTCTGGTCTCGGCGGTGTACTTCTTGTCGTAGTTCTCTTCATTCTGTTTAGCTTCAGCCTTTGCCTTAGCCTCATTGTAAGCGGAGTAGTCGGCGTCGTCCTTAATCCATGTCGAAACGACTGTTACGTCGTGTGCGGGCATGGTTTCGGGAAGTGCAGGATCCCAACCGTTAAAGGTCTCATGTTCCTTTGTGGGTTCTGCAACACTGATAGCTGCGCCATAGTAAACCATGGACTCTGCGCCGTCAACAGAAAGCTTGTACTGGTTACGGCTGTAGTAGACCTTAAGGGTAAGGCTACTGTCTGCCGCGACTGTGCCGGAAAGGACGCTGTCACCTGCAACCGTGAAGCCCTCGCGGGTCTCGGGATCGACGGAGACGGTCGCGTCGGTGGTTGCGGGAACAGTCTTGGTCTCTGCTGCGCCGTACTGTCCGTCAAGGCCCATGACATAAGTCTCAACCTTGTAGGAGACTTCGCCGGCGGAGAACTGAGCGTTGAAGGAAACATCCTCAGTGCCCATGGCTCCGACTTCCTTATCCCAACCGGTGAAGACGAAGCCTTCCTTGGTGGGATTCTCGGGAGCGATGATCTGCTCGCCGACCTTCGTGGGAACGACTCTGTACTTAACGCCGTCAACATAGAAGGTTGCGTTGTAGGTCATGACCTCGAGAGAAGCAACTGCATCGTTGATAGCCTTGGCGGCTGCATCGACAACAGACTGCTCGGAATACTTCTTGCCGGAAACTTTTTCTGCAAGAGCTGCATCGAGAGCCGCTCTGGACTCTGCGGTGTAGGTCTTATCATAGTCAGTCTCGGCCTTCTTCGCCTGAGCCGCTGCGACTGCCGCTTTGTAAGCGGTGTAGTCAGCGTCGTTCTCGCTCCACTGGGAAACGAGGGTCAGGTCGGATGCGGGCATGTTGGCGGGAACATCAACGTTCCAGCCGGTGAAGGTGTAGCCCTTACGCGCTGCCGGGGTGGCAATGTCAAGAGCTGCGCCATAGTAAACCATGGACTCTGCGCCGTCAACAGAAAGCTTGTACTGGTTACGGGCAAAGTAGACTTTCAGTACGAGGCTGCCGTCGGCTGCGACCTTGCCGCTGACAACATTAGCTGCCGACTCGTCGAAGGTGAAGCCTTCGGCGGCAGTTGTATCTGCAGTGACCTCAGCGTCGGTGGTGCCATAAAGGGTCTTTGTCTCAGCTGCGCCGTAGTTGCCGTTGACATCCATCGTGTAAACCTCGACGGTGTAGGCAATGCCGGACGCCTTTTCGAACTGAGCGGTGAAGGTGATATCCTCAACGCCCATCTTGCCGACTTCCTTATCCCATCCCTTGAAGACATAGCCTTCCTTAGCGGGATCCTTCGGAGCGACGATCTGCTCGCCAACCTTCGTGGGAACGACTTCGTACTGGACGCCGTCGACCGTGAAGATCGCGTTGTAGGTCATAACTTTGAGAGCTGCAACTGCGTCGTTGATAGCCTTGGTAGCTGCATCGACAACAGACTGCTCGGAATACTTCTTGCCGGCGACATCGTTAGCAAGAGCTTCTGCAAGAGCAGCTCTGGTCTCGGCGGTGTAGGTCTTGTCATAATTCTCTTCGCCCTGCTTTGCCTTAGCCGCTGAGACTGCCGCGTTGTAAGCGGAGTAGTCGGCGTCGTTCTCGCTCCACTGGGAAACGAGGGTCAGGTTCTCTGCGGGCATGTTGGCGGGAACTTCGACATTCCAGCCGGTGAAGGTGAAGCCCTCTCTTGCTGCCGGAGCGGCAATGTTAAGAGCTGCGCCATAGTAAACATCGGACTCTACGCCGTCAACAGAAAGCTTGTACTGGTTACGGCTGTAGTAGACCTTGAGAACAAGGCTGCTGTCAGCTTCGACTGTGCCGGAAAGGACGCTGTTATCAGCAACCGTGAATCCCTCGCGGGTCTCGGGTGTGACGGAGACGGCTTCGCCTGTGGTTGCGAGAACAGTCTTAACCGTTGCCGCGCCGTAAGCGCCGTTGACATCCATTTCGTAAGTCTCGACCTTGTAGGAGACTGCGCCTGCGGTGAACTGAGCGTTGAAGGAAACATCCTCAGTGCCCATAACGCCGACTGCGGGATCCCAACCGGTGAAGACATAGCCTTCCTTGGCGGGCTCTTCGGGAAGAGCAATCTGCTCGCCGACCTTCGCCTGAACGGTTGCATGAACAGCGCCGTCAACATAGAAGGTAGCGGTGTAGGTCATACGCTCGAGAGCTTTGACTGCATCGTTGATAGCCGTGGTGGCTGCATCAACAACACCCTGCTCGGAGTACTTCTTGCCGGAGACATCGTTAGCAAGAGCTTCTGCAAGAGCCGCTCTGGACTCTGCGGTGTAGGTCTTATCATAGTCAGTCTCGGCCTTCTTCGCCTGAGCCGCTGCGACTGCCGCTTTGTAAGCGGTGTAGTCAGCGCCGTCCTCTGTCCACTTAGCAACGACTGTTACATCGTGTGCGGGCATGGTCTCGGGAAGCGCAGGATCCCAACCTGCGAAGGTGTAGTGCGCCTTGACGGGGTCTGCTACGGAAACAGCCGCGCCATAGTAGAAGGTATACGCAACGCCTTCAGCGGTAAGGGTGTACTGGTTGCGGCTGTAGAATACCTTGAGGACAAGGCTTCCGTCTGCCGCGATAGTGCCGGAAAGAACGCTCTCGTCCGCAACGGTGAAGCCCTCGCGAGCCTCAGGTGCGTAGGTAGCGGTAGAGCCGGTGGTTCCGGTAAGAGTATCGGAGGTAGGCTCGCCGTAAGTGCCGTCGGTGCCCATTACATAGGTGTTGACGGTATAAGCGGTGTTACCTGCCGCTGCGAACACTGCCTCGAAGGTAGCGTCTGCGGTACCCATAACGCCGACGGAGGGTCTCCAACCTGCGAAGGTGTAGCCTTCCTTGGACGGATCCTTGGGAGCGACGATCTGCTCGCCGACCTTCGTGGGAACGACTCTGTACTTAACGCCGTCAACATAGAAGGTTGCGTTGTAGGTCATGACCTCGAGAGAAGCAACTGCATCGTTGATAGCCTTGGCGGCTGCATCGACAACAGACTGCTCGGAATACTTCTTGCCGGAAACTTTTTCTGCAAGAGCTGCATCGAGAGCCGCTCTGGACTCTGCGGTGTAGGTCTTATCATAGTCAGTCTCGGCCTTCTTCGCCTGAGCCGCTGCGACTGCCGCTTTGTAAGCGGTGTAGTCAGCGTCGTTCTCGCTCCACTGGGAAACGAGGGTCAGGTCGGATGCGGGCATGTTGGCGGGAACCGCGGGGCTCCAGCCGGTAAAGGTGTAGCCCTCTCTGGGAGCCGGATCGGCTATCTCGAGAGCTGCGCCGAAGTAAACATCAGACTCTGCGCCGTCAACAGTAAGCTTGTACTGGTTACGGCTGTAGTAGACCTTCAGGGTAAGGCTGCTGTCAGCTGCGACTTTGCCGGTGAGAACGCTCTCGCCTGCAACCGTGAAGCCCTCGCGGGCGTCGGGAGTAAGAGTTACCTCTTCGCCCGTGGTTGCGGGAACGTTCTTTGTTTCGGCAGCGCCGTACTCACCATCAAGACCCATGACATAGGTCTCAACCGTGTAGGAGACTTCGCCTGCGGAGAACTTAGCGTCAAATCTAACATCCTCAACGCCCATTACTCCGACTTCGGGATTCCAACCTGTGAAGACATAGCCTGTCTTGGTGGGATCTCCGGGCTTAGCGATCTGCTCGCCGACCTTCGTGGGAACGACTCTGTACTCAGTGCCGTCAACATAGAAGGTTGCGTTGTAGGTCATGAGCTCAAGAGCTGTGACCGCATCGTTGATTGCCTTAGCGGCTGCATCAACTTCACCCTGCTGGGTGTACTTCTTGCCGGAAACATCCTTCGCAAGGGCATCGGCGAGAGCCTGTCTGGACTCTGCGGTGTAGGTCTTGTCGAAGTTTGCTTCTTTCTGCTTAGCTTCAGCCTCTGCCTTAGCCGCGTTGTAAGCGGTGTAGTCAGCGTCGTCCTTAATCCATGTCGAAACGACTGTTACGTCGTGCGCGGGCATGGTCTCGGGAAGTGCAGGATCCCAACCGTCAAAGGTCTCATGCGCCTTTGTGGGTTCTGCAACACTGATAGCTGCGCCATAGTAAACCATGGACTCTGCGCCGTCAACAGAAAGCTTGTACTGGTTACGGCTGTAGTAGACCTTAAGAACAAGGCTGCCGTCCGCAAGGACTGTGCCGGAAAGGACACTGTTGTCAGCAACCGTGAAGCCCTCGCGGGCGTCGGGGGTTACGGAAACAGTCTCGCCGGTAGTAGCAGACTTATCCTCGATAGCAGCGTCGCCGTAGTTACCGTCAAAACCCATGACATAGGTCTCAACCTTGTAGCCGACGGTGCCTGCCGAGAACTTAGCGTCAAATCTAACATCCTCTACACCCATGACTCCGACTTCGGGGTTCCAACCTGTGAAGGTGTAGCCTGCCTTGGTGGGAGCTTCGGGGGCGACGATCTGAGCGCCAACCTCTGTGGCGACGGTACGATAAAGCCCATTGTCGACATAGAACTCTGCGTTGTAGGTCATGAGTTTAAGACCCTTAACCGCGGCGTTTATCTTCGCTGTCTGAGCGTCAACAATATGCTGCTCGCTGAGCTTCTTGCCGGAGACATCCTCATCAAGTGCGGCGTCAAGAGCTTTTCTGGAAGCCTCGGTGTAGGTCTTGTCGTAGTTGGCCTCTGCCTTCTTAGCGTTGGCAGCTGCAACAGCTATGTCATAATCGGTGTAGTCTGCGGGATTCTCGTTCCACTTAGCCGTAAGAGTGATGCTCTGTGCGGGCATGGTGGCGGGAACTTCCTCCACCCAGCCGTCAAATTTAAATCCGGCCTTTTCGGGAGTGCGGGCAACGACAGTAGCTCCGTAATAATATGTATCGGGCGCGAGGTCCGTATTGGCATATGTTACGGTGTACTGGTTACGCGAATAGTAAATGCTGAGGACAAGAGAACCGTCAGCGGCGATAGTGCCGGTAAGGACGCTCTTCGCGGAATTGAGCGAGAAGCCCTCTGCGGGAACTGCGTCGGCGGTTATGTCGGCGGTCGAACCGGTCTCGCCGGCACCCTGATAGGTGCTGTCGGGAGCTGACGGATAAGCGCCGGTGGTGTCCATATTATAAACATTCACGGTGTACTTTGTATCCGTGTTGTTTGCGAACTGAGCTTCGAATGTAGCGTCAGCGTCAAACGTTGCGGGTACGTTGCCCCAACCGACGAAGTGCATGCCGACAGGTGCGGCAGGAGCTTCGATGGAGCTAAGATCAACGGGATCGCCCTGGTTGCCGGTAAGAACCGCGTGGACTTCGCCGTTCACGGTGAAGGTGAAGGTAACGGTCGTTACTTCGGCTGCGATAAGGCGCTTCCAGTTGTAGATAAGGTTGTTCATAGCTTCTCTGACCTGCGTGCGCATGGTCGTAGAGGCGTTGAACGAGGTCGAAACCTTCTGAGCATAAGCAAATGACTTTGCATATGCTTCCCATCTGTCCGCATCATACTTGGAGGCATCTGCGGAGTCGATGGTGCACAGCTTGATAGCCGCATCGAGGTGCGTCTTGACAGCGGCAAGCTTTATAAGTCTGGGACCCCAAAGCGCAACCTGCTGCTCAGCATAAGCAACATCGATAGCGGATATTGTGGGCATCTGCCACGCTGCAATCGCGGTCTCCCACGCTGCGTGGTCGGTCTGCCACTGTGCATATGCCTTATCATACTTCTGCTTCTCGATCAGAGTGGCGTCATCGCCGGGCTTCTCGGGAGCAACGGGCTCCTTGGGAGCTATGGTCGAGTTGTAGAGATTGAGAGCGCGGTTTCTGGCTTCCTTCCAGCCGTTCCAGGTGACTGAATTGAAATCGTCATAACCAAAGAAGTTATAACCGTCATCCCAATAAACGGCACCGTCTGCGTTTTCCTTGCCCTGGACTGCCTCAACGGCGGTCTTGAGCGAGTCAACGGAAGCGGAAACCAAATGTGTCTCCAAAGTTTCAACTGCAGAGGCAAGCGCCTTCTGTCTAGCTTCAAATCCTGCAAGGAATTCGCTATTGGTGTAGAGCGCAATCGTACCGGGAAGAAGCGTATATATAGCCGCATTGTTAAGGGCGGTCATATATGCGTCCCAAGCTGCATCCGCGCTGCTGTCATAATCTGTTCTTGCGCGATTCTTGCCAGCTTCTATATTGTAGAGCTCAGGAAGTCCGTAATCGTTATAACAGATAATACGGGTAGCACCATTGTAATGGTCGGTTTTGTTACCCTTCTTTGCCGTAGCAGCCCAATTGATCGTAGTGTCAAAGCCAACTTCAAACTTTGCAATAGAAGCTGTCTCCTCCCAAAGATCAATGCTGTCATAGGCATTTGAACCTGAAATAGCATTTCCGCCATCCATTGACGCCGAAGAGGTCGCACTCTTAAGGTTGGAACTAAGGCCACCGAGATTAGCTGATGCATTAGATCCTGTATGTGAACCTTTGCCCTTCGGCACCTTGAAAGTAACACTCTGCGCACATATCGTCTTCAGCGGGTTGGTGTTGTTCTGATTAAACAGCAGAAGCTTGGGCGGGCAATCATTAACAGACGCGCTTGTCTTGTTTGAGCCCGTATTAATTCCGCTGGTATTGTTATCAACATCAGCACCATCAAGCCTATAAGAATAGAATCTGCAAACCGAAGCATCGTTTGTCAGCTTATTTCCCGCCTCATCGAGGACAAAATAATATACAGTAAAGACAACAAGCGTATTATTACTGTCGATTCCGCTTATCTTCACCGACCTATTATCGCCGCCATTGAGTTCCTCATTGGCAGTAAGACCGGATACCGAAAGATCCTTTTGTTTGCTGCCGTCATAGTTATAAGCAACAGCGCTCCAACTATCGATTGTATAACGGGGAAGCTTGTCCTGAGTGAAGTTATTGTTCTTATCAGTATAACCTCTGTTAATGCCCTGACTTCCGTTATGAACCGTGAGATCAAGTTTGCTGCTGTTCTTGATTCTCTTTGAACCGGCGATCTCCATTTCCTTGAACTTTGCCTTATCAGTCAGCTTCATGACCTGAGCCACGATGTTGACGATAGGCGGAACAAGCTTGTCCCTGTTGGAGTTCAGGGATCCGAGAAGGTTCTCGACTATCGAGCCGAGCTCAGAGTTCGAAACGATCTCATTGAGCGAGCCGTAAGTCTTGGTTACCGTTCCCGGAAGAACTGCTTTGAGGATATCGGTGACGAGTCTCACGATGCTCTGCTTGAGAGTCTGAGAGGCGAATACGCCGGACTCATTCTTAACAAACAGGTCAGAGATGCAGGTCAGATCCTGATCAACGAGCAGTCCGTTGAGGATAGAATAAACAATATCCTTGAGGATAGTCTCGCTGCCGCTGTTGGCAAACTTTGCGGGAAGAACAGATTTGTCTAACAGCTTGAAGAAGATATCATCAAGTGCTTTCCATCCGTCAGAGGTATCGATAGCAGTGCTGGGAAGAAGACCTGTGTAATTCTGCGGGTCAGCGTCAAGCCACTGAACGGCAGTAGTCAGCATCTTATCCAGACCGTCGCCGTAGTTGAGCGCCTTCTTCGGATCACCTGCGTTGAGGTCGATACCGGGATTGACGTTGTAGGCGACATAATCCGCAAGCATGTCAAGGATACCCTGAACAGTCTTGGGATAACCGCTGTAATCTCTTTCGGGAAGGAACTGAGCCATGAGCTGCTTAACAGCCTCCCATGCAACTCCCACAACAGTCGTGACATCCTCGGGGATGTACATATAGCCGACTGATGCGTTAATGACCGAGCGAGCAATGTAAGCGATAAGCTCTTCCTTGCTCATTGCGTCGATCTCTTCTGCGGTTGCGATGTGCTTCTGCCAATCCGGGAAGAAGTAATCGCCGGTCTCTTTGAGAATGTATCTCGCAACCGCGACAACATTATCGGTGAGCTTTGAATTGTCACCCGAGACCCAACCGTTGTAGTTCTTCAGAAGTCCGTTAACAATGCCGCCGGCAATGTTATTGAGCTCAGCAACAAGAGTGCTGCCCGCGGGGACTGTATAGGTCGAAACCCTGAAGTCCCTGTTGAACAGACCTGCAAGAGTACCTGTGGTATCCTTGTCGATCTCCTGACCGAGCCACTTCATTGTCTGGTCATTGAGCATCGGAACAGCTATATCGTTATAAGCTGTCTGAAGAAGATCCTCGATGAAGTCATATGTAGACTTTGTCGAGTTGAGGTCAACGAGATTTTTGACACTGTCAGGAATCTCTTTAACGCCTGCAAGAGCGTTCTGAATGATGACCTGAAGCATGCTGTCGATGTTATTGGGGCTACCAGGGCGTGTATCCGGATTATACTCTGTATTCGGATACGCAAGACCCCAGATAAGCTGTCTAAGCATAACTTCAACATTCAGATCGACCTTTACGAACGAGTTGGCAACACCGAGATCGATTCCGCCGTCCCGCTTGTACTTACCGACACCGCCGACGACAGCCTTCTTGACGATTCCCTTGTTGTCCGCAAGGAACTGAAGGAGTGCCTTAATGACTTCGACATCCGTAGTATTAGTATTGCTTCTGCGCGGGTTCTTGATTGCATCGACGTTGACATTGTAAAGTTCTCCTGCCATCCAAAGGATAGCCTTGTTGCCGCCAGTGAGAAGTTTATAGACGCTCGAAAGAGCATTGTCTATAGACGTCGCATCAAGCTTACCGAGAATCGAAAGATTCATCGTAAAGTCCGCCTTAGCAAGCGCCTTGTCAGCGTAGTCAAGAAGCGCAGACGCATACTGCTCCGTGGTCAGAACCGCAGTGTCAGTAAAGTCGTACTTTGTCAGCGCGTCATCCTTATAAGCCTGGTACGCACTCGCGCCGGCGGTAGCCGATGAGAGTATGAGCAGCGAAGCAAGGATGATTGCTAACAAGCGTTTCATTTTCTTCAAATTTACACCTCCATTTTAAAAATTTCACCATATATCAGAGCATTCCGTCTCCCGCAAATTGACGGAACACATTGGCGACAAAGTCATTTTGCTCTGTTCGGGCAATACAAAGCAAGAGGGTATGATTATCCCCCATGTAAAGAATAACCCTCGGTTCAGCACTTTGTCAATAAGTTTAAAATTTTTTAATCATTTTTGTATGGTTTGCACAACGATTTTTTAATTTTTTATAGTATGCTAACAATACAGATTTGGCAAATATGTTGAAAAATGTAATTTTTGTTTTATATTGCCATTAAAAATGGCGTTTTTATGTTTATTGGGAATTAATAACCGTTTTTTATGGGTAAAAAATGCACAAAAAATCATGATATTAAAGAATAATATCGTTTGTTTATCATATTAATGTTTGTTATAGAAACAAGAAAGCTGTTATTTGCCGATAGTACATAAAAAACGGATTTTTTCGGCTATATTTGTTTTACATATCCGTTATATGAAAAGGCTTATATATAATGTATAGTAACATGGCATCGCGGCAGTGATTTATCGGGGTAAAAAGCAACACAGATAAACAGAAAAACCGGCTCCGTCACCCCTATACAGACTTCAAAAGCAGGCGAACGAAGTTCGCCGCTACGGTCGATAGAATAAATCTTTGCGAAAACTTCGTGCCGCCGTCGGCGGCAGCGGTGCGTCGAGTCGCCGCACCCTACAAGGTACAGGGTAATAAATTTAGTGCGAATTTCGTGAAATAAGCTCTCAGTCTCGGCTTCGTCAATCAGGTTTCCCTGCACGAAAGCCTGACAAGCCTATTAATAACACAAAAACCGACCGTAAAGCAATCGCACTTTACAGCCGGCTTTCGCGGTTTTTTCACTTTTTCTCCTTGCACGCGGCTATTATACTCAGCGCCGAGCAGGCGGCTGTCGCTATCGCCGCGGCGGCGATAAGCTTTTTGATTATATCGAGCCAGCGCATCGAGGTCAGCGCGCAGCTGACGAGCTTCAGGCTCTTTGAAACACTCTGCACAGTATCCATTGCTATCCCCTTTCAGTTTGTCAGCAGGACTGCGTGGGCTATCGACGGCACCGTCTCGCCCTGGAGCGGTGAGACTGCCGAGAGCAGCGCGCCCGTTCCGACGAAGAGCACTTTATTGAGCCTGCCCGAACGCATCTCGCTGACGATATGCGAGCAGACCACCGCCGCGCTGCATCCGCAGCCCGAGCCGCCGGAGTTCACGTCCTGCTCGTTGAGCCGATAGAGCATCAGTCCGCAGTCGTTGTGGCGGGTCGTGATATCGATATGCTCCTGCTTCCTCATCAGCTCGCGCAGGAGCGTTGAGCCGACATAGCCGAGGTCGCCCGTTAAGATAAGATCGAGATCCTCCGGCTGCGTTTTTGTGTCCTGCAAAAAGGCGGTTATCGTCGAACACGCGGCGGGCGCCATTGCCGCGCCCATGTTGTTCGCGTCCTTGACTCCGTAGTCGGTTATCCTGCCGAACGTGGCTAATTCAATATGCGGCGACGCTGATTTCCCTATCACGGCGCACCCAGCCGCCGTCGCCGTCCACTGGGCAGTCGGAGGACGCTGACCGCCGTATTCGAGCGGAGTGCGGAACTGCTTCTCCGCCGAGCAAAAATGCGACGAGGTCGCCGCGGCGGCTATACGCGCCGCACCAGAATCGACGCTCAGCGCCGCCATTGCCAGCGAAAGAGCCATTGTCGAGCACGCGCCGTAAAGCCCGACAAACGGTATGCCGAGATCGCGTGCGCCGAACGCCGAGCCGCTGCACTGGCTGAGCAAATCGCCCGCCATGAGCATGTCGATATCAGCGGCGGTCATGCCGGATTTTTCAATAGCCTTCACCACGGCGCGATGCTGAAACGCGCTCTCCGCCTTCTCCCATGTTTTTTCACCGAATGTGCCGTCGGTTATCACCTCATCAAAACTCCCGCTGAGAGGCCCATCCCCCTCTTTGCTGCCGACTATTGCGGCAGACGCTATTATCCCAGGACGGCTGCCGAACTTCAGCGTATATTTTCCAATTCTCTCTGCCATCGGTTCACCCCATTATCCTGAGCGCGATATAATAAATCACGCCGTAAACGACCGCCGCGGCACTGCCATAGACTATGACAGGCCCCGCAACCTTGAACATATTCGCGCCCGTGCCGAGAATCCTGCCCTCGCTCTGAAACTCCATCGCGGGCGAAACAACTGCATTCGCAAAGCCGGTTATCGGCACGAGTGTACCTGCGCCCGCATGACGGGCGATTTTATCGAACACGCCGAGAGCGGTCAGCACGGCGGCAACGACAACAAGAGTACATGGTACAAGGCTCGACACCGTCTTTTCGTCCGCGCCGAGCGACTCATAGAGCATCGAAAAGCCCTCGCCTATCGCGCAGATGAGCCCCCCTATCAAAAAAGCTTTCAGCAGGTTCATCAACTTCGGGCTCGGTGGCGATGCGCGCTTCGTCATTTTTTCATATTCTTTTCCGGACAGCGACATATTTTCATCTCCCTTGCGTCTATTTTCTGCACGCGCGAAAGAAATATACCGCCGCGAAAATAATTTACAAATGTTGACTTGACTTGATGAACAACATCGCGATAAAATTATAAAAAACACTTGAGGAGCTTTGCAATGGCGCATCTTATCGAAGTCAAGGACGCATATAAAATATACAATCCCGGCGAGAACGAAGTTCACGCGCTCGACGGAGTTTCGCTGACCGTTGACCGCGGAGAATTTCTGATGATCGTCGGTCACTCCGGATCGGGCAAATCGACGCTGATGAACATGCTCGGTCTGCTCGACATCTGCACGAGCGGCGAATATCTCATTGACGGCAAGGATGTTTCAAACCTGTCGGACGACGAGCTTTCGGAGATACGCAACAAAGAAATAGGCTTCATCTTCCAGGGCTTTAATCTGATTCCGAGCCTTACGGCAAAGGGAAACGTTGAGCTACCGCTGATATACAGAGGCGTCAAAAAAGAGGAACGCGAGAAGCTCTCGGTCGACGCGCTGCGCCGAGTCGGACTCGAAAAGCGCATGAACCACCTGCCCTCGCAGATGTCCGGCGGTCAGCAGCAGAGAGTCGCGATAGCCCGCGCAGTTGCCGCACGCCCGCCGATAATCCTCGCAGACGAACCGACCGGCAACCTTGACTCACACTCCGGCAAAGAGGTCATGAAGATACTCCACGAGCTCAACGACGAGGGGCGCACGATAATCCTCATCACCCACGACAACGAGATCGCCGAAGAGGGAACGCGCGTTGTCAGGATATCCGACGGCAGGATAATCGAAGACCGACCGAGCAACAGAGCATAAAAATTTAGCAATGCTTATAAGGCAAAAAATCATATCCGCGATTGGATAGGATTTTTTGTTGGGCGTGGTGGTGAAATAGGCATGAAAAAAGGACTGTCCGTTCAGACAGTCCTGATTTTCAATTCATCAGAGAACGTAGATGCGCACGCCTCTGTAGCCCCATGCACAGCACTCCTCATATGTGTTCATATAGAGGTCTACAGTGCAGGAATTTCTCTTTGCAAATCCGCCGGTATCGGCCGCTATGCAGTAGCCGTAGACGAACTTGCCGTCAAGCGAGACGATATAGAGCTCGGTGCCGTAAGGGAACTGCTTGGGGTTGACCGCGATGTGTCCGGGCATCGGCTTGCGTCCGGATGCCGTTCCCGTGCCGCCGTAATATGCGGTTGCGGTGCCGTCAACTATTCTCTTGTAGTTCTTGGGCACGCCGTTCGCGTTCAGCTGAACTCTCGAGGGAACTTTGAGCTCGGATATCGGCGTATGAGTCTTGAGTCTGATATTCTTGACGCGCTTGACTCTGCCCTTGAGGATGACCTCGGTCACCATCTGCTTGGTTATCTTTTCATTGACGGTCTCGGAAGAGTCGAGGTCGCCGTTGACATATTTGTCTTTATAGGTGACTATCTTCTCGCCGTCCACGCCCTCGACGGAGACCTTTGTCTGGTCAACATAGAGGTCTGGGCTTCTCTTTGTGACTGTGTCGAACGGGATCTTAACTGTCTCGGTACGCTCTTTGTACTCAACACGCAGGACATTTATCTCCATACCGTTGGTGAGCTCCGTATCGAGCGCGGGATCGGTCTCGTCATTCTCGCCGAGCGTGATGCCTGCGCGGGCAACTGCATCTTTGACAGTGCCGGAGGCTATCTGGACATCGTTTGATTTTCCGTCCGCTACAACAGTGACGCCGAACGAACGCTTGATTTCAAGTGTCTTGTCGCTGCTGACGAATTCATTGTCGGCGAGGTTTATCTCGTCGAACTTGCCGAGAGCCATGTTGTGCTTCTCGAGCATCTGAGCCGCAGGACCGGCTCCGTTGAGGAAGTGCTCCTCGCCATTGTCGATAACTCTGATGACCTGCGCGCGAAGGACGGTCACTGTGCAGTTCTCGCCAACTTCGAAAGAAGAGGTGTCGAGATAATCATACTTGCCGAGTGACAGGGCGTCCGCGTTATCCTCAACAAATTTTTCAACTGAGTCTGCGCGGGTCGAAACTGTGTAGGCCTTTTTGCCTGCCTCGTTTACGGTGACTTTATAAGTCGCCGCAGCCGCGAATGCCGTTATCGTCACAACAGAGACGATAACCACAAGGGCTGAAACCGTTGCCAGAACTTTGCGTTTTGACATATTTCTCACGGGCAGTTTTGCAAAGAAAGCCTTGATATGCTCTAACATCAGGTAAAACTCCTTTGTTCTTTGCTTTGGGTTCCGTGGGTGTGCTGAGCCGTTTTTGAAACGACTCCTGCTATTATATTGACACAATCGGCATTTGTCAAATTTTTTGAGGCTCTCATTTTGTGCAGTTTGCACAAGAGCGTACTTGCAAATCAAATACGACAACGCTCAAAGTGTGGCACTGACCCTTGAAACCGCCCGTTAAAATGGGAAAAAATGGCTAAATTTTTGTGAAAAGTCCAAAAAGTTACAAATGGTTACAAATCAATGAAAATCCGTAACAAATTCGGCTCTTTGATGTTTTAGAAGAATCATTTTCAAGTTTCGCCGACCTGTTTCGTTGTACATCAAACTATATCGCCAAAGAAAAATAAACAGGGCTTGTAAACCTCTTCGCTTTACATAATTTTACCTGCAAAAAAGGCTGAAAAAGTGTAAAGTAAAATGCTTTACACTTTTTAATAATCACCCGCCGCCGTTCCGTCACATCGGCGGAGCTTTTTACTTGCATTTTTCGACGGATTTTTTTGCCCGAAAATCCCCTATATATAAAAGGTATACAAAACACTTTGTTAAACGCACATTATTACATATATTGAAGCAATATATAAGTGATTTTAAGCGTTAAATATAAAAAACAGCTCCGCCGAAGCGAAGCCGTAATTTTAAAAATTCAGGCAGATTACTGCTCGACAGCGTAAACGCTGACTTTCTTGCGATCCTTGCCCATTCTCTCGAACTTGACGTTGCCGTCGACGAGAGCGAAGAGGGTGTCATCAGAACCCTTGCCGACATTGTTGCCGGGATGGATGTGGGTTCCGCGCTGTCTGACAAGGACATTGCCTGCGAGAACGAACTGACCGTCGCCTCTCTTGACGCCGAGTCTCTTGGACTCAGAATCACGGCCGTTCTTGGTCGATCCGCCGCCCTTCTTATGTGCGAAAAGCTGAATATTTATCTTGAGCATTGTGTTACACCTCCGTAATGACTTTGATCTTTTTCGGGTACTGCTTTGAAAGCTCAGTCAGATGCAGTTTCAGTCCATCGAGGACCGCTGCAGCCGAATCATTTTCCTCGCCGACGAAAAACTTCAAGTATCCGTCCTGCTCGGAGATATCGGCGTGAATCTTGATAACATCGGTGACGGTATTCGCCGCCATATAAACTGCGGAAGAAACAGCCGCACAGACTATATCCGTGCCCGCGCTGCCGCCCGCATGGCCGCTTATCTCGAATCCCCTGCCGTTTTCGCCTTCAAAAAATACCGCTCTTATCATTGGTTAAGCGTTGATAGCGGAAATTTCCACCTTGGTGTAGGGCTGTCTGTGACCGAGCTTGCGCTTCTCGTTCTTCTTGGGCTTGTAGGTGAAGACGGTGACTTTCTTAGCCTTGCCGTTCTTGAGAACCTTAGCCGAGACAGTGGCTCCTGCGACAGTGGGGGTACCGACAACGACGCCGTCATCCTTGCCGACGACCATGACCTTGTCAAAGGTGATTTCCTGCTCAGGCTCAACGTCCAGCTTCTCGATGAATACGACATCGCCGGCCTGAACCTTATACTGCTTTCCGCCGGTTTCGATAATTGCGTACATCAATATTTACCTTCCTTTTTTAAGACTCGCTATGTGCGGGCGGGATAATCCGCTTCATAGTGCATAGCACTGCCCGAGATATGCGGCATAGGTGATTATATCATATACTGCACTGGGTTGTCAAACATTACGGCAAATTTTTTTGCGGTTTTCCGCAGTTTTTTGCAAGTAAAAAGCTCCCCGGCTAAAAACCGGAGAGCCGACGCTGTTACTGATCCACGCTGTTGTCATAAGGGGGCTGAATATCATCCTCATCGGGCATGACAAGCGCCATTATAACATAAACGAGAAGTCCCGGGAATCCGGTGGTGAAAAGCGAAAGAAGTACAAAAAGTACTCTGACGACCGTCACATCGATGTTGAGATACTCGGCAAGACCTGCGCAGACGCCGCAGATTTTCTTTTCGCTCGTCTTTTTATAAAGTTTCTTTCCTGATGCCATGAAAAACCATCCTTTCAAAATGAGTTATTCCTGATATCCGCAAAAGCGGTTTTATCTTATATTATTCTGATGCGCCGCTGCTTCGGCGGTGTTTCGCATCAGCATCGCTACCGTCATCGGTCCTACCCCGCCGGGTACGGGCGTTATCGCGCCGGCGATTTTACTGACGCTCTCAAAATCCACATCGCCGCAGAGCTTGCCGTTTTCGTCCCCGTTCATGCCGACATCAATGACCGCCGCACCGGGCTTCACCATATCCGCAGTTATCATCTTCGCCCTGCCGACCGCCGCGATAAGAATATCCGCGTTTGAGGTAAACGAGGCAAGATTTTCCGTCTTTGAATGGCAGACGGTGACGGTGGAGTTCTCTCTGAGCATGAGCATTGCCATGGGCTTGCCGACAATGTTGCTCCTGCCGACGATAACGCAGTTTTTGCCTGCGGTCGCTATATTTTCATGATGCAGCATCTCGATTATTCCCGCCGGAGTGCAGGGCAAAAACACATTGCCCCCCGTCACCACCGCGCCGACATTCTGCGGATGGAAGCAATCGACATCCTTTTCGGGCGAGATGCGGCGGATAAGCTCCTCGGAGTCGATATGCTCCGGCACGGGAAGCTGGCAGAGTATGCCGCTGACGGACGAATCCGCATTGAGGCGGTCGATGAGCGCGATGAGCTCCTCCTGCTTCGTATCGGTGGGGAGCGCAAATTCGAGCGACTTTATGCCGACCTTTTCGCAGCTCTTCTTTTTATTGTTGACATACACCCTCGAGGCGGGGTCGTCGCCGACGATTATGACCGCAAGGCACGGCTCAACGCCGCTGATTTTCAGATATTCCACGCGCTTGCGTACCGAGTCGAGCACCTCTGCGGAAATAAGCTTTCCGTCTATCAGCTTTGCCATCTTATACACTCTTTCCAATTGATTTATTCCGTTTTTTCGTTGTCTTCGTGCTTCTCCTCTTCGGGAGTCTCCTCGATTTTTTCTTCGGGCTTTTTTTCGGGAGCTTCTTCGGAAACCTCCTCGGACTTCTCCGCGGAAGTCTCCTCGGTCTGCGCCTGCATAGCGGCGGTCTCGTCCGCAAGGCGCTCCTTCTTGGTCTTTACGGCGTCCTCCGGGAAGTAATCCACGCCCTCAATGGGCTTGGGATGCTTCGTATATTTGACTGTGAACACTATATACAGCACAAGGCAGACGAGCATAAGCACGCCCGAGACTACCTGCGAAACTCTTATAGTCGTGTGTGCGATATAGAGGCTGTCGGTTCTGAAGCCCTCGATTATCATTCTGCCCAGCCCGTACCACGCGCCGTAGCCGAGGAAAAGCTGACCGCTGAATTTTCTGAACTTCTTATAGATAACATAGAGGATGAGGAATCCGATGAGGCACCACAGCGACTCATAGAGGAAGGTCGGATGAACGGGCTTATTTGGATCCATGGTTATGCCCTTTTCCGCGAGCAGCTGACTGTCCTGAATTATCGTCGCCGCTATCTTTTTGCTCCACATTCCCCAGGGCGCGTCGGTATTCGTGCCGAAGGCCTCCTGATTCATGAAGTTGCCCCAGCGTCCGATTCCCTGACCGATAAGCAGGCTGATGCCGCCCATATCAAGTAGGTTAAGAATATTTATCTTTCTGACCTTGCAGACTATGAACGCGGCGATGAGTCCGCCGATTATTCCTCCGTAGATGGCGAGACCGCCCTGCCAGATCTGCGGTATCTCCGCCGGATGGAGCTTATAATAGTCCCACTGGAATATAACATAGTACGCACGCGCACCGATTATTCCCGCGAGGGTGCCGTAGATGAGCACATCGAGCATCTTGTCGAGGCTTATGCGCCACTTGTAGGCCATTCTGCCGCCAAAGAGCGCGGCGAGTATAAAGCCGAAGGCGATAATGACTCCGTAGAACTTGATGCTTATCTCGTTTCCGAAGAGCGAGAACTCGACAAGGGTCGACGGGATGTTGAATCCCCTCTTGATCCATGTGAAATAGACGGTTGTGAAATCGGACATATACATCATCCTCTCATTTTAAGATGTAAAGCTGATTAGCTTTACATGTTTTGTATCACTGAAATATCGGTCGAAGCTGATTTCAAAAGCACATTCAGCCGCAAAACCCAATATTTTTCAACGCTTTTCGCGTTTATATGCGATTGGCAAACGCAAAGCAGAAATTTGTCAGATCAACATGTAAAGTTATATAGCTTTACACATTATTCCGCCGCGCTAGCGATTATTTTTCTGAGCGTATCCACGCCCTCGCCGGTCTGCGAAGAGAACGGGACAGTCTCATAGTCCGGGAAATCGGCGAGCTCTGTTTTGAACGCTTCAAGGCGCTGTGCGCGCTCGGTTTTGTTGAGCTTGTCTATCTTCGTCAGAGCGATAACGGTTCTGTATCCGCCGGATTTCAGGAAGTTCAGCATGTCGTAGTCATCCTTGCTCGGCTTGTGGCGCGAGTCGATGAGCTGGACGACGAGCGCGATATTGCGCTCGGAGCCGAAAAAGCCCTCCATAAGCTCCGCCCAACGCAGCTTCTCGCTCTTTGCCGCCTTGGCGTAGCCGTAGCCCGGGAGATCGACAAAATTCACCTTGTCGCCTTTGAAAAAGTTGACGGTGACAGTCTTTCCCGGTACAGAGCTGACGCGGGCAAGATTCTTGCGGTTAAAAAGCTTGTTGATAAGCGACGACTTGCCGACATTCGAGCGTCCCGAAAAAACTATCTCGGGCTCCGAGAATCTCTTGAGCTGAGAAGATGTGCCGTAAGAGCGGTCGAATTCAATGATATCAAATCTCATAAAAACCTCACTGAGTGACGCGGCTTCTGCGTCCGCCTGTTTTATCGTGCGCCGGGATATCGGCGTGTTTGCTGTCTTTAGAGTCATCGTGCGCGTCAACGACCTCGGCAGGCTTGCTGACGGGCAGAAGCGCGACGCTCAGCACCTCATCAACATGGCTGACGGGGACGAACTCGACATTCGCTTTCACCGCATCGTCGACCTCGTCTAGATCGGGCACATTCGCCTTGGGAATGATAACGGTCTTTATGCCACGTATGTAAGCCGCCATGGACTTCTCCTTGAGTCCGCCTATCGGCAGGACTCTGCCGCGCAGGGTGACTTCGCCGGTCATCGCCACATCTCTTCTGACGGGGGCACCGGTCAGCGCGGAGACGAGCGCCGTGGTCATCGTGACACCCGCGGACGGGCCGTCCTTCGGGACTGCACCCTCGGGGCAATGGATATGTATATCTTTATTTTTATAGAATTTGCTGTCTATTCCGAGCACATCGGCGCGTGAGCGGACATAGGACATTGCCGCATGGGCGCTCTCCTTCATCACATCGCCGAGAGAGCCGGTGAGCTCAAGCTTGCCAGTGCCGTCAAGCACGGCCGCTTCGACCTCGAGCAGCTCGCCGCCGACGGAAGTCCACGCAAGCCCGTTGACCACGCCGACCTCATCGGAATCCCTGAGCTTCTCTTCCTTGAACTTCGGGTTGCCGAGCAGAGCTTGAAGATCGCTCTCTTTGACGCTTATCTTCTCCTCGCCCTCGGCTATACGCTTGGCGGCTTTGCGGCAGACGGAGGCTATGAGCTGTTCGAGCCTTCTGACGCCCGCCTCGCGGGTGTAGCCGTCAATCATATTTCTTATCGCGCCGTCCGTGAAGCGGAGCTGACGCGCGGTGAGCCCGTGTTTCTTGAGCTGTTTGGGGATAAGATGCTTCTTGGCGATATGGAACTTCTCTTCCGCCGTGTAGCTGCCCAATTCAATGACCTCCATGCGGTCATAGAGCGGCGCGGGGATATTAGAAGCGACGTTCGCCGTGGTTATGAACAGCACCTTGCTCAAATCATATGGAATCTCAAGATAATTGTCCCTGAACGCATAGTTCTGTTCGGAATCGAGCACTTCGAGCAGCGCGGAGGACGGATCGCCCTTGTAGTCGCTGCCGAGCTTGTCGACCTCATCGAGCAGAATGAGCGGATTCGAGCTGCCCGCCTGCTGAATAGCGGCAATTATTCTGCCGGGCATTGAGCCTATATATGTCTTTCTGTGGCCGCGTATCTCCGCCTCGTCATGGACGCCGCCGAGAGATATGCGGGCATATTTTCTGCCCATAGCGCGGGCAACCGACTTTGCGACCGAGGTCTTGCCGACTCCGGGAGGGCCGACGAGGCAGATTATCTGGCCGCCGACATCGGGTGCGAGCGAGCGCACCGCCATGAATTCGAGGATGCGCTCCTTGACCTTTTTGAGCCCGTAGTGATCCGCCTCAAGTATCTTGTTGGCGCGGGCGAGGTCGAGGTTATCCTTTGTATATTTTCCCCAGGGCAGGTCGAGGCAGGTTTCGAGATAGTTCCTGCTCACCGCCGCCTCGGGCGACTGAACCGCGTAGCGTTCGAGCCTGTCGCACTCGCGCAGAAGCTTCTCTTTCGAAGCGTCGTCAACGGGCAGAGCCGCAATTTTATCGCGGAACTCCTGAATCTCCTCCTCGGGAGATACGCCGTTGTTGAGCTGCGAGGAGATGACCTTCAGCTGCTCGCGAAGATAGTATTCGCGCTGGCTGTCGTCCATCTGCTTCTGCACCATCTCCTGAATCTCATCCTCATATTCGAGCAGACGGGACTCCTTGAGCAGGAGCACGCAGAGCTTTTCAAGGCGCTTTATCGGGTCGAGCTCTTCGAGAACAGACTGCCTGTCCGAGAATTCGAGAGCGATATTGCCGGCGATGAAATCCGCCATGTCGCCGGGATGATCGAAACCGAGCACAGCGAGCACGACATCGGGAGAGAGCTGGGGCGCACTCTGCGCATAGCCCTCGAAGATGCTCTTTGCGCTTCTGATGAGCGCCTGACCGTACTCGTTTTCTCTGTCATATTTGCGTATTGCGCAGGCTCTTATCGCGCCGACAAGGTGCGGCTCGGACGAGACGATTCCGTTCAGGCGTGCGCGGTACATGCCCTTGACGGACACGCGCACTATATCCCCCTCGCCCGGGAGCTTCGCGACGCGCGAAACAGTCGCAACAACGCCGAGCTTATAGAGGTCGTTGAAATCGGGATCATCGACCGCTATATCTTTCTGCGCGGTCAGGAAAATTTTTCTGTCGCCCGCGAGCGCCGCTTTCAGCGCATCTATAGATTTTTCTCTGCCAACATCAAAATGCACCTGCATGCCGGGAAACACCACGAGACCTCGCAGCGCAACGGTCGGCATAAGCAGAGCCGCAGATTCAAATTTATCTTCCATAATATATCTTCCTTTTTCGTTGATATGCCGCCGAAAAGCGGCTTTCCCCGTCTTTAAATCGTAAACGCTTTATCTGTTTATTATACTTCATATTACCCGCTCCGTCAACAGACAGAGCCGACGGGAATATGTTAAATAAAGGACACAGACGGTTTGATTATATAAAAATGCGACCGGAGCGGTGCGTGCCGTTCCGGTCTGAGAAATTATTTCTTCTTTTTGCCAAAGAATCCGCGCTTCTCATCAGGGGTGACATCGCTGTAGCCCATGGTATCCTTGAAGTTTTTGAGTGCCTCGCGCTGAGGCGCAGTCAGATCCTTCGGGACTTCGACGATTATGCGTATATACTGATCGCCTCTGCCGCGCGAATTGAGATACTGAATGCCCTTGCCCTTGAGGGACATGACGGTGCCGGGCTGAGTACCGGCAGGCAGGTCGAACTTGACCTTGCCGTCAATGGTAGGCACCATGATGCTGTCGCCCAGAGCCGCCTGGACAAAGTTTACCTTGCAGTCATACCAGATGTTATAGCCCTCGCGTTCAAAGAACGGGTGCGGTCTGACGAACACGGACACATGAAGATCGCCGGAGGGACCTCCGTTCGAGCCCATACTGCCCTCGCCGCGCACGGAGATGACCTGTCTGTCGTCGATACCGGCGGGGATATTCACCTCGAGTTCACGGCGCTTGGACACTCGTCCGCCGCCGCGGCACTTCTGGCACGGCTTCTCGACAATTTTGCCTTTGCCGCCGCACCTGGTACAGGTCTTAGTGGTCGAAATAACACCGAACGGTGTTCTCTGCTGGACATTCACCTGACCTCTGCCGCCGCAGTCGGGGCAGGTCTTGGTGGTCGAGCCCTTCTGGGCACCCGAACCGCCGCAGTCGGGACAGGTCTCGATGCGGTGTATCTCCACCTTGCGTTTGCAGCCCTTCGCCGCCTCTTCAAACGAAATGGTGACGCGCGCCTGAACGTCGTCGCCGCGCCTCGGGGCGTTGGGGTCGGAGCGTCCGCCGCCGAAGCCGCCGAACCCTCCGCCGCCTCCGAAGAAGCTGCCGAAAATATCACCTAAATCGAAGTCAACGCCGCCGGAGCCTGTGCCCCAGCCGCCTGCGCCGCCGCCCGCGCCGAAGTTCGGATCGACGCCGGCATGACCGAACTGGTCGTACCTGCCGCGCTTATCCTTATCGGAGAGCACCTCGTATGCCTCGTTGACCTCCTTAAATTTCGCCTCGGCGTCAGCGTCACCGGGGTTGAGATCGGGATGATACTGCTTCGCCTTCTGACGGTATGCTTTTTTTATCTCGTCCTCAGTGGCATTTTTGCTGACCCCGAGCACCTCGTAAAAATCTCTTTTATCAGCCAAGGGAAATTACTCCTTTTTACTTACAATGTACTATTGAGGGACTGCAAAGCAATCCCTCAGCCAGTCATACTTTTTTTGCAAAGCAGCGCTTTGCACCGGAGCGTCGTGGCGCCGCCCCATAACGGCATATTATAACACCGTTTCATATTGTGCCGCTCACGCGGCATCGGGTCGTCGGGTCGCCGACCCCTACAAGAATCTATGTGTTGCTTCTCGCAACGCAGCTATGTGCGGTTTCTCCGCAAGCCTTATCATGGCAGGCAATCGCGGAATTTTGTGTGAGACAAGGCGTGAGGTTCTGCCCGCGAGGGAGCGTACGTTGGTACGTGACCGAACGGGCATGGTTCTCACAACGCAGTATCACGCGAAATTACGCATTGCCGGCTGTCAATTCCTGTGAAAGGTAGACAATAGCGGAATTTTGTGCGAGACAAGGCGTGAGGTTCTGCCCGCGAGGGAGCGTACGTTGGTACGTGACCGAACGGGCATGGTTCTCACAACGCAGTATCACGCGAAATTACGCATTGCCGGCTGTCAATTCCTGCGAAAGGTAGGCAATAGCGGAATTTTGTGCGAGACAAGGCGTGAGGTTCTGAGAACGCGGGAGCGTACGTCGGTACGTGACCAAGTTCTCAGGTTCTCACAACGC
>ENA-UONW01001193-UONW01001193.1-human-gut-metagenome-genome-assembly--contig:-CS52-NODE-1193-length-33239-cov-6.970347_pt1 | contig 33239 bp, 22 predicted proteins | sample MGYA00242463_ERZ724010 | MGnify/ENA metagenome assembly ERZ724010 | reverse complement strand
CTTTATCATATCATAAATGGTGCGGCATCATGGGATCAGATGTGGGGAATGTCATCAGAGAAAGATTACGATGATGTTCAGAAAACTATAGATTATTGGGGATATCAGATTCTAGAGTTTGATTTCGACAAGAAGGAAATGAAGGCTGAATGCTATGCCATCGGCAACAAGGCACTTGTTGTCGACAACATTCTTATAGACTCATTCCATCGAACTTTGGGCCATTCAGCTCCAGACAGGCCGCAGCTGAATGATATTCCAGAAGAAGTTCAGCTTCCATATGAGTTCTCCGGAAGCAAATATTCAGCGACATCAGGCGAGAAACTGAATACAGTTCAGTTCCAATTCTCTACCAAAGAAGATTTTTCCACAGTTGAACTCAACAGCATAAGAGATTTTGAAGATCTTTTTGGGTCGACAGGTTCGCCTTTGTACATTCCAGTTGATGTAAATGAGAATGTTGATATTACACGCTTGACAGTTGATAATTATAAGCTCAAAAATGGCATTTATTATGTTCGTGTGAGATATCGTGATGAAAATATGGAGTGGTCGGACTGGTCTGATGTAAAGACTTTCAAGGTTGTCGGCAGTATTGACGGTGACCCGCAGATAACGCTCAGTCAGAACAGCTTCGGTCTCGGCGAAGAGATTACAATCGATTACAAGTACGCACCGGTTGATAAGAATGCTTGGATTGGAATATATCGTAAGAATGAAAAGCCGGGTGGGGCAACGCCGTCATACAAGTGGGCTTATACGGACGGACCGGCAGGCAGCATGAAGTTTACAATCAATGAGACAAACGAATATTATGCTGTTATGTTCAAGGACGGCGGTTACGAAGAAGCTACAAGTCGTATCCCGTTCTATTTCGGGCCTAAACCGGAACTCAAGCTCAATAAGACTGCTTATGCAGAAGGCGAGGATGTCGTAGTTGATTACTCTAATGCTCCAGGACTCTCCAGCGACTGGATAGGCATCTATAAAGTTGGTGATAAAGTCGGTTCTGATTATTCTACATCATGGGATTATACTCCTGCAGGTACTGCCGAAGGAACAATAACTTTGAGTAAGGATCTTGCCAAGGGATATTATTTTGTCAATTATTTCCTTTATGGAGAGTATTTTGAGCCGACGGACAGAGTCTATTTCTCTGTCGGAAACAATATCTCCAGTGTATGGCTCGACAGTGACGTCTATACAGAAGACGACTCCATCAAGATTTATTATCAAGATGGTCCTGGAACTCCAAAAGACTGGATTGGTGTATATGCAGAAGGTGAGGACCCTAATGTAGATGAACTAGACGGTTTCTATTACACTTATGGTGCTACAGACGGATATGTAACTGTTCCTAAGAATACGCTTAAGCCGGGACGTTATTTCTGTTCTCTCTTTATCAATGATTCTTATGATGAAGTTTCAGAACGTAAATATTTTACTGTAGACCAGTCATCAGAATTAATCGATGCTTCCAATGCGGGTGAAGGACTCGATATACATTTCGGCACCGACGGACAGATATATATAAGTGGCAGAAAGTCTTCTGTACGTGTTGAGTTTATTGACCTTGCAGGAAAAGTGGTCAGAACAGTAGATGGTATATATGCGCCTTGTACCGTCAGTGCATCCGGATTGGCAAAAGGTATATATGTTGTCAAAATCAGTGGCAAGGACAGCAAGCAGGCAGGTGTATACAAGTTTGTAGTTGAGTAGGCATAGTTTTATAATATATTGACAGAGCGGACCCGTAAGCTGAAATCGGCTTTGGAGGTCCGCTCTTTATGTATGTTGTGATGTCCATTTATCCCGATAGCGACTTTTTCAGAAAGTCCATTGCACTTGCACCTGAATGTCTTCTTTATGCTTTTGATTGATTTGTTCTGTGGAAGAGCTGATATATTCCCGATTGAAGTAGACCGTAGCACCAGCTTTGGCGTTGATTTTCAGGTTGCGTGCTATCCTGACAGAGCCCATCATGGAAATCCTTATTCCATGGTATGCATACGATTGCATGTTGTATGCATATAGCAGTCCCGGTTCGTAGGCATACAACCGGCTGAAATAACTGTCCGTCTTGAAATATGACATAAAAAGCTCTATCTTGTTTTTGCTGCGCATTTGTTGCCATCTGAAATTTTCCGAAACCATGAATCCTCTGTCCGTTTTATTCCCGTAGTTCTTTATGAATGATGCATAAATACCTGTTTTGGCTGATAACGACTGATTTATCTGCCAGCGGCATTGCATTCTGATTTTATATGAACTGTTCATCTTGAGCATTGAACCATCTTCATAATCGAAATCCTTCTGTTTCGACTTTGTAGTGAATTTCAGTGATAGTTCAACATTTTCAGAGCATGGATAAGTAGCCTGAATCATTCCTTCGTATCCGTATGAAGCGTCAGAGACCTGATATCTCATCCATGGAAAACGGAAAAAGTCTATATATGTTTCAAGGGTTATTCCTAAAGGCAGTTCAGCGTTCCACCCTGCATAGAACCCCGTTTCGTTTCTCACTTCTCCGTTTTCACCGAACGAGTTTGCCAATACTGCATTGTAACGATGTGAATAATGTCGGAATATAAACATGAATCTGTTTGAATAGCTAAGGTTCCACAGTAGAGCATTGATGGTTGCAATAGAGCCGTTCCCGCATATGGCAGTTTCGCCGCTCAGTGATATCACTGTGCTGTTCCAGTAGTATGACAGTCCTGTAGCTGTGAAGTCTGAACCTCTTGGATTGTAGTATCTGTACAGCGATGCCTCAGTGTTCCATTTCGGATTAAGCATTCTTGAATAATGCGTCGTTGCGGCTGTCAGTGACAATCCGCAGTTCTTGAATCTGTACCCGATGTTTCCGCCTGCCGAAAAGTTATTAAGATTCCCCTTCTTGCTTCTTTCCAGCCATGTGCGATGCAGGCCGTCCGTTTTAATAGATGAGACAGTCGAGTCCGTATTGAGCGTGGCATCCTCATCCCTCCAAGAAGCGAATGCCGAAACGGTCAGCCTTCCGAATCCCAGTGTAGCCGCACCTCCGGTCATGTATCCGCTTTCCGATGTAGAAGAGTGCGGTCTTATGCCTCTGTCTGTTTTGCCGAGTGACGCCAGTGTCATAGCTTTGCCGTAGGACGCTCCTGTATTGACCACCAATCCTTTGCCGAAAGCAATTCTGTATTTCCCGGCTATGGCTGTTCGAAGTATTCCTGCACTTTTGTACATCATGTAGGCCGAGTAATAGTCAATGCCTTTTTCTCCTGCATCTTTTTCCAACAGTAATCCTGCTGAGATTCTGTCTCCTGCATTGAATTTGAATCTTACAGAGTGGTATAGCGGAGAACCGGCATAAACCTTGTTTGGTGATGTTTCCAAAATACTGTCTGGATAGTCTCTGTAGCCCGCTTTGCGATACAGAGGGATGTCAGTGCGTACAGTCAGTTCGCTTTTCGACCTGTCAAGCATACTCTTCAAGCCTTTTTGTTGAGGCTTTTCCTGTCCGGCGGTTACAAACAGAGGCAGATACCGGCGTGTTTTTGCATCAATGCTTGGAATCATAAGCAGTTCCCCCATTGTCTGCATGGGCGCATACTTCTCCGTGTAGTCAATGATGTCGCGGCATTGCTGTTCGCTGAGGAAAGGCAGGTGCATAAGCTCCTCCATTGACGTATTGTTTATGTTTATCGGGTTCAGATGTCTTTCATACAATTCTTCGAAGATGATTTCCTGTGAAAGTGAAGCATCATCGGCCATATCTTCAACGAAGTCGTCCCAACTGTAATCTTGTGCCGAAACATTGCATACAGACAACAATAATCCCCAAATGGCCAATGTAATAATTCTATATATCTTCATACATTTGTGCCGATAGTGTTTTCTGTAAAATATTGTTTAAGTCAAGCTCAAAAATAGCATAATAGAATTAATAAAAGACGAATTAATCATATAAATTGCAAAAGTGGGTAGCCTTGATGCTTATTCTTATTATTTTTGCGGCATGAAATTGACAGTCAAGCACATATTTTTATTGTTTCTGCTGTGTTTCTGCATCGTCGATGCAGACGGGCAGATCCGCGGTGCGGAGGACAACGTGGAAGCGTTGGGCGCCCCCATCTTCTCCCACGGTGTGGGCTATATGGGGGAGGAAGAATATGAAGGCGAAAAGATTCCCGTTTTCCGTCTTGGCGACGTCTATTGCTTCAAGGAACTGGTTTTCAAGAACAAGCGCCAGCTGAAGAAATACTACAAGCTTGTGAACAACATAAAGAAGGTTTACCCGATTGCGGTAGACATTCAGAAAACTATAAACAGCACGATTGCTCACATGGATTCGCTCCCCAACAAAAAGGCGCGCGACCAGTACATGAAACTGATGGAGAAGGAATTGAAGAAACGCTACACTCCTAGGTTGAAGAAATTGACCTTCTCGCAGGGCAAACTGCTCATAAAGCTGATTGACCGCCAGTGTGACCAGACGTCGTACCAGCTGATACGTACGTACATGGGCGGATTCAAGGCTGGATTCTACAACCTGTTCGCGAACCTGTTCGGTGCGAGCCTGAAGAAGCAGTACGACCCGGAGGTGGACGACCGCCTGACGGAGCGGTGCATACTGCTGATTGAGTCGGGGCAGATTTGATTGCGGTTGCTCTCATGTCCGCCCCGTATCGGGGCGGGTGAGTGCGTGTGTGTTTTTGATGGTAGATTATTTTATTTCTATTCCGCTTACGTAGCGGTTGCCTTTCTTTATGTTGAGGTTCTCCAGTTTCCTTATTTTTTTGCCGTTGAACCTTATGTTTTCAAATCTTATGTTTTTCACGGTGTTGATGCTGTCGTAGCCTTCGATGAGCGAAGGGCGTGCGTGTTGTCCGTAGAACGATATATTTCGGAATGTCACGTCTTCTATGCTTCGTCCAGGTGCCGTATTGTATTTTCTGTTGTACATCACTCTCAGATGGAACAGCTGTCCTTCCTGAATATGTTCCACCCTCACACTGTCCACTGTTACTCGCCTTACCAGGTTGCGGTCGCCTGTATTGACGGCTATGCATCCCTGATATTCCGGGTCGTCCTCGTCGTGTTCGAGAATGTCGATGTTGCTTATCGTAATATCCTCGAGTGTTTCGCCTTGGTGCGATGTGTCGCCGTGGGTTCCTATGTTGATGGGGTGGGCTATGTCGGCCCATAAGACGGAGTTTGAGATTCGTATGTCTGAGGTGTTGCCGTAGTAGTCCCAGCGGTGGCCGTATATGGCTATGCAGTCGTCGCTGTTTCTGAGGAAGAGGCTGTCGGCGGTAATGTTTCTGCAGCAGAAGAAGTCGAGGCCGTCGCCCCATCCCTGACTGCTGAAGGACTTGATGTTGCGCAGTGTGACGTTTTCCGACACTGCCGTTGTTATGGAGTTGTAGCGCGGATTCATGAATGTGAGTCCGTCGACGGTGACATTCTTCGAATGGCTTATGGTCATTCCGTTGCTGGTCTCGAGGACTATGCCGTTGCCCGTGATGCTGACGTTCTCGACGCTGTCGCATACGAGCGCCCCTTTCAGTATTGCTCCGTTTTCGATATACACGGTGGTGTTTGAGGGAATATGGAAGGCCTTGTCTTCCGATTCAGGTTCGTTGTATCCAGCTCCGAAATACATGATGCCTGGCTTGTTCCTGTCGGGTTTAGGCTTGCTCGGGGCGTTTGCAAATATGTGAAGATTGTGGAGGCGGTCGCCGTTGAATTCAACTGAGAGTTTCTCGGGCCTGTCCAATGAGAACATGATGCTGTTGTCCTTCCTTTTGGCCTTGATGCCTTTGGACAACGGACGTATGGCGACGTCGTCTATACGGCCGTTGTTCTTTTCAATCAGTATGTCCACTTTTCCGCTGAATCCGAACTGTACCATCGTGGCCTCCGAATTTGTGTCCATGTCCACTCTGACTTTATATTCGTAGAGGTCGAACCATTCCGATGTGCCGCTCTGCCTGACCCTCACCGTGAAGTCGTCCTGATGCTTGGCATAGTATATCTGCTGAGGAACGGGATATACCTCTATCTGTGCGCATGCGTTTCCGTAGTATGCGGATACAGCTGTGATTGCTGATATTATTTTAAGGAAAGTCCTTTTCATGTAGTTTCTGTTGTTTTTGTATAATATTTTGTTGTCCGCTTTGAAAGGGTGTCCGTCCGGTGAAATCGCTTCGGCGGACGGACGGAAGAAAATTACATCTATTGTTTTGCTTTAGTGTTTATGATTAAAATGAAGAAACTGTTTTCTCTTTCCGTTTCCGTCATGCTTCCGTTGTGCCTGCGCTGTGTGGCTTGACGGCGAATGCGCAGAATGTGAGGTAGATGGCGGATGCAAGCAGTACTGCCACACCTGCGGCGATGCCTGCGGTGTCGACGGCCAGTCCTACGGCCGGCGGTACGACGGCACCTCCAGACACAGCTGTTATGGCGAGACCGGATATCTGGTTCGTCTTGTCGGGCCTTGTCTGCACGGCTTCCGAAAATAGGATGGGAAATATGCAGGAACAGAGGAATCCGACGGCTCCGATGGCCGTGATGTTAAGTACTGCGTTTTCCACTGACGCGAGCAGGAGCAGCACTGCTATGCACAGCGTTATGTTTGCCCTGAAGTATTTAATTTCGGAAATCCTTGTCATGATGAATGTGCCTGCTAGTGCTCCGACTGTTCGGCAGAAAAAGTATATCTGCGGTGCGGCGCCAGCCTCTTCCTTGCTCCATCCGTAGCGTGCGGACATGAGCTTGGAACTGATGAAGTTGGTGGAGACGTCGATGCCTACGGCAAAGAATATCCCTAGCATCAGAATCAGCAGACGTTTGTCGCAGAGGAGCATCAGAGTTTCCTTCAGCTGTAAGAGTGTGCCGGTGCGTGTCTCCTCGGCGGGTTCACGCTCGATGGGTGTCAGCATAAGCCACATGGCCGAAAGGAGTGTGACGGCTCCTAGTATCGGGAAGGAGTAGTACCACAATCCCGTGTCGCCGTGTCCGAATACGTTAACGGCTATGAGTACTATGTGTGGGCCGGCGAGCGACGAGAGTGCCTTGACTACCTGTCCGGCGGTGAGACTGCTGGTGAGGAGTTTGCTGTCGGTCACGACGTTGTTGAGCAATGGGTTGAGCGAAACCTGCAGTATGGCGTTCCCGATGCCCAGAAGGGCGTAGGCCGTCATGCAGGTCGTGCTGTTGTAGGCAACGACCGGTACGGCCATTCCTGCGACTGTTATGGCCATGCTCAAGAGAACCGTGTTCTTGCGCCCCCAGCTGTTCATCTTGATGCCTGCCGGTATACTCAGAAACAGGAACCAGATGAACACCATTGAGGGTACGAAACCAGCTGTGGCATTTGACCATCCGAAGGCCTCCTTTGCGTAATCGGACGATATGCCGACGATGTCGCAGAAGCCCATTACGAAAAAGCCGAACAGCACCGGCAATGCTTTTGCAATTGAATTTTTATTGTCCATCTATATTTCGATTTTTTTGTGTTTTCCGTTTGTCTAAGGCCGATTCTTGCCGGTGCGAAGAATTCTGCCGTCAAATATAGTGCCGAAAAATATTCCGTTCCTAATTCTTGTCTGGAAAACTTCTGATTTACAAATCCAAAATAATTACAGACTTCAAAAGACTGCGTTTTGCTGCTTTCCAGCCTGTTTTTCGACGGTTGCGAGGGCTCGCAACATTTTTTTAGAGCCCGTGCATACATGTTTCCGAGCGCCCGCAGAGGATTCGACTGCAGTTGCCGCATGAATGTCGGAGCGCTTATATTTGTTTGCATGACTGTGTGCCGGACGCGCATCGCGGTCTTGCATTTGCTGCGTCAGACAAACGTTCGACGGCATGCCGCGTTCTTGCGCTTCAATGTCTGCTTTACATTCTGCCGCGCAAGCTTTTCTTGTGAAAAAGTGTACGAAATCATTAGAAAAGACTATATTTGCACCTAACAAGCGTTATGGAATAAATATACGGAATCTACTCGTTTGCCGGCCGCCGCGCTTGGTCGCCGCGGCATATGGATTCCGGCGTAAGGGTTGAACAGACCTGTGGCGGACAAGAATGCATGTCCGTTCATGTTTTACAGAGGAAATGATAACTTGTTACATAAATATATACGATGATTTATTTCTTTAGAACACCAAGCGGCAGTGTCATTGCTACATCAGCAGACCATGAACTGTCATCAGATGAGAAAAAGGAACTTTGCTGGCTTTACGGAGAGGCAAAAGAGGAAGGTAAGGACAAGCTCGACGGATATTTTGTCGGCCCACGTCGTGAGATGATTACGCCATGGAGTACGAATGCCGTAGAGATTACTCAGAACATGAACATTTCCGGCATAGACCGTATTGAGGAGTACTTCCCTGTTGCCAGTGCCGACGCCGAGCACGACCCTATGCTCCAGCGCATGTACAACGGACTCGACCAGGAGATTTTCACAGTTAACATCAAGCCGGCTCCAATCATGCACATCGAGAACCTCGAGGAGTACAACGAGCAGGAGGGATTGGCGCTCAGTCCTGAAGAAATAGAATATCTGCACAAGGTGGAAGGACAGCTCGGACGCAAGCTGACGGATTCGGAAGTGTTCGGATTCGCACAGATAAATTCTGAGCATTGCCGCCACAAGATTTTCGGCGGTACGTTCATCATCGACGGTGAGGAGAAGGAAAGTTCGCTCTTCCAGATGATTAAGAAGACTACGAAGGAGAATCCTAACAAAATCATTTCTGCATATAAGGACAATGTGGCTTTTGCACAGGGACCTGTTGTTGAGCAGTTCTCGCCGAAAGACCACTCTACATCCGATTATTTCGAAATCAAGGACATCGAATCCGTGATTTCACTCAAAGCCGAAACACATAATTTCCCTACAACTGTAGAACCGTTCAACGGTGCCGCCACTGGTACCGGAGGTGAAATCCGCGACCGTATGGGTGGCGGTGTAGGTTCGTGGCCGATAGCTGGAACAGCTGTCTACATGACTGCCTATCCGCGCAACGGCGAGGAAGGTGTACGCTCATGGGAGGACATAATGCCTGTACGCAAGTGGCTCTACCAGACACCAGAGCAGATTCTCATCAAGGCGTCGAACGGTGCGAGCGACTTCGGAAACAAGTTCGGCCAGCCGCTCATCACGGGTTCTGTGCTCACGTTCGAGCACGAGGAGAACGGCGAGAAGTATGGCTACGACAAGGTCATCATGCTTGCCGGAGGTGTGGGTTACGGTACGAAGCGCGACTGCCTGAAGGGCAAGCCTGAGAAGGGCAACAAGATAGTTGTCGTCGGTGGCGACAACTACCGCATCGGACTCGGTGGCGGTTCTGTTAGTTCTGTAGATACAGGCCGTTATTCAAGCGGTATAGAACTCAATGCCGTTCAGCGTGCCAACCCTGAGATGCAGAAGCGTGCGAACAACCTCGTGCGTGCTCTCTGCGAGGAGGACGTGAATCCGGTTGTCTCAATCCACGACCACGGTTCGGCAGGCCACGTGAACTGTCTTTCAGAGCTTGTAGAGGATTGCGGAGGTCTCATCGACATGACTAAGCTCCCTATCGGCGACAAGACTCTGAGCTCTAAGGAAATCATTGCCAACGAGAGCCAGGAGAGAATGGGTCTGCTCATTCAGGAAGAGCATATAGAGCATGTACGCAAGATTGCCGAGAGAGAAAGGGCTCCGCTGTACGTTGTCGGTGAAACTACCGGCGATGCTCATTTCGCATTTGAGCAGGGCGACGGCGTGCGTCCGTTCGACCTCGATGTAGCTCAGATGTTCGGCCATTCACCAAAGACATATATGAGAGACGAAACTGTAGAGCGTACTTATGAGAACGTCAGCTACAGCGAAGACAATATAGAGCAGTATCTGGAGAATGTGCTTCAGCTCGAAGCCGTGGCCTGCAAGGACTGGCTCACCAACAAGGTTGACCGTTCTGTCACAGGCAAGGTGGCACGTCAGCAGTGCCAGGGAGAGATTCAGCTCCCTCTGTCAGACTGCGGTGTCGTAGCTCTCGACTACAGAGGCGAGAAGGGTATTGCCACTGCCATCGGTCATGCACCTCAGGCAGGTCTTGCCGACCCTGCGGCAGGTTCTGTGCTTTCGGTTGCCGAGTCGCTCACGAATATCGTTTGGGCACCTATGGCCGACGGACTTGACAGCGTTTCGCTCAGTGTCAACTGGATGTGGCCTTGCCGTTCGCAGAAGGGTGAGGATGCACGTCTGTATGCCGGCGTGAAGGCGCTTTCGGACTTCTGCTGTGCACTTCGTGTGAATGTGCCTACAGGTAAGGATTCGCTCTCTATGACTCAGAAGTATCCTGACGGAAGCAAGATAATAAGCCCGGGTACTGTAATCGTAAGTTCCGGCGGTGAGGTTTCGGACGTCAAGAAGGTGGTTTCACCAGTTCTCGTGAACAAGGCCGACTCAACGCTCTATCATATCGACTTCAGCTTTGACGCTCTCCGTCTCGGCGGTTCTGCTTTTGCACAGAGCCTCGGCAAGGTTGGAAGCGACGTGCCTACGGTAAAGAATCCTGAATATTTCCGCGATGCGTTCACTGCTGTTCAGGAGCTAGTCGGGAAGGGTCTCATTCTTGCCGGACACGACATCAGTGCAGGTGGTTTGATTACAACCCTGCTTGAGATGTGCTTCGCCAACCGTGAGGGCGGCATGGAAATCGACCTGAAGAATCTGCAGGAAGCCGACATGGTGAAATTGCTCTTCGCTGAGAATCCGGGTGTCGTAATACAGATTGCCGACAGCGACAAGCACGAGGTGAAGAAGATTCTCGACAAGGCCGGAGTGGGTTATGCCGTAATCGGTGTGCCTGCGAAGGGACGCAAGCTCAATGTGCGCAAGAACGGCAAGCACCTGTCGTTCGACATCGACAAGCTCCGCGACGTGTGGTACAGCACTTCTTACCGTCTCGACAAGAAGCAGAGCTTCAACGGCATGGCCGACGAGCGTTTCAAGAACTACAAGAACCAGCCTATAGAGATGAAGTTCAATGCGGACTTTACAGGCAAACTGAGCCAGTACGGCATTTCGCCTGACAGACGCGAGAGAACAGGCATCAAGGCTGCCATCATAAGAGAAAAGGGTACGAACGGTGAGCGCGAAATGGCTTACTCGCTGTATCTTGCCGGATTTGACGTGAAGGATGTGATGATGACCGACCTCATCAGCGGACGCGAGACTCTCGAGGACATCAACATGATTGTGTTCTGCGGCGGATTCAGCAACTCCGACGTTCTCGGTTCTGCCAAGGGATGGGCGGGTGCATTCCTGTTCAACCCTAAGGCCAAGGCCGCTCTCGATGCATTCTATGCACGCAAGGACACTCTCTCGCTCGGTATCTGCAACGGTTGCCAGCTCATGATGGAACTTGACCTCATAAACCCTGAGTTCGAGAAGAAGGGACACATGCTCCACAACGTATCTCACAAGTTTGAGAGTGAATTCATATCGCTCGCAATACCAGAGAACAACAGCGTTATGTTCGGTTCGCTGAGCGGAAGCAAGCTCGGCATCTGGGTTGCCCACGGCGAAGGACGTTTCTCTCTCCCTTACGAGGAAAGCCGCTACAACGTGGTTGCTAAGTACAACTATTCGGGCTATCCTGGCAATCCTAACGGCAGCGACTACGACATTGCCGGTATAGCAAGCGCCGACGGACGTCATCTGGCGATGATGCCTCACCTTGAGCGTGCTATCTTCCCATGGCAGATGGCTTACTATCCGCTGTCGCGCAAGAACAGCGACCAGGTTACTCCTTGGATTGAAGCATTCGTCAATGCACGCAAGTGGATTGAGAATCATAAATGATAAAATAATGACGGGACGGCAGGCTATTGCTTTTGCAGTGCCTGCCGCACCGCTTTTTGCCTTTGTTTACTAAGCGCATCCCTGCTTCTGATTGTGTGTTTTCTCTATTGCAGTTGTGCGCCTTGTCTTTGTTGAATATTTTTAGTTTTGTACCGACGCCTTACTCTGACGGCTGTATGTTTCGGCATGTGGTGTCAAGTAAGGATTATTATAAATTCTGTTGACCTTGCTGCTTTGAGGTATAAAGCAATACGTATCGATGAACATGTTTGTTAAAATGTTGGTAATGGTGCTTTTGCTCGCGTTTCATGTATCTGCAAAAGCACAGCTGTTCAGCTTCCTTACGACGGATAAGGGGTTGAGCAATGATCGTGTCTACTCCATTGCCAAGGACAAACATGGATATATGTGGTTTCTTACAGCCGGAGGTGCAGATAGGTTTGACGGGTTGGATTTCCTGCATTTCAACATTGAATATGACGGTGTCCCGTTGATAATAGGCACGCGTGCACAGCTTGTCAGTGACAGAGACGGACATATATGGGAAGTCGGTTCGTATCAGTCGAACGTCATATATGTGTTTGATGATGATTTCGGACGATTCAGACCTGTGGTTCTGAAAGACCTGGGCAACGATGGCATATCTTATCTTATGGTCGACAGCCATAATCGCATATGGATGTCTTCGGGCGGTACGCTGTTCATCTATGATATCGACAAGAAGCATTTGTCGTGCGTCTTGCTGCCTGAGGGCGAAAGTCCTGTTTGTGCCGCCGAAGTGGACGGCCGATATGTCGTAGGCGTTGGCGACGGAATGTATTCGCTCAGACTTGAAGGGCATAAGTGCTTTGTCTCTCCTGTTGATTTCCCTGTATTTGAAGATGGCAAACATGTTTCAGCCATGCATGCGGTGGCGCCGTTCAAGATGTATTCTTATTCTAATGGAAATTCTGAAAGGCTTCTTGTCTTTGATGTCAAAAGCCGCATGTATGCCGTAGATTTTGCAGCGCGCAGAGCTGTGCGGCATGTGTCGGATATGATTTACGATATACCTGTTTCGTCTGTATCGCCTTATTTTGCTGACAGCACAAGAATATTGGTGGCTACCGGAAGTGCGGGAATAAAGGAAATTTCGCTGGATGATTTTAGTGTATGTGATTTTGTCAGAACTGAATATGACAATGATTACAGCCGCGGTTGCAACATAATAGTGTCTCTTTATTCTGACAGTGACGGCAGGCGCGTGTGGTTTTCTCCTTATTCTTATGGCGTAGCGTGTTATAACGCCTATAATCCGCATTATGTGCATAATCGCCATCTGAAGATGAACGGCCAGTCTCTGAGTTCAGACCTTGTCGTGGATATAGTAGAGGACAGTGACGGCGATTTGTGGTATGCAACAAGTGGCGGCATAGATTTGTATGATAAGAAAAATGACTGCTGGAGTCATTTTATGATAAACGGGAACGAAAATTTCAAGGTGTTTATTTCCTTGTGCGAGATTGAGCCGGGAGTGATTCTGGTAGGCGGAAAAGCTGATAATCTTTATCTTGTAAACAAGTATGATAAACGGGTCGTTTGTCTGTCACCTGAAATGTTCGGACTGAAACAGTTTTCAAACAGCTGGATAGAGGATGTCTACAAAGATGATTTAGGCAATGTGTGGATGGGCGGCGACAGAAGCCTTGACAAGGTGGATTGGGAATCTAAGAAAATAACATCTTACAGACTTGACGGGGTGGTGCGCCTTATGGTCAGGGATGATTATTCGCATTTCTGGATTTCTACAAATAATGACATTTACAGGGCCAATGTACTTAACGGCAAGATGGATGTCTTGGAAAAGCCGGCCAGATGCCGTAATGTCAATGATATGCTCGGCGCCGCCGACGGCAGTTTGTACATTGCCACGTCCGACGAAGGGCTTTTCGTAAGAGATAAGCGCAGCGGACGCTTCGAGCATTACTCGCGCAGCAACAGTTCTTTGCCTTCGGATAATGTGCTGGCTGTTGTTGAAGACAGCGAAGGGAATATTGTTCTGAGTACAGGCAACGGCTTGTCGAGGTTTAATGTCAGAACACGCTCGTTTTCCAATTGGACTCATGAGCAGGGCATGCACGCCTACGGATTTTATTCGGCCTGCGGAATAAGAACGTCTGACAACCATATAATATTCGGCTCGAACAGCGGTACGGTGGAGTTTGCAGATTCTGTAAGACTTCCGCATTCTTATGATTCAAAGATATTATTTACAAGGCTTGTCGTTAATGGACATGACCGTTTCAATGTACATAATATTAAGGAAATCAGGCTGAAACATAATGAAAATATACTTTCAATAACTGTTGGCAGCCTGAATTTTGACAATCCTTCGGACATCAAATATTCCTGGAAACTTGAAGGGCTGGACGAAAGATGGAGTAAACCTTCATCTGAACGTATAATAAATTATGAACTGCATCCCGGACGTTTTGTCCTTAATGTACGTGCATACAGCGGGTTCAACGGCAAAATGATAGATGAGTGTTCTGTTCCGGTTATAGTTTCGCCGCCGTGGTGGGCTAGTCTGCCTGCGAAGATATTCTATTATGTTCTCGGGTTGTGTGCTGTTCTTGCCGTCTATCGGCTTCTTGTACTTAAGAACAGACGTCTTATAGCAGAAGAGAAGGTAAACTTCTTTATTCATACTGCTCATGAGATTAGAACACCGTTGACGCTTCTGAAGGCTCCGCTTGAGGATGTCATGCGCAATGAAGTATTGTCGGAGAAAGGGAAGGCTAATCTGCAGATAGCCATGCACAGTGCCAATGAACTTATGATTATGACCGGTGACCTGATAAATGCCGAGAGACACAAGATAAACGGGCATGTGCTTTGCGTTTCCCAGGTTGAACTCAATTCCTTTATACGCGAGATGCTTCGTCCTTTCAACCTTTATGCAAATACGAAGAAGCAGAAGCTTTCTTACAGCTCAGATTCAAAGGAGCTGTATGTCATACTTGACCGTGGACGAATAGAGAGCATATTGCAGAATCTGGTTAACAATGCACTGAAATATACTCCTGACGGCGGGTCTATTGATGTGAAATGTACACATACGGACAGCTGGTGGAGTGTTGAAGTGTCGGATAATGGTATCGGTGTACCCGAAGATGACAAGAAACGGCTGTTTGAGAAATATTACCGTGCCAGCAATGTCGGCAAGAATATTGTCGGTACAGGATTGGGCCTGTCATTGGTGAAGACGCTTGTCGGTGAGCACCACGGCAGAATCTCGTTTGAGAGTGAAGAGGGAAAGGGCAGCTGCTTCAAGGTGGAGTTCCCTTATGACGAGAAGGTGTATGCTGATGCAGAGAAGGCTTGCGTGGAATATTGCAACAGCGTGTATGCAAAGGAGAATCCTGTGGTTCTTGTTGTTGAGGACAATGCAGATTTGCAGTCTTTCATCAGAAACTCACTTTCTGCGACCTATACTGTCTATGTTGCTAATAATGGGTCGGAAGCGTTGGAGAAGGTCAGATTCCTTAATCCTGACATTATTGTCAGCGATGTAATGATGCCGGAGATGCGGGGCGATGACATGTGCCGTGCTCTCAAGGCCGATGTGAAGACCAGCCATATTCCTGTCGTTCTGCTTACGGCTCTGGCCGATAATGGCAGTATCGTGGACGGCTTGTCGACGCTGGCTGATGCGTATATGACCAAACCGTTTGACGTGGAGGTGCTTAAGGCGCAGATAGAGAGCATATTGGCCAATCGTAAGGTTATGCAGAACAGGTATGCAGATCTTGTCCCTTACAGCAACGGACCGGACATAAAGAGTACTAATGAGCTGGACCTCAAGTTTATGGATAGGGTCAAATCGATTGTAGATGCCAATATTTCCAATAAGGATTTCAATGTCGATACTTTATGTATGGAAATTGGTATGAGCAGGACTAGTTTTTACGGCAAGTTGAAGGCTTTGACAGATAATTCACCTTCAGACTATATAAGATTTGCTCGTTTAAATCGGGCAAAATCATTACTTTTGCAGAACGAAATGCAGGTTTCTGAAATTTCTGAGGCGTGCGGGTTCTCTGATGTAAAGTATTTTCGAGAGGTATTCCGAAAGCATTTCGGAATGAGCCCGAGTCAGTTCCGAACAGAAAAATAAGGCCTGAAATATAATTTTCAAGATTAGATATGGGACTTTGTACTGATATGTTTTTTACTTTCTCGAAGATAGGAACTTTTACGCTTGGAGGCGGGTTCGCCATGGTTCCTCTTATGGAAAAGGAAGTGGTTGACCGTAAAAAATGGCTCGAACGTGAAGAATTTCTAAATATAATAGTGGTTTCACAGAGTGTACCTGGCATTTTTGCAGTAAATATGGCCAGTCACATAGGTTATAAGCTTAAGGGATTAAAGGGCGGCATAGTTGGGGCATTCGGAGTGGCATTGCCTTCAATTATAATAATATTGCTGATAGCTATGTTTTTCAGAGAGTTCAAGTCTAATCTGTATGTAGAAAAATTTTTTATGGGAATACGTCCAGCGGTGGTTGCCTTGATAGCGGCACCGGTATTTTCAATGGCAAAATCGGCTAAGATTTCTAAAAGCAATGTCTGGATACCCGTGCTGTCGGCGCTTCTTATCAGTGCATGGGGAGTGTCGCCTGTCATAATAATTCTTATTGCCGGTGTCGGCGGTTTTGTTTATGGACGGATGCATAAGACCACTGGTGAAAAGTAGGCAAAACAGTATTTGAATTTTTAAGGTTAAGATAGTTGTACGATGATATTTCTTAAACTTTTTCTGGTCTTCTCGAAAATTGGTATTTTTAATTTCGGAGGCGGTTATGCCATGCTGTCGCTGATTCAGCATGAGGTCGTTGAACGCAATAAATGGTTGACTGTGAGCGAATTTACCGATATTGTAGCCATAAGTCAGACTACTCCTGGACCTATCGGTATAAATGCGGCTACATATGCAGGATATACTGCTGTGATGAACGACCCGGCTGGTTATCCTATGTGGCTTGGTGTTGTCGGGGCTTTCGTTGCCTCTATAGCAATAATATGGCTGCCGTTCATATTGATGGTTCTCATAAGCAAGTTCCTTCTTGACCACAGCAAGTCGAAAGACATGGTGAACATATTCTCTGTGTTGAGGCCGGCCATAGTAGGTCTGATAGCGGCCGCGGCCTTACTTCTGATGACTCCAGAGAATTTCGGAAGTCCTAAGGATTCTCCTTTTGTGTTTTTTGTAAGCGTGATAATCTTCTGCTTTTCTTTTGTCGGTACACGCCTGTATAAAATCCATCCAATATGGATGATGGTTATTTGCGGTATAGCCGGTTTACTTATATACTGAAATAGTTTGGATGTTGATATGGAAACTGCCTTGTCCGTCTTGGATGTGGCAGTTTTTTTGTGTCTGTAAGTTTGGATGAAAGTATTTGGAGATATCCGCTTTTATTAGTATTTTTTATGTCTTGTCGCACTTTTGGACCATCTTATCCGTATTTTGGGACAGAATGTATAAACTAGTCATTAATTTGTTAAATTTGTGCAAATTTCTAATGTTAATATGTATTATATGAAAAAAGAATTGAAAGCATTGTTTTTGATGCTGCCTTTTGCATGTTCTTTTGTGTCGTGTATTGATGGTGACTATGATTTGTCGGATATAGATACGACTGTAGGTGTTGCTGTCAATGACCTTGTAGTACCTGTAAACCTTGACCAGATTACCCTTAAGGATGTACTTGATCTTGAGGATGACAGCCAGATTAAGGAAGTGAATGGAATATATGCAGTTGTGAAGGACGGCAGTTTCTCTTCGGACGAGATAGAGATTCCGTCGTTCAGTGCTCCGGCTCCATATATAGAACCGATGCATTCGACACTTTCTCTTGAAGTTTCCGGCGCTTCCAAGACCAGAGCTGGCAAAAGAGTCGCTCAGTATCCTATCGTTGATGCAAATACTTCTTTTGCATATCACTCTGATGATGTCAGTGAATACATACTTGATGCATATGCTGTGGACCTGAACAGTTCTCTGAGGGTTGACGTGTCTGTAAAAGGATTGACGGGCGTAACAAATTCTTTCGAGATAGAAAACTTTTCTGTGCAGCTTCCTGCCGGAATGCAGGCTGTATCGGACAAGGGGACGTATGATAGTGAAACGGGTGTGCTCAATATAGGTAATGTTACTGGACAAAACAACAAGTTCTCTTTTAACGTTGAGTTTTCACGTCTGAATTTCGATAAATCGGGAGCCGAGCTCAAGAATCGTAAATTTGATTTCTCTGGAAACATATCTGTCAAGACGGGTGAAGTATCTATATATGAGGATAATTTCGTTGCAGGAAAAACAGTCGCTGATTTGCCTGCCAAGGTTGAATTCAGCGGAAGTCCTGTCATGAGCGCAATGACAGCTTCTTCGTTCGACGGAGTTGTTTGCTACAATATTGACGGTATTGAAGTTGAACCGATATCTATGACCGACATTCCTGATATATTGAACCAGACTGGTACGAATATTGTCCTTGACAATCCTCAGATTTATGTAAGCGTGAATAATCCGGTAGCCGACAAGGGACTGTCTGCTTCTGTAGGCTTTGCTCTTACTCCTGTGCGTGAAGGCGAGACTTCGCAGGCTCTTACTCTGGATGAGGACAGTTTGGTCATCGGCCACGATAAGGCCATGGGAGAAAATTATAAATACTGCATGTCGCCATATCAGCCGGATTCATATTATACAGGATTTGAAAATGCTGAGTTCTGTAAGTTTTCAACATTGGGCACAGTGTTGAGCGGTTCGAAGCTTCCTGAGTCAATAAGCATAGATGTGGTAAATCCTAATATTTGGGCCCAGGAGGTTTACGGCTTTGAACTCGGCCAGAAATTGGATAAAATAAACGGTACATATTCGTTCTATGCTCCTTTGGCTCTTACCGACAATTCCGTAATTGCTTATAAGGATACTATAGACGGCTGGAACGATAAGGACGTGGATTCAATAGAAATTTCTTCGGCTGTTATTAATGCATTGGTTACTACTGATGTTCCGCTTGCTTTGGAAATAAAGGCTGAGCCTATAGACAAAGATGGCAATGTCATTAAAAATGTTGAGGTTACAAGTGCCGTTGTCGGCCTGAAAGCAAAAGAACAGCCTATAGAAATAACTATAAAGGGCAAAATAAGACATCTGGACGGAATAATTCTAACTGCAAGAGCTCAGTCGGGCGTGTCCAGCGAGAGCCTCGCTCCAGGACAGAATATTACGTTGACGAATCTTAAGGCAAAGGTTTCTGGTATTTACAGAACAGAATTGTGATGTACCGGGATTTAGCTGTGATTGTCAATTGAAATATCAAATTGTTGAATATCTGAATTATTTAATAAGTTATGAATACAAATCTTAAAAATATAATAGCAACGTCCGTGTTGTCCGTTTTTGCATTGCCTGCTGTGGCTCAGAATACTAATTCAGGCTATTTCCTTGATGGGTATATGTACAGGCACGAGATGAACCCGGCTTTCGATAATGAACAGAATTATGTTTCGATGCCTGCTTTGGGCAATCTGAATGTTTCGATGAGAGGTAATATTGCCGTTGATGATGTGCTTTATAATGTCAACGGACGTACTACAACGTTCATGAACCCGCTTGTCGGAATTTCAGAAGTTATGGGCAACATAAACGACAACAACAAGTTGAATCTCAATCTTAAGGAAGAAATAATGTCTGCAGGCTTCAAGGCTTTCGGCGGATACAATACCGTTGGTGTGAGTGTGAGGTCGTTTGTAGGCGCAAATCTTCCGCGCGATTTGTTCTCGTTGCTCAAGGAAGGTGCTGCAAACAGAACTTACAATATAAGTGATGTCAATGCGTATACGGATTCTTATGCGGAACTGGCTTTCGGACATTCACGCGAGATAAATGATAAACTGCGTGTTGGTGCCAAGGTCAAGCTGTTGTTCGGATTGGCTAATATAGATGCGCAGTTCAAGAATGTGAAATTGATGCTTGGCGAGGATGCCTGGAATGTCATGGCTGATGCTCAGATTGAGTCTAGCGTCAAGGGACTGACATATAAGCATGATATCAATGAGAACACCAATCACGAATATGTAAGCGGTGCAGACATTGATGGATTCGGACTTGACGGCTTCGGTCTGGCTTTTGACTTGGGTGCTGAATATAGACTCAACGATGAATGGGCTTTCAGTGCTTCTGTGCTTGATCTTGGATTCGTGGGATGGAACAACAACATGCTTGCTACAACTAACGGATTGCAGGAATTTACTACCGACAAATATACTTTTAATGTAAACGATGATGCTGTAAATAATTTTGATGACGAGTTCCAAAAACTGAAGGACGACTTTTCCGGCTTGTACGAGCTTAATGATGAAGGTGATCAGGGTGGACGTACTAAAATGCTTGGGGCTACAATAAATCTTGGTGCCGAGTATACGTTGCCGGTTTATAACAAGCTTAAGTTCGGCCTTTTGAACAGTACTCGCATTCAGGGTAGATATTCGTGGACGGAATTCAGATTGTCTGCCAATGTTGCCCCTGTTGACGTGTTCTCCGCCAACGTGAATATGGCCGCAGGCACTTACGGTGTGTCATTTGGATGGATGCTTAATTTTCATACAACCGGTTTCGCAATTTTCGTCGGAATGGACCATACATTCGGTAAGTTGGCTAAGCAAGGACTTCCTATGTCTGGCAATGCTAGCATGAATCTTGGTATAAATTTCCCTTTCTGATGAATAGGAACTGGTGCACGATCAACAATTAACGGATATATATCTCTCAGCGTCGTAATATAATCATTTGAAGCTGACGTATATATAGATTGATATTTTTATAGTGGCAAGAATTTGTGAAAGGCTGTCCCCGTATTGGTACAGGGACGGCCTTTTCTTATGTTTGCGGCTTTTACTGCTGTCTGCGCATTGTTTTGCACGATTGTGGCAATGGTGGCTGATGCTTGTATGTGTTATGATTGAAAACTCCTGATGTTTTAGCTTTCTGCTGTCGACTTTCGTTATATTTGCATTGTTATATCTTTATAAATGCAGATAAATATGAGTGATGGAAATTTTAACAGAAGCCTGCTCCCTAAAAGTGAGTTGAGTACAGGGATAAAGGCTGGTAAGGCGCAGATGAGGGTTAAGGCTGAAAAGGCGTTCGATTGTGTGGCCGGACAAATATTTAGTGATGTGCCTAAGGATAAGATTGATGAGGCCAGGGCATTGTTTGTGAAGATGCTTCATGAATAAATACCTCTTTCTGGGTATTGTGCCTGTGACTTTTGAAGTATACTTTTGTATGCGAATCATATCTTGATGCATGTATGCATCCAATATGAGATTTATGATGATATTTATATTATAAACATATGTATGATGGCTCTATTTGGCTGGCTTTATTGTTGACGACGATAGCAGGCCTTTCAACAGGCATCGGCGGGCTGATAGCTTTTGGCGCAAAAAGAACGGATGAACGTTTCCTTTCTTTTTCGCTTGGACTTTCGGCCGGAGTAATGGTATATGTCTCTTTTATGGAGATGATGCCAATGTCGGTGGAACTTCTTAAGGACTGCTATGTTGCGCGTATGGCCGAATTGTATATGCTGTTGGCCTTTTTTGCTGGTATTGCCTTGATTGCTGTCATAGACCGTGTAGTTCCTGAAGATGAAAATCCGCATGAAATGCATAATGATGGTGATGCGCTGAAGGCTCCTTTGAAACGTACCGGGATTATGATGGCTCTTGCCATCGGCATACATAACTTCCCGGAAGGACTTGCTACATTTGCATCATCGATGACTCAGCTTGATGTGGCTATACCTATTGTGGTGGCTGTGGCAATACATAATATACCTGAAGGCATTGCTGTTTCGGTCCCTATATTCCATGCTACGGGAAGCAAGAAAAAAGCTTTGAAATATTCGTTCCTGTCGGGAATAGCCGAACCGGTGGGCGGACTGGTAGGGTTTCTGTTTCTGATGCCTTTTTGGACACCAGTTGTGAATGCTCTTTTGCTGGCTTTCGTGTCTGGTATTATGGTATACATTTCTTTTGATGAACTGTTGCCAGGGACTGAACGCTATGGACATCATCATTGCGGTATAGGCGGGGTGGTTTGCGGTATGGCTGTGATGGCCGCCAGCCTGCTGTTGCTGTAGCAGTGTGTGTAGTGGATGGCGGACGCATAACTTGCTTTTGCTTCTATGTTTCTCTATTATTATGATTGCTGATGCTTGCAGGACGCTTTAAAGGGCGTATCTTATTGTATCCGGATGTGTAGATTGGCTGATAATCTTGATTTATACACATTGGACACTATCTATTTTTCCTTTAAAGCGTTGTTAAATTCTCGTAAATAAGTTACATTTGCATTCATTATTAAGGCAGTTGATGCCATAGGTGTGTCCTTATGTCCCGACAGGGTACGAGCCGTCGGCATGGGGAAATCCCGCCAGACTTCTCAAAGAAAATAGACTTGTTTATTTTAAATAACTTTAATTCAACATCTTATGTGGTTATGTAATTCATCTATCGGAAGGAAGGTCGTTATGTCTCTGACAGGTATAGCGCTTATCCTTTTCTTGACGTTTCATGGATGCATGAACGTAGTGGCACTGATCTCTGAGAAGGGATACAACATGATCTGTGAATTTCTCGGAGCTCACTGGTATGCCGTTGTAGCAACAATCGGTTTGGCGGCTCTCGCTGTTATTCACATCATCTATGCTTTCTGGCTTACGATGCAGAACCGTAAGGCACGCGGCAACAACAGATATGAAGTGACAGACAAGCCTGCTACAGTAGAATGGGCTTCACAGAACATGCTTGTGCTCGGCATCATCGTTGTTCTCGGTTTGCTCCTTCATTTGTACAACTTCTGGTACAACATGATGTTTGCAGAACTTGTAGGCGGTCCTCTCGCCGGAGTTCACTCTCCTTCTGATGGCTATGCTTATATACAGGACACATTCTCACAGCCTGTGTTCGTGGTTCTTTATGTAATCTGGCTCATAGCTTTGTGGTTCCACCTTACTCATGGATTCTGGAGCGCTATCCAGACTTTGGGATGGAGCGGACACATCTGGTTCAACCGCTGGAAAACTATCGGCAATATTTATGCTACAGTACTCGTACTGCTGTTCCTTGTTGTCGTTGCCGGTTTCTTCTTCCTTGGTGACCCTTCCAGCTGCTGGGCATAATCTCTGATTAGCGGAATTTGTCCGGCGTTAGATTTCAATAATTTATTTTTTACCTTTCAATCGGCGGTAAGCTGTTTCATCATAATATGAATGGCTGGTTGATGCTTCTTGAGAAGTGCACTATGCTGTCGATTGACAGATTCAAATTTTAAAAAGATTATGGCTATAATAGATTCAAAAATTCCAGAAGGACCAGTAGCTGAGAAATGGACCAACTATAAGGCTCACCAGCGCTTGGTAAACCCTAAGAACAAACTTAAACTGGATATTATCGTTGTTGGTACTGGTCTTGCAGGTGCTTCTGCTGCCGCTTCTCTCGGTGAGATGGGATTCAACGTGCTCAACTTCTGTATTCAGGATTCTCCACGTCGTGCACACTCTATAGCTGCACAGGGTGGTATCAATGCTGCAAAGAACTATCAGAACGATGGCGACTCTGTTTATCGTCTTTTCTATGATACAGTAAAGGGTGGTGACTACCGTGCCCGCGAAGCTAACGTTTATCGTTTGGCTGAAGTCTCAAACAACATCATCGACCAGTGCGTTGCACAGGGCGTTCCTTTCGCTCGTGAATACGGCGGTACACTTGCAAACCGTTCTTTCGGTGGTGCTCAGGTGTCACGTACATTCTATGCTAAAGGTCAGACTGGCCAGCAGCTTCTTCTCGGTGCATATTCTGCATTGAGCTGCCAGGTAAATGCCGGCAAGGTTAAGCTGTACACTCGTTATGAAATGCTCGACCTTGTAATCATCAACGGACGTGCAAGGGGTATCATCGCCAAGAACCTCATAACTGGTAAGCTTGAGAGATTCTCTGCAAACGCTGTTGTAATCGCAACTGGTGGATACGGAAACACTTACTTCCTTTCTACTAATGCAATGGGATGTAACTGTACAGCAGCAATGTCTTGCTATCGTAAGGGTGCATATTTCGCAAACCCTTGCTACGTACAGATTCACCCTACTTGTATACCTGTACACGGCGACAAGCAGTCTAAGTTGACACTTATGTCTGAGTCTCTCCGTAACGATGGACGTATCTGGGTTCCTAAGAAACTCGAGGATGCCAAGAAACTGCAGGCCGGAACTCTCCAAGGTAAGGATATTCCTGAAGAAGACCGCGACTACTATCTTGAGCGCCGTTACCCTGCATTCGGTAACCTCGTTCCACGTGACGTTGCCAGCCGTGCTGCAAAAGAGCGTTGCGATAAGGGCTATGGTGTAAACAATACAGGTCTTGCAGTATTCCTTGACTTCTCTGAATCAATCCAGAGACTCGGTAAGGATGTCGTTGCTCAGCGTTACGGAAACCTCTTCGATATGTACGAGGAAATCACTGATGTTGATCCATACGAGAACCCTATGATGATTTACCCTGCAATCCACTACACTATGGGTGGTATCTGGGTTGACTATGAACTTCAGACTTCAATCCCTGGACTCTTCGCAATCGGCGAGTGCAACTTCTCTGACCACGGAGCTAACCGTCTTGGTGCATCTGCTCTGATGCAGGGTCTTGCTGACGGATACTTCGTTCTCCCTTATACAATTCAGAATTATCTTGCCGACCAGGAAATCTGGCCTAGAATCTCAACTGATGCTCCTGAATTTGCGGAAGTAGAGAAGGCTGTGAGCGATCGTATAGATCATCTCATGAACATTAAGGGTAAGCGTTCTGTTGATTCTATCCACAAGGAACTCGGACATATCTGCTGGGAATACGTAGGCATGGGACGTACTGCTGAAGGACTCAAGGAAGGACTCAAGAAAATTGACGCTCTCCGCAAGGAATTTGAAACTAACCTCTTCATCCCAGGAAGCAGAGAAGGACTTAATGTCGAACTGGATAAGGCTGTACATCTTGATGACTTCATTACGATGGGTAAACTTATCGCTTATGATGCTTTGAGCAGAAATGAAAGCTGTGGTGGACATTTCCGTGAAGAGTATCAGACTGCCGAAGGTGAGGCCAAACGTGATGATGAGAACTACTTCTATGTAGGATGCTGGAAATACCAGGGATCTGACGATGTAGCTCCTGAGCTTATAAAGGAACCTTTGCACTACGAGGCTATCAAGGTTCAGACAAGAAACTATAAGAACTAATCCGGTTGATTTTCTCAACTTGTCAATTTAAACGTAACATATTATGGACAAGAATATAAGTTTTACAATTAAATATTGGAAGCAGAATGGACCTAAGGACAAGGGACATTTTGAACAGAAAGAGATGAAGGATATTCCTGGAGATACTTCTTTCCTTGAGATGTTGGATATCCTTAACGAGATGTTGATTGAAGAAGGCAAGGAGCCGTTTGTATTCGACCACGACTGCCGTGAAGGTATCTGCGGTATGTGCTCGCTCTACATCAATGGAACTCCGCACGGAAAGACTGAGCGTGGAGCTACAACTTGCCAGCTCTACATGCGCCGTTTCCACGATGGCGATGTCATCACAGTTGAGCCTTGGCGTTCTGCCGGTTTCCCTGTAATCAAGGACTGTATGGTTGACCGTTCAGCTTTCGATAAGATTATCCAGGCTGGTGGATATGTAACAGTCAGAACAGGAGCTCCGCAGGATGCTAACGCTATCCTTATCCCTAAGCAGGATGCTGATGAGGCTATGGACTGCGCATCATGTATCGGCTGCGGTGCTTGCGTTGCCGCTTGTAAGAACGGTTCTGCAATGCTCTTCGTTTCTTCTAAGGTAAGCCAGTTGGCTCTCCTTCCACAGGGACGTCCAGAAGCTGCAAAGCGTGCTAAGGCAATGATAGCAAAGATGGATGAGCTCGGATTCGGTAACTGTACCAACACTCGTGCATGTGAGGCTGTTTGTCCTAAGTGTGAAACTATTTCTAACATCGCACGTTTGAACCGCGAATTCATCAAGGCAAAGTTGGCTGACTAATATTGCTGAAGATGTCGTGGTTACGGTTATTGTCCGGCAACTACGATTGAATAAGACAATATGTACTATTATATCGGCAGGATCTGCATGTATCATATGCGTGGCAGATCCTGCCCTTTTTGTGTCTAAAAGTATGCCGATAATTGTGCTTTAGAATATTTTTGCTTATTTTCGCACTGATATGGGGCTTTGTGGATATTTGTCTGCGACGTTCTGGAATATAATTATAAATTAGACGATGGATAAATATATATTTGAACTTAAAATGAAGGTGCGCGATTATGAGTGCGACCTGCAGGGAATTGTAAACAATGCGAATTATCAGCACTATATAGAGCATACCCGTCATGAGTTTCTTCTTGCACATAATATAAGCTTTGCACAGCTGCATGAGCAGGGTACAGATGCTGTTGTTGCACGTCTGACGATGCAGTTCAAGACTCCTCTGAAGAGCGGTGATGAATTTGTATCTAAGCTCTACATTAAGAAGGACGGACTCAGATACATATTCATGCAAGACATATTCCGTCTTCCGGATATGAAGGTCGTTATAAAGGCGCAGGTTGATGCCGTATGCCTTGTCAACGGCAAACTGTCTGAGTCTCCTGAGATGAATCAGCTTGTAGAATCTCTCTCGGAAGAATAACATCTTATTTGAGGACAGGGCGGATTTTAATTTATATTATTGATATATCTATTGACTGAGCAGGAAACCATATACACTATGGCCTTGACCCGTATAAGAGGTCTAGGACTGGGCAATTCGCGCATACTTTATGAACGTATGGGCAGTGCGACAGCTGTGTTTGACAACAGGACGTGCCTGCGTGATTTCATTCCCGAAGTTTCCGATAAGCTTTTGAAAGCTGTTTCCGATGTTGGTGAGGCTATTGCGCGTGCAGAGCAGGAATTTGAGTTTGCGGCGCGCCATAATCTTCGGATTTTGTGTTTCAACGATTCAGACTATCCATGGCGTCTGCGCGAGTGTGCCGATTCACCTTTAGTCCTGTTTTATGCAGGTACGGCAGATCTTAATCATTCTCGCATAATCAGTATGGTTGGTACTCGCCATTGCACGGAGTACGGCCGCGACATCTGCTCCAGTTTCGTTGCGGACCTTTGCCGATACTATCCTGATACCATAATTGTCAGCGGACTGGCTTATGGCGTTGACATCAATGCCCATCGTGCGGCACTCTCGTCAGGTATGCAGACCGTAGCAGTGCTGGCCCACGGGCTTGACAGAATATATCCGGCAATGCATCGTCAGACTGCCTCTGATATGATTGCACAAGGCGGAGGATTGTTGACCGAGTATATGAGTGCAACAAAGCCCGACAAAGGCAATTTTGTGAGACGCAACCGTATAGTGGCAGGCATGTGCGATGCGACGATTGTCGTTGAAAGTGCTTCGAGCGGAGGAGCTCTCATAACGGCCGATCTAGCCACGAGCTACAATCGCGATGTCTTGGCTTTTCCCGGCAGAGTCTACGACCAGTACAGCGAAGGATGCAACGCACTTATCCGTTCCGGTCGTGCCGCACTCATTCAGTCGGCCGAAGATCTCATAAATGCCCTCTGCTGGAAAAATCCTCTTGAAACTTCATCGGCCGCACCGGTTCAGCAGGAGCTGTTTCCTGAGTTTTCGCCCGAAGAGCAGATTATAGTAGATACCTTGAAATCCGTAGATGACAAACAAATCAATCAGATTGTAGTCGACACAAATCTGCCGTACAGCAAAGTCAGTTCATTGCTTTTCGAACTGGAAATGAAAGGTATTGTCCGTGTGCTTGGCGGCGCACGCTATAGGCTGGTTCGCAGGTAAGCCGGCAGGACCATATGCCTTTTCATATTTGACAACAAAAAGAAATCTAGCGCTTTCTAGATACCCTATTCTGTGTCCGCCACCAATTCTGTTACCCCAAATCTTCATTGTTCAGCAACTGTTAAAAAAATACGGGGCTCATCTTAAGCCCCGTATTTCCTGTTTAATTAAAAATTCTTATGAAGCTTTGTAGACCTTGTTTCAACAACAAATCTGCAATGCTTTGATTTACGGCATTTTGCCTGATTATGAGTAACTCTATATAATAATGCTTATGGTAAGCTTAATAGGGTTAAGGTTTATCTTGTCGTTTTTTTCATCGTAGTCCATAAATGATGCCTGCTTTTATCGGTAATGTTCATCTTTTCAGGACCAACAAACGTTCAGTAGCCTTCTGTAATGTTTTCTGATGCAAATATATCTTATCGGGCAAGGCTTTCATTAGTCCATTTAAGTCCTTTTCAACAAGGAGTTTAATATATTGTAATTTAATTGTATTTTTGCGATAAAGAAGAAAGCAACGATGTGTAACATTGTATGGAACATGGAAATGTGCAAGCAATTATCCTGCATTACATAGACAATATGAAAAACCGATTGATATAATTGAATAATTATTGATTCTGCTTTATTTATGCATTAAAGAATAATTGGACATGGATACAATAAGTTCATCCGAATTTATCTACGACAATATTCCGGAGAATGAAAGAATCTTTACTCATATTACCGAACTGCCGTCATACGGCTTCAACATTCTTGTTAAGGCCAAGCGTTTCGGAAAATGGTTTTTGCTGAAAGGACTGAAGGAGGAGTATCGTCAGAACCCCATATATCAGAATATATTGCTCAAGGAGTTTGAGATAATGGCAAATTTGTCGCACCCGTCTGTAGTGTCGGTATTTTCTCTCGAAGATGTAAGTCCGTACGGTACGTGCATAGTGATGGAATATATCGATGGTGAATCGCTCGTCGAGTTTATGCTGCATCCGCAAAGTGTGGACCAGCGTTTGCGTGTGTTCTACAATATATTGGACGCCATGCGCTACATACATGCCCATCAGGTCACACATCGTGATTTGAAACCGTCTAACATACTGGTCACGCACAACAACCGTAATGTCAAGATTATAGATTTCGGCCTTTCTGACACCGACTATTTTGCCATTTTGAAGGAACCCGCAGGAACGCGCAAGTACATGTCTCCCGAACAGCAGTCGAGCAGCACGCCTGATGTGCGCAATGATATTTACAGCTTGGGAATTATACTGATGAACCTTCAGCTCGGAAATAGTTATCAGGGTGTGGTCAAGCGCTGTGTGGCACCTATAGAACAACGCTATGCCAATATAGACCAGTTGGAGAAAGCGCTTCAGAGCGTGGCCAACCGTAAGAGGCGCCAATGGATGATAGTCATAACTGTAATAACCATGATTCTAGCAACTCTAATTGTGTGGCAGGGCGTTTTGATACGTGACCTGTCTGATGAGAGAACGCTTTCGGCCGACAGCATAAAGGCCATGAATGTTCTTATTCGGAGAACCAACCAGCTGCACAATGAAAGGCTGAAACTTCAAAATGAAACAATAACGAAAATTTCTGACAGTTTGGCGCAGGTCAATTGTTTCCGGCAGAAATGGAATGAACAGAACGAGCACGAACAACTGTATAATCAGAGTATTATAAAAGGAAAGAAAGAGATTGACCGTTACATCCAGTCATTGAAAATTGCTCAGTATCTGGATACGCTCTCTTCAATAGATTACCTCAATGAAATGTATTACAAGAAAATCGGAACAATATGGAATCGTGTAAAAGAATTCCGCAAGAAGCTTGATTCTAAGCTCACCGAAGACGAACGTGCACAGATTGAATATCTGCTGAACAATTATGCAACGGAACAGTATGTCCGCAAATGGGAAGATAGAATAAATAAAATATATAAAAGCAATGAAATCCGTAATCAATAGTGATGAACAGAATATTGGGGTGCTGAAAAAACAAACTGAACAGATTTTTGGTCAGCATATTGCAACTCCTAAAGACTTTTCTCAGCTTGCCGATAAAATATTCGACCGTATTCATGTGCAGGTCAGTCCGACTACCTTGAAGCGGATCTGGGGGTATTTGGACGAACCGGTAGCTCCACGTGTGTCCACGCTTAACATTCTGGCGCAGTTCATTGGGTATTCCAATTGGGATTCTTTCTGCGGATGCATAAAAAAAGGGATAATAGATGCGCAAAGTAATTTCATAATCAATAAAATGGTTTCTACCGAAACTATTCCATTGTATACGCATATCCGTCTCACTTGGGCGCCGGAACGTTTATGCGAAATCGTATATGAAGGAAACTTCAGATTTTCTGTCGTACGTTCGGAAAATGCCAAATTGCAGGCCGGAGATACGTTTGAATGTAAGTTCTTTATAGAGAAAGAACCTCTCTACTTGTATAATATCGTTCATCAGGGACAGAAAATACCGGCTTATGTGGCCGGTAAAAGGGAAGGGGTGTATTTTGAATACATAAGCGGGTGAATATTATATCAGTGCAGGTAGCGCTTTGCGGATTTCTGTATTGTTGAAGAATTGGAGACGTTTGATTGATAACGAAAAAATGCAATAAATCTTCGGATTTAAGTCCTTTTGATTTATTGCATTCTGTTTGTTGCGCTTCAGGATGGGCTTGAACCAACGACCCCATGATTAACAGTCATGTGCTCTAACCAACTGAGCTACTGAAGCTTTTTATGATTGAAGATGCAGTCGCATCTCGTTTTCGGGTGCAAAATTAGCGACTTGTTCTCAAATATGCAAAAAATGTTGGCAAAAATTGCGCTTTCCTTTTAAAATATCTGTCTTTTTCTGCTTCTTGACTTCATTTTATGGTCTTTCTGCAATGCGATGCGTGATTTCCTCATGGTTATGCTGGTGGCGTTGTATAGGGGATGTGTGTTGACGTATTGATGGGAAGTCTTCGGATTGCGGGCGCTCGCAGTTTTGGTTATGGGCGCTCGCGGTGAATGTTCCGAGCGCTCGCAGTGTTTGCCTTGGGCGCTCGGAAATATTGTCGCTGGCGCTCGTGCTGTCGTAGGTTTTTCAGCATTATGGAGACCGTGAAGCCAATTATTTTGTGTTTGTGGCCGTGTTTTAAGTTGAAAAGCGGTAACTTTGCCGTATATAATGCTGTCTATGAGGGTTCTTATAATAAATACATCGGAAAGGATAGGAGGTGCGGCCATAGCGGCCAACAGACTGATGGAGGCGCTGAAGAACAATGGTGTCAACGCTAAGATGCTTGTGCGCGACAAACAGTCGTCGCTGGTGTCGGTGGTCCCGTTGCCGTCAAGTTGGAAACTGCCTGCTAAATTTCTATGGGAGCGTGCTGTGATTTGGACCTCCAATTGGTTCAGCCGCAGCAATCTGTTTCAGATGGATATAGCGAACACAGGTACAGACATCACCTCGATGCCCGATTTCCGCATGGCCGATGTGGTGCATCTTCATTGGGTTAATCAGGGATTCCTCTCGCTGGGCGACATTGCAAAGATACTGAAGTCAGGAAAGCCTGTCGTGTTTACCATGCACGACATGTGGTATTTCACTGGTGTATGCCACTATTCAGGCGACTGTCTGAACTATCGTTCCGAATGCGGCCATTGCCCGCTCATTCCGCACGGAGGTGCGCAGAACGACATGTCGGCACGTGTTTTCCGGCGCAAGTTGAAGATGTATTCCGGCAGCAAGCTGCGCTTCGTTGCCTGCAGCCGCTGGCTGGAGAATCTGGCCAAGGAGAGCCGTCTGCTCGAAGGACAGTTCATTACGAATATTCCAAATGCAATAAACACCAATCTCTTCCGTCCTGAGGACAAGGCAGAGGCGCGTCGCCGCTGCGGCCTGCCGGAGGGCAAGCGTCTGCTCCTTTTCGGTTGCCAGAAGATTACCGATGAGCGGAAGGGATTCAAATATCTTGTAGAGGCGTGCCGAATATTGAAGGAGAAGTATCCGGCCGAGGCTGAAAAAATAGGTCTTGTCGTTGCCGGTGCCGAGTCGGACAAGGTACAGGACTACGTACCTTTCACCGTGTATCCAATCGATTATGTCAGCGATGAGGCGCACATGGTAGACCTTTACAATGCCGTCGATCTCTATGTCACTCCTTCGCTTCAGGACAATCTGCCTAACACCATTGTCGAGGCCATGTCGTGCGGTGTTCCGTGCGTAGGGTTTGCCGTTGGCGGTATTCCTGAGATGATTGACCATCTGCACAATGGTTATGTGGCCTACTACAAGGATGCGGCCGATTTTGCCAACGGCATTCACTGGGCTCTTGATGATGCCAACTATGGCAATCTGTGCGAGATGGCACGCAGAAAGGCCGTCGACACGTATGCCGAGGAGAAGGTGGCACGCAGATATATTGAGATTTACAATTCGGCTTTGGGCACTTCTGCTTCTCGGGAGCACAAAGCCGTGAAATGATAGCAATTCTTATTTTATGACCAAGGACGATATTTCAGTATCTGTCATAACCGTGACTTTCAATGCAGAGGACTGCATTCAGCGTACGCTCGACAGCGTGCTAATGCAGACTTATGCAGGTGTGGAACATATCATTATGGACGGTGCTTCGTCGGACGGCACTGCCGACATTGCACGCCGATATAGGGATGCTCATCCCGACAGGCGCATTGTTGTGGTCAGCGAACCCGACAAGGGACTCTACGATGCCATGAATAAAGCCATAGCCGTGGCTTCGGGCACATACCTGTGTTTCCTCAATGCAGGCGACAAACTGCACAGTGCTTCTTCTCTTGAAGAGGTCGTGCGCGCTGCTTCAGGTGACGGCAAACACGGCTTGGCAGGTGTTGTTTACGGAAATACAGATATCGTCGATGCCGACGGCGTGCGTCTTCGTGCCCGCAGGCTTGTCCCGCCGGAGAAGCTGACGAGCCGTTCGTTCAGTAACGGCATGCTTGTTTGCCATCAGGCGTTTTATGTCAATAAGGACGTTTGTCTGCCTTATGATTTGAGCTACCGCTTTTCTGCTGATTTCGACTGGTGCATAAGAGTGATGAAGAAGGCTGAGTCGAAAGGTATGCTTCTGGTGTATACCCGAACTGTTCTTGCCGATTATCTTGCCGAGGGCATGACGACGGCCAATCATAAGGCTTCGCTTGCTGAGCGGTTTAAAATAATGGTGAAACACTATGGCTTGGTTTCCACGGTGCTTCACCACATATGGTTTATCATAAGGGCCGTAGTACGGCGCTGATTTATTCCCGCAATATTTCTTTTTCGTCCTAACACAGTTCTGCATCCGTCCTCGTGATGCTTCTGCTTGTTGTTAAGACGGTTGACGGTGTTTGTTGGCGTAAATACTATTTCGGGACATTCAGTAAATGTCCCTAAAACGTAATATGGCATATAAAGTCGATAGAGT
>ENA-UONW01001186-UONW01001186.1-human-gut-metagenome-genome-assembly--contig:-CS52-NODE-1186-length-33483-cov-9.102489_pt1 | contig 33483 bp, 27 predicted proteins | sample MGYA00242463_ERZ724010 | MGnify/ENA metagenome assembly ERZ724010 | reverse complement strand
GAATAACCACCTGAACATTGTATATCTTGTCAATGCAGGGACGCTTAACGCTACATGTCCGCATATTAGTACATATATCTCAGGTTAGTGGCGTTTTTTTGAAGAGTCAATGTTAGTGCAGTTGCACTAATACCTCACGAAAATATTAATACCTTGCCGGTACGGAAAATGTTTCCGGCGGTGTTTGTGATATATTTCACTGTGTGGCTTTAATAATAAATCAATTTTCCGACAGCCTTTATTTACTTCATATTTTCAAGTACATCTATCACCTTATCGAGTGACGGTGCGACCGCATACACAGCTTTAAGCTGTTCTTCCTCAGGCTCAGTAAGGTCGGGTACCATTACGGTGATACAGCCTGCACTGCTTGCAGATTTTACACCGTTCGGGCTGTCCTCAAGAGCCATGCACTGCGACGGCTCAAGTCCCAGCTTTTCGCAGGCATAAAGATAGATGTCGGGACAGGGCTTGCCGTTTTCGAGCATATTACCGCAGATTATCGTTTCGAACTTGTCATAAACACCTATCTTTTTAAGATACTCCTCAGCACGCTCGATATTTGTAGCGGTAGCGACCGCCGTTCTGTAGCCGTGTGACGTAAGATAGTCAAGCAGTGTATCAAGCCCCTGCTTTTTCTCTATGCCGTGTACATCGGTATATTCCTTCATCAGCTTTACACGCAGATCGTGTATAGCCATATAGTCGCAATCTTCTCCAAACCACTCCTTGAGCTGCGGTATGGCAAACTTTCTTGAAAATGATCTCAGTGCAAGTGCGTGTCTGCGTTCCATAGGAAAGCCGAGCTTGTTTGCCGCCTCGCACCAGTATTTAACGAGCAGTTTTTCGGTATCGAGCATAAGCCCGTCCATATCAAATATTACAGCCTTTATCTCCATATACGCTCCTTATATCTTCGTCATATCTTAGTCATCTTGGCAAACTTTGCGGCAACCTTCTTGGTGCCTTTATCGTCAAACGCTATTTCAAGCAGCCAATCTCCGCCCATTGCCTTTGCCGAAAGCACGGTTCCGTCACCGAATACCCCGTGATGCACACGCTCGCCCGGCGCATAGCTTACATTCTCGACACGTTTTTCCATTTCACGCTGTCCGGCACGGTACGATCTCTGCTGTTGCTGTAAATAGCTTGTACGGGGTTTCATCTGCTCTGCGCTTCTTGCCGCCGCCGACGCTGTAACAGCCGTATGATCGTCATAAGCCATATACTGTGACGGTATCTCCACCACAAAGCGTGAAACCTTGTTCCTCATAGTCTGACCGTACAGCATACGCTGTTTTGCACAGGTGAAATAAAGATGTCGCTTTGCTCTTGTTATAGCAACATAGGCAAGTCTTCTTTCTTCCTCTATCTCCATCGGGTCAAACTGTGAACGGTAGCCTGGGAAAATGTTTTCCTCTGCGCCTACTACAAATACAGTGTCAAACTCCAGACCCTTCGCTGAGTGCATTGTCATAAGCACTGCCTTGTCGTCATCGGCTTCAAAGCTGTCCATATCAGAAACAAGCGCTACCTGCTCTAAAAATTCCGATAATCCCGCACCCTCGTTTTCCTTTGCGAAGGTTATCATATTTGATTTAAGTTCGTTTATATTTTCAAGGCGAACCTCGCCCTCAAGTCCCTGTCTTTGCATCGCCTCTCTGTAGCCGAAGCGGTCAAGAATATCGTCAATAAGGCTTCCGTCCGAAATATCATCGGTATGCTGTGAAAGCTCGCTGAAGGTTTCACCGAGCGGAACAAGCACCTTTGCCTTTCTTGACAGCGATGGCAGGCTGTCGCTCTCGCACATTGCCTGTACATAGGATATTCCCATGCCCGATACGACACGGTTCAGCTCGTCAAGCGTTGCTGCACCTATTCCTCTTACAGGCTCGTTTACAATTCTTCCGAAGCGCACTTCATCATAATTATTGTTAAGCACGCAAAGATAAGCGATAATATCCTTTATTTCCTTACGCTCATAGAAACGCACACCGCCGATTATCTTATAAGGTATGCCGCTCTTTGCAAGCGTGGTTTCGACCGTTCTTGACTGGGCATTGTTACGGTAGAGTATAACGTGGTCGGCGTACTTCTTTCCCTGCTTCACTCCGTCAAGGATACGCTCTGTTATAAACATCGCCTCTTCCTGCTCGGTAGAAAATCGATCCATTCTTATCTTATCACCGTCACCAAGGTCTGACCACAGATTCTTGTCCTTATGCTGAGTGTTGTTCGCTATGACCGCATTTGCCGCTTTAAGTATAGTAGCGGTTGAACGGTAGTTCTGCTCCAGCTTTATGACCTCTGCGCCGAACTGCTCCTCAAACGAGAGGATATTCTCAATGGTAGCGCCTCTGAAACGATAGATACTCTGATCCTCATCACCTACAACGCACAGGTTTCCGCTGCCCTCGGCAAGCAGTGACACCAGCTTATACTGTGCCGCATTGGTATCCTGATACTCATCGACCATTATGTATTTGAATCTGTTCTGCCAGTGCGAAAGAACATCGGGACAATGTGCAAACAGCTTTACAGTCAGCATTATTATATCGTCAAAGTCGAGCGCATTCGCCGCCTCAAGCCTTGCCTGATAGTCGGTATAGATAGTCTTTGCGGTAGAAAGCTGATAATCGTCACTGCCGTTCTTTCCCTTTGTCGAAAACTTATCGGGAGTTATCAGCTTATCCTTTGAGCGTGATATTAAATTCTGCACTGCCTTCGGCGTTACCGCCTTGTCGGAAATATTATGCTCTTTCATTACCGTCTTGATAACCTTAAGCTGATCGTCGGTATCATATATCGTAAAGTTGGACTTATAGCCCATACCAAGTTTCTCTATATCCTGTCGCAGTATTCTGACGCAGGCGCTGTGGAACGTTGCCGCCCATATACCGTCAACATCTGCGCCCATATTTTCAAGACGTTCCTTAAGCTCTGCCGCCGCCTTATTCGTAAAGGTTACCGCAAGTATGTTCCACGGCTTTACTCTGTCCTCGCCGAAAATTTCCGAAAGACGCTCAGCCGCATCAAAGTTGTCGATTTCACCCGCAAGAAAACTCTGCGCAAAAGCGACATCATCGTCGGACAGTTCTCTGACGGTATTACTGTTATACGCATTACCGAAAAGGAGCATATTTGCGATACGGTTACAAAGCACGGTAGTTTTACCGCTTCCTGCGCCTGCCACTATAAGTACTGCTCCGTTTATGCGGAACACTGCCTTTTTCTGCATATCGTTTGTACGGCTGAAATACTTGTTCAGCACCTGTTTTTTCAGTGTTAAATAGTCCATAATTACCCCTTGATATTATGCCGTTTAAACGGCAAGAACGGGGAGGGTATTCCCCTCCCCTGATATTAAAAAATGAAAAATTGAGGTTGCCCTACGGGCATATTTCAAAATTCCTTATTCCGTCTTGCAAGACCGTCAGTTGCTCTTAGATGTACTGTCGCTCTTGTCACTCTTGCTTTCTGTGCTGTTTGCACTGCTGTCAAGATTTACGAAAGGATTTACACCGTCACCGATTATCTGAGGTAACTGGCCGTTCCAGTTGTTTATCTTCATATAATCAATGTAGTTGGGGCTTGTTTCAAGCTGTTTTTGTACAGCCTGGATAGCGTAAGCCTGTGCGTCCGCTTCGAGCTTTGTGCTGTCAGCCTTTGCCTGTGCGGCGATAACGACCTGCTTTGCTTCTTCCTCTTTTTCCTTTGTCTTGTTCTCCATCTTGAGAGCGTCCTGAGCGGCTATAACCTTAGCCTGTATAGATGTTTCAAACGCTTCGTCAAATGCAAGATTCTCTATTGCGAATGAAACAACGATTATTCCGCTGGGAGCAAGCGTATTCGTAAGCTCCTGCTGTATGGTCTGCTGAACGTCGGCTCTTGACTGTACAAGTTCCTCCGCCTTTACTTTACCTATTTCATTCTTTGATATTTTCGCTACGTTCTGAACAAGCAGTTTTGACTCTACATTGTCAATTCCGACATTTCTTATTATATCGGAGAGTTTTGCACTGTCATATCTGTAGTTCAGCTTAAGCTGTAACGACTCTACCGTCTGCGTGTCGCTTGTATAAGCATCGTCCGTTACCGAATAGATCTGCTCTCTTGTATCGACCTGTCTTATCTCCTCTATAAAGGGTATGCAGAAGTTAAGACCGGGTGCAAGATTGTCCTGCGTTATCTTTCCGAATGTGTACTTTACGCCGATAAAGCCTTCGTTTACTATCGAGAAGCAGTTGAACAAAACGATAATCAGTGCTACCGCAATAACAGCGATAACAGCTATCTTTCCTGCTTTCTTCCCGTTGAATTCCTTAGTGTCCGATGAGCTTGTACTGAATTTCATTTCTGCCATAATATTTGCCTTTCTTTTGTCGGGTTTATGTTACATTCACAGAATAACACAAGGTTATTAACTGCACTTAAACATCGAGTGCGGAATATTTATCGTTGATTTTTACCTTTGCTTCCGGTGCGACAATATTTTCTTCTGTCGGGAGCTTCTTCTCACGCATCTGTCTGAATGCCTGCGTCAGCATCAGCTTGATACGGTTAACCTGATTTACCTCCGATGCGCCGGGGTCATAGTCAACGGCTATGATGTTGGACTCTGGATTCTGTCTGCGCAGTTCTCCGATTATGCCCTTGCCTGTAACGTGGTTGGGCAGGCAGGCAAACGGCTGCATACAGATTATATTGTTTACTCCGCTGTGGATAAGCTCTATCATCTCGGCTGACAGGAACCAACCCTCGCCTGCTATGTTACCTGTCGATACAACGCCCTTGACAAGCTTTCTCATATCGCTTATCTTCATAAACGAGCCGAACTTAGTGCCTTCTATCGCTCCCTTATATGACTTCTGCATAAATTCGATCAGCTTTATCGCCATATTGCTCAGCTTATATCTTGCGCCGGAAACGGTAAGCAGCTCGTGGCGTGAATTTGCGTGGTCGCAGATAAAGTAGATGAATCCCATAAGGTCGGGTACTACCGCCTCTGCGCCCTCAGCCTCGACAAGCTCTACAACGTTGTTGTTTGCGGCGGGGTGGTATTTTACAAGTATCTCACCGACGATTCCGACACGGGGCTTTTCAATATCAAGCGTAGGAATAGAATCAAAGTCGGCAACGATAGCCTTTACATTCTTGTTGAAACGTGCAAGCGACAGGCTCTTTATCTCGCCCTTGAGCTTTTCGTTCCACTTCTCGTACATCTTGTTGGTTGCGCCCTTTTCAGCCTCATAAGGACGTACACGGTATACGCAACGGCTGAGCAGATCTCCGTAAATTACCGATATGAACGCACGGTATATCAGCGGAAGCGTCAGCGTGAAGCCGGGATTCTTCTCCATTCCGACAACGTTCAGCGAAATCAGCGGAACATTGTCAAGTCCTGCGTCCTTCAGCGCCTTTTTGAGCATACCGACATAGTTTGTGGCACGGCAGGCACCACCCGTCTGGGTGATAAGCACCGCTACCTTGTCCTTGTCATACTTGCCGTGATTGAGCGCATAGAGAAGCTGACCTATAGTGATAATAGCCGGGTAGCAGGCATCGTTGTTGACGTACTTTAATCCCTCGTCTACTACTTCCTTTGAATAGTTCTTCTGTATCTCAACATTATATCCTGAGTAGCGGAATGCCTGTTCAAGCAGTTCAAAATGATACGGCGACATCTGAGGAGCTATAATCGTATAGTCCTTCTTCATTTCCTTCGTGAACAGAGGCTGACGGATATAACCCTTGTACTTCGGTACTGGCTTTATGCCGTTTCTTTCACGCTCCTCCATTACCGAGATAAGCGAGCGCAGTCTTATTCTTGCCGCACCGAGATTATTTACCTCGTCTATCTTCAGTACGGTGTACATTCTGCCGTAGCCCTGCAGTATCTCCTGTACCTCGTCTGTCGTGATAGCGTCAAGTCCGCAGCCGAATGAGTTGAGCTGTACAAGCTCAAGCTCCGGAGTCTGACCTACAAGCGTAGCCGCCGCATAAAGTCTTGTGTGGTACATCCACTGATCAACTACACGGATAGGACGTACTACTGTACCTAAATGTGCAACGCTGTCTTCTGTAAGCACAGCAAAGCCGTAGCCGTTTATCATTTCGGGGATACCGTGATTTATTTCGGGGTCAACGTGATAAGGTCTGCCTGCAAGAACGATGCCCTTCTTGCCCTTTTCCTTGAGCATCTTAAGCACTTCTTCGCCCTTTGAGCGTATATCGTCCTTGAAGCGTCTGTCCTCCTCATAGGCGGCTTTGAGCGCAACGCCTATTTCCGCTCCGCCTATACCGAGCGGCATGAACTCCTCGATAAGACGTTCAAGCATTCTGTCCTCGTCATATATAGGCAAAAACGGGTTCATAAAAGTTATATCATCTGCACGAAGCTCAGGTACGGAGTTCTTTATAACCTCGCTGTATGTTGCGACAACGGGGCAGTTATAATGGTTATCTCCTCCGCCGCCGTTATCCATTTCATAAGGAAGCGCAGGGTAGAATATAAACTTCACGCCCTCGTCAAGAAGCGACATTATATGTCCGTGTGACAGCTTTGCGGGATAACATACCGACTCTGAGGGCATCGTTTCGATACCTCTGTCATATATCTCACGGCTCGATTTAGGCGACAGCTTTACACTGTAGCCAAGCTTTGTGAACAGTGTGAACCAGAACGGATAGTTCTCGTAAAGTCCGAGTACACGGGGAATACCGACTACACCTCTCGGTGCTGTTTCGGGGTCGAGCGGCTCATAGTCGAACAATCTCTTGTATTTATAGTCGAACAGGTTGGGTAAAAGTTCCTTGCTCTTGCTTCCGAGACCTGCGCCACGCTCACAGCGGTTGTTCGTTATGTATCTTGTTCCGTCAGCAAACTTACTGATAGTGAGCAGGCAGTTATTTGAACATCTGCCGCAGCGTGCGGTTGTTTTTTGAATAGTAAAGTTTTCGAGCTTTTCAAGCGGGGCTAACGTACTGCCCTTGCCGTCGTCACGGGACAGAGCGACAAGCGCACTTCCGTATGCGCCCATAAGACCTGCCTTATCCGGACGTACTACCTCACGTCCGCAGGTAAGCTCAAAGGCACGAAGTACCGAGTTATTAAGGAACGTACCGCCCTGTACTATTATCTTTTCACCCATCTGCTTCGGGTCACGGATCTTGATAACCTTGAACAGAGCGTTCTTAACTACAGAATAGGAAAGTCCTGCGGATATATCCGCAACGCTTGCGCCCTCCTTCTGAGCCTGCTTTACACGGCTGTTCATAAATACTGTACAGCGTGAACCGAGGTCAACGGGGCTTTTTGCGGAAAGGCCTATCTGGGCAAATTCTTCGGGCTGCATACCGAGCGCATTTGCAAAGTTCTGGATGAACGAGCCGCAACCGGACGAGCAGGCTTCGTTAAGAAGTATGCTCTCTATTTCTCCGTCCTTTACACGCATACACTTCATATCCTGACCGCCTATGTCGAGAATAAACTCAACGCCGGGCAGAATCTTCTCAGCGGCCTTGTAATGCGCCATTGTTTCAATCTCGCCGAAATCAACACCAAGCGCCGCCTTTATAAGATGCTCGCCGTAGCCTGTAGCGGTTGATTTTGCTATATATGCCTTTTCGGGCATTTTCGAATATACGTCTTTTACTATCTCAATCACGGATTTGAGCGGATCGCCCATATTGTTTCCGTAGTGGGAATAGAGAATATCGCCGTCTTTATTTATAAGAGTAGCTTTTGTTGTGGTAGAGCCTGCATCTATACCAAGATAGCAGGGACCTTCGGCTTCAGACAGTTCTTTTACAGGGATAACTGCCTTTGCGTGTCTGTCGCAGAATTCTTTAAGCTCCTGCTCGTCTTTGAACAAGGGAGCAAGTCTTTCTACCTCGTGTACCTCGACATCAGCAAGTGCCTTAAGATCGTCCCTCAGCTTGTCCACAGAAAGCTCCTCACGGTTTTCCGCAAGAGATGCGCCCATAGCGACAAACAGATTTGCGTCGGGCGGGAAAACTATATGTTCATCGTCAAGCTGTAACGTTTCGATGAAACGCTTTCTGAGCTCCGAAAGATAGTGAAGCGGTCCGCCGAGAAACGCAACGTGTCCTCTTATCGGCTTGCCGCAGGCAAGTCCGCTTATCGTCTGGTTTACGACCGACTGGAATATTGATGCGGCAACATCGCTCTTTTTAGCGCCGTCATTAAGCAGCGGCTGTATATCCGACTTTGCGAAAACACCGCAGCGTGACGCAATGGGGTATATAGTCGTGTAGTCCTTTGCAAGCTCGTTTATGCCTGTTATATCGGTATTCAGAAGTGAAGCCATCTGGTCGATGAACGCACCTGTACCGCCTGCACACGAGCCGTTCATACGCTGTTCGATACCGCCTGTGAGATATGTAATCTTTGCGTCCTCGCCGCCAAGCTCTATAGCTACGTCTGTCTGAGGAATAAATGTCTGTATCGCCGTTGTTCCTGCGGAAACCTCCTGTACAAAGGGTATTCCGAGCCAGTGCGATACCGAGATACCGCCCGAGCCTGTTACCGCAACAGTCACATTCTTCTCGTCTATGGTTTCAAGGCATCCGCCGAGAACCTCTGCAATTGTCTTTTTTATATCCGAATAATGCCTCTGATAATTCTTGTATACGGCATTATTTTCATCGTCCAGCACCGCAATTTTAACGGTAGTTGAACCTACGTCAAGTCCTATATGCAACATCTGTTTTTTTCCTTCCGGGAATTTATACGGCTATATGCCGATTCTGACTGTAATTGTGCCACGTTCCGATTAACGTAATATTAACTTTTCGGGAACGCCACACATTCAAAATTATACACTATTTACGCAGGAATTTCAAGATGTATCGCAGAAATTATATTAAATAAGTGTAGTTCTGCCCGCATTTTCTGAATTTTGAGTAAAATTACCGTAAAACGCTCTTATTATTTGGATAGTTTTAAGTGCCGTTATTTCTTGACTTTTGAGATTACAGCGGATATAATGATATTGTGTATATCTGTGTCGATATAAAGACACACCGATTACAGAAAGAAAGGAAACTTAACGCAAATGGCAAAGATGAATCCGGGCTTTTTAAATCTCAAGAAAAGCTATCTTTTTATCGAAATAGGCAAGAGAGTAAGAGAGTACATTGCCGCTCACCCCGATAATAAAATTATAAAGATGGGTATAGGCGACGTTACACAGCCTTTGGCTCCCGTTGTAGTTGAGGCTATGAAGAAGGCCGCTGATGAAATGGGCGTAAAGGAAACATTCAGAGGTTACGAGGACAGCGGTAAGGGCTACGATTTCCTTCGTGAAGCGGTTGCAGGCTACTATAAGAGCTTCGGCGTAACCATTTCTCCCGAAGAAGTGCTGATAAGCGACGGTGCAAAGAGCGACTGCGGCAACATAGGCGACATCTTCAGCGAAAACGAGGACGTTGTCGTAACAGACCCCGCATATCCTGTATATGTTGACTCAAACGTAATGGGCGGAAGAACAGTTCATTATGTAAACTCTACGGAAGACAACGGATTTGCCGCTATGCCCGACGAATCCATGAAACCCGGTCTTATCTATCTTTGCTCACCCAACAACCCCACAGGTTCTGTTTATACAAAAGAACAGCTCAAGGTATGGGTAGACTATGCTATAAAGAATAAATCGGTAATCATTTTCGATGCGGCTTATGAAGCGTTTATCTCCGATGAAACACTTCCCCGCTCGATTTTCCAGATAGAAGGAGCAAGAAAGTGCGCTATAGAGATATGCTCGCTTTCCAAGACAGCAGGCTTTACCGGTACAAGATGCGGTTATACCGTTATCCCCGAGGAGCTTATGCTTGAAACTCCCACAGGCGAAGAAATCAGCTTTATGCAGTTATGGTGCAGAAGACAGGGTAGCAAGTTCAACGGCGTTTCCTATCCTGTTCAGCGTGCCGCAGAGGCTGTATTCACAGAAGAAGGCTACAAGCAGACAAGAGCTACAATAGCTTACTATATGCAGAACGCAAAGGTTATGAGCGAAACGTTTGACGAGCTTGGAATCAAGTATACAGGCGGCAAGAACAGCCCGTACATCTGGTTCAAATGCCCCGACGGAATGGACAGCTGGACATTCTTCGACAAGCTCCTAAACGAAGCTGAGGTTGTCGGCACTCCCGGCGCAGGCTTCGGCAAGAACGGCGACGGCTGGTTCAGACTTACTGCATTCGGCACTCACGAAAACACGGTTGAAGCTATGCAGAGAGTCAAGAAGCTCCTTTCAAAGTAAGAAGCGATATGGTCAGAATATCGGACTGCTCATCAAAACCGGTAAGGATACTGTCATATACGCTCATCATCGCAGGTGCGGCGGTACTGGCAATGTTCATAATACCGCTTTTCAGCGGAACGCTTAACACAGGCTCTTATTTCGGGTTTGTGATAGGCGGTGTAACTGTGCTTCTCGGCATATTCACCCCGAAGCTGTTCAGCAACGCAAAAAAAGCTGTGAGATATATCTTCCGTGCCGTGCTTATCATATACGGTGTGCTTGCGGTATATGCGATAACGCTCTCGGCTTTTATGGTCGCAAATATGAACGACGCACCCGAAAAGGACGGCTCACGCACGGTAATAGTGCTTGGCTGTCAGGTAAGACGTGACGGTCCGAGCCTTATGCTCAGACGCCGCCTTGACGCAGCCTACAGCTATCTGTCGGCGGATACTAAAGCCGACTGCATCGTTTCCGGCGGTAAGGGCGATAACGAGCATATCAGCGAGGCTGAGGCGATGTATGAGGCACTCGTGAATGACGGCATATCGGAAAACCGTATCACAAAAGAGGACAAGTCTTCAAGCACCTACGAAAACCTGTTGTTTTCAAAACAGATTCTTGAAGACGGCGGGAAGCCGCTCAGAATAGCTATCGTGACCGACGGCTTTCATCAATGGCGGGCGAGACTCCAAGCCGAAAGTCTTGGCTATGACGTTAAATGCGTCAGCGCCGCTACGCCGTGGTATCTTGTTCCAGTTTACTGGGTACGGGAATGGTTTGCGCTGAGCTATCTGTTTGTATTCGGTGCTTAAAACGGGTAAATATTATTATGATATAAATTCAGAGGTCAGGAAGGAAAAGAAATATGGAAAAAAATATTTCAAAAGCAAAAGTTCTTGTATGCGATGACTCAATGATGGTCAGAAACAAGATGAAAAAACTTCTTACCGCATACGGCTTCACTCAGATTTTTGAAGCAAGCGACGGTGCGCAGGCAGTTGAAAAGTTTGCAGACATCGTACCCGATGTTACTTTTATGGACATTGTAATGCCTGAGCTTTCGGGAGTTGAAGCACTCAAGCTGATCAAGACAAATTCGCCCGACGCCGTTGTTATTATGGCTACATCGGTCGGCACCGTAGGTAATCTCTCAGAGGCTATCAAGCTCGGCGCTAATGACTTTTTACAGAAACCTGTTGACGAAGAACAGCTTTACAAGCTCCTTGACAACTATTTCAAAAAGGAGGCTTAAGCGATGTTCACACAGTTTTTCGGCAGCTATCTGTTAAACAGGAAAATCGTTTCACCCGCAAATCTCCGTGTTGCACTCGAAAAGAAGGACACAACAAGAGTAAAGCTGGGCGTGCTTGCCATCAACGCTGGCTATATGACGGCAAAGCAGGTTGATGCAGTACATAAGAAGCAGGCAACAGTAGACAAGAGAATAGGCGATATTGCCGTTGATATGGGCTATCTTACCGAAGCGCAAGTCGAAGAGCTTCTTTCGAGCCAGAAGACCGGATGCCTTTTACTCGGACAGGCGCTCGTTGATATGGGCTGTCTTACAAACGAGGAGTTTGAAACCGTTCTCAACGACTACAAAAAAGAAAACAGACTTACCGACAAGGACTTCAGCAGCGAAAGCAACGAAAAGACAGAAAACGTTATTTCTTCTTTCTTCGCTATCGAGGGCGAATACAAGGATTATTGCTCTGAATATGTAAATGTTCTGTTCAAGAATCTTATCCGTTTTGTAGGCGATGATTTTACCCCCTTACAGTCAGCCGTTACAGACAGCAACGATACGGCGGTGATACAGGAGTTTTGCGGCGATTTCAACGCAGTATCGGCTATAACAGCCGACAACAAGGCGGCCGCAGTATTTGCAAGCCGTTTTGCAGAGGAAGAAATAACCGATATGGACTATGCAAATGACGCTATCAGCGAATTCTTAAACCTCAGCAACGGTCTTTATAACGTCAATATTTCCGAAACTACAGGCAAGGAAATAGGACTTAATCCGCCGGAAACGGCCACATCATCGGCTGTAAGCGGTATAAAATCGAAGTTCACGCTTACAATACCCGTAGAATATACGTTCGGCACAGTTGTATTCACGCTTGCCGTAATATAAAATCTGATATAAAGCGGACCCCCGTATAAGACGAAAACCTTATTCACGGGGATAAGTCTGTGTATTTTAAGTAAAGAAGCTGTAATCCGGCTGTAATATCGCTGTTACAAAGATGTAACGGCAAAGTAAGACGGATACGGCATAAGAACAAAAGAAAACGCTTGCCGCATATCCGACGGCAAAGCAAAAAAATCAAAAGAAGACAAGTCTGGAAAGGAAAACTATGGATATTTTCGGCATTCTGACTATGGTCGGAGGACTTGCGCTGTTCCTGTTCGGTATGAACGCAATGGGACAGGGCCTTGAAAAGCTATCGGGAAGCCGCCTTGAGCGAATTCTCGAAAAAATGACCTCCAACCCTTTCAAAGCCATCATGCTCGGAGCTTTAGTCACAGCGGTAATCCAGTCATCATCGGCAACCACAGTAATGGTAGTCGGTTTTGTAAACTCGGGTATTATGAGGCTGTCGCAGGCTATCGGTGTTATTATGGGTGCCAATATAGGTACTACTATGACATCGTGGCTGTTGTCACTGACAGGAATACAGGGTGAAAGCATTTTCATGCAGCTGCTCAAGCCCACATCTTTCACGCCTATACTGGCGATAATCGGCATTTTCTTTATAATGATGTCAAAATCCAGCAAGAAAAAGGATATAGGTACTATCCTTATGGGTTTTGCGATACTTATGTTCGGTATGGAAACAATGAGTTCCGCCGTTGCGCCGCTGGCTGACAACGAACAGTTCAAGAGCATTCTCACTATGTTCTCAAATCCCGTGCTTGGCGTTATTGCAGGCGCTGTGCTTACAGCCGTTATTCAGAGTTCGTCTGCGTCTGTCGGCATACTGCAGGCTATGTGCGCTACGGGAGCGGTTACTTACAGCACTGCCCTGCCGATAATCATGGGACAGAATATAGGTACCTGCGTTACCGCACTGCTTTCTGCAATCGGTGCAAACAAGAACGCAAAGCGTGCCGCACTTGTTCACCTTTACTTCAACCTCATCGGCACTATAGTATTTATGGTACTGTTCTATATTATAAACGCTATATTCCCCTTCGAGTTCTTTGAACAACCTGCAAACCAGGCAGGCATAGCGATAATGCACAGCGTATTCAATATCTTTGCAACGATAGTCTGGTTACCGTTCATGAAGCTGCTCGAAAAACTCGCATATATCTCAGTGCGTGACAAGAAGGACGATAGCGCTCCGAAAGACGAGTTCCAGATACTTGATCCCCGTTTCCTTGCAACTCCCTCAGTTGCTCTGGAGCAGTGCAAGTCAATAGCTGTCAGAATGGCAGACTGTGCAAGAGATACATTGAAGCTCTCAATGGGGCTTATGTCCAAATATAACGATCGCGATGTCGAAATAGTAAACGAGAACGAGGAAAAAGTCGATGTCTATGAGGACAAGCTCGGCAGTTACCTGTTACAGCTGGGTTCCAAGAACCTTACCCCCGGCGACAGCCAGACGGTAAATATGCTGCTGCACTGCATCAGCGACTTTGAGCGTATATCGGACCACGCTGTCAATATTAGTGAATGTGCAAAGGAAATGCATACGAAAGGCCTTTCGTTCTCGAAGAAGGCTATTGAGGAAATACACATTTTCAACGGTGCTTTAAACGAAATACTCGATACCGCCATTACGGCGTTCGAGCACGGCGACATTGAACAGGCAAAGTCGGTAGAACCGCTTGAAGAAGTAATCGACAATCTGCGTACCGAGATAAGAAACAGACACGTCAAGCGTCTGCGTAAAGGCAAATGCACCATTGAAATGGGCTTTGTACTGACTGACCTTATCACGAATTACGAAAGAGTGGCAGACCACTGCTCCAACATTGCCGTCTGTATGATACAGATACATGACAACAGCTTTGACACACATAGCTATATAAGCGACCTCAAGGCTACAAACAACGAGGAGTTCCGCAGAAAGTTCACTGTTTTCAGTGAGAAGTATATGCTCCCCGACGCAAAGAAAACAGATTAATGCTTACCGCCGTGATTTTTTCACGGCGGTTTTTCATATTTATACCTGCTGTTTTCGATTGACAAAAGGGCAGTATTTGTGTTATATTAAACTTGATATAAGCTCAGCCCTATTTCAGAAAGGTTAAACTATGGAAAGACGAGATAAGATAAATTACTACCTTGACATAGCCGAAACGGTATGTGAGCGTGGAACCTGCCTGCGCAGGAATTTCGGTGCAATAATAGTACACAACGATGAGATAATCGCCACAGGATACAACGGTGCGCCGAGAGGCCTTAAAAACTGTTCCGACCTCGGAATATGCACCCGTGAAAAGCTGAACGTTCCGAAAGGTCAGCGTTATGAGCTTTGCCGCTCGGTTCACGCAGAGGCAAACTGCATAATCAGTGCTTCAAGGACGGATATGATAGGTTCTTCGCTTTTCCTTGCCTGTCACGATATGACCTCAGGCGGCACGCTCTGCGGAGAGGTTGAGCCTTGCTCAATGTGTAAGCGTCTTATAATAAACGCAGGTATCAAGGATGTATTTATCCGCACCTCAGCAAACGAATACAAGGTCATCAATGTTGAAAGCTGGATAGAGAATGACCCCAGCCTTGACGGCTCGGGCGGATATTAAGAGGTGATTTTACGCTCACAAAAAAGACAAAGAAAAGAATAGCTATAGGCTGTGCCGCAGGAGTTGCGGGAGCGGCTCTTGCCGCTTTTGGACTTGTCGCCTGTGATATGCGGCTGCAGACAACGACCTACGAGATAAAAAGCGGGAAAGTATCATTGCCTGTACGCATTGCATTTGTTTCAGATCTGCACAACAGCCTTTTCGGGAAAAGTCAGTCGGAGCTTAAAAATGCGATAGACGGTGCAAAACCCGATATAGTCGTATTCGGCGGAGATCTTGCGGATAAAACGCAGGACGACCTGCCCGAAAATTCATACATTCTTGTGAAATATCTCGTAAAGCGTTATCCGTGCTTCTACACTATCGGAAACCACGAAAATGCAAGGGGCGACAGCGCAAGGATAAAACAGCAGATGTCGGACTTCGGAGTTACCGTGCTTGAAGGAAACGGTACGGTCATTAATATCAACGGAAACGAAACCGAAATCTGCGGAATATACGATGCTCACACCTATGACGAGGTAAACGGCGAGCTTGTAAACCAGCTTGATGCCGTGACTTCGGAAAAAGACAGCAAGCGTACAAGAATACTTATCGCTCACTTTCCCGAACAGATAGACGAATACTTAAAGGGCAACTTTGATATAGTTCTGTCGGGTCACGCTCACGGAGGTCAGTGGAGAATACCCGGACTTATTGACGGCGTTTTTGCGCCCGGTCAGGGAGTATTCCCGAAATACACGGCAGGCGTTTATATGCACGGCGACACCGCCCATATTGTCAGCAGAGGGCTTTGGAAGCCGTCGACATTGATAGCGGTACCGAGGATATTCAACCGCCCGGAGCTTGTGTTTGTTGATATTAAAAAATAGCACAAAAAAGGGAGAGGCTACATAAGGAAGTAGCTTCTCCCTTAGGCTTTGTAATCAGCCGATATGATTGAATTTGTAGGGAAATCAATATATTTGGAGGATTACATAATGGATAAGTTCATTCATGATGAAAACAATGGTTTGTGGTATGAAAAGCAGAGGGATTAGTTCACTTTAAGATACTGGGCGGAAATACTCACAACGCTGTTTACAAAAGCTCCCCGCAAATAAAAATATTTGAATGGAGATTACAGAAATGGCAAAATCAATTTTTGAAGAAATGGGCGGGACTTACCACGAGGAAAACGGGTATCTTATTCCTGACCTTACTTTGCCCACCGAAGAAGAAAAGCCTATCGGGATATGGGGACAGCGGCACTTGCGGTATCTGCGGGAGTACCGCAAGGTTACATACACCAATCTTCTCACAAGCGGCAGGCTGAACACCTACCTTGCGGAGATGGACAGGCAGGCACAGGAACGCTTTGAAACGCTCACAGAGCAGATGAAGCAGGCGCAGGGTATCACGGAACAGCTAAAGGCTGAAAACGCCTTAGAATGGGCAGGAAGAATGAATAACATTCGGGCGTGTGCAATGGAGATTTTGAATGAAGAAATCATCTGCACTTAAGACAATGTAACGAATATGTCCGTAAAATTGTGACGGGTAGGGATAATTCCTTATCCGTCATATTTTATGCCCTGTAAGCCACTTAAACAAGGCGTTTTGACACCGAAAAGCGTTACATACTCTGCTTTGTTTCTTGTAATCTCTTGACTTTTTGAACTGCGTTCAGTATAATATGTTTGAACGATGTTCAGCAGGAGGTGCAGCATGGATAATAAAGAAGCAATCATACAGGCAACGATTAAACTCATTGAGGAAAACGGGGAACATTTAGAAGAAGTTACAGTCCGTGAGATATGCAAAAGAGCAAATGTTGGTTTAGGACTTGTAAATTATCATTTTGGAAACAAAGATAAACTTATCGAGCAATGTATTGAGCGTATGATAAATGGAACAGTCGAGCATTTTCAGAATATACGAGAGAAAACAGACGATTTTACTCCTTTTGAGAAGTTGGAGTATCTCGGCAATATGTCGCTTGATTTTCTGTTTGAACATTATGCTGTTTCCAAAATTTCCGTTTTTACCGATATGCAGTCACCAAAAGAAAATGATAATACATACAGAACTTATGCGGCATATCTTCCGCTTGTTGCTGCCTGCCGCCCTGACCTTGACGAAGCGGCGATAAAGCGAAAAACGCTGTATTTGATTACTATTATGCAGCAAATGTTCCTGCGATACGAAATCATATCACAGACATTGGGGATTGACCTTAGGCAGAAAGAAAACAGAAAGAACTTTCATACACAAGTTTTACACGATATTCTGGAGGTATAAAGAGTGAATATTACAGTGATAAACGGAACAGAAAAGCACGGTGTTACCTACCGCTTGAAAGAAATGTTTTTAACAGAATTTAAGGATAAAGCAGATATTACAGAGTATTATCTTCCAAAGGATTGTCCCGACTTTTGCGTTGGCTGCACAAACTGTATTTTCAAAGGAGAATATACCTGTAAAGATGCAGACAAAATCGGAAAGATAGAAAAATCGTTGCTGGAAGCAGACTTGATTGTAATGACCTCTCCTGCCTATGTGTTTCACACTACGGGAGCAATGAAAGCATTGCTTGACCATTTCGCTTACCGCTGGATACCACACCGTCCTGCTCCTGAGATGTTTGGAAAGCGTGCAGTTATCATAACACAATGTTTAGGCAGCGGAGCAAAGTCTGCGGCAAAAGATATGAAGCATAGTTTATCTTGGTGGGGGATTTCTCAAATCGGAATATTTACTGGGGCTTTGATGAGTGATATTGTTTGGGAAAAACTTTCCAAAAAGAAGCAAGCGGAGCTTACGGGAAAGATTCAAAGGCTATCCCGTAAGTTTGTCCATATAGATTATACAAAACCTGCACACACAAATTTGATTACGAAATTTAAGTTTTTCTTCTGCCGCATGATGCAGAAATCCTTACATAAATCAGACCCCGAATACCTCGACGGAAAGTATTGGGCGGAGCAAGGTTGGCTTAATGGCATCAAACCGTGGAAATGATTTCATAGGTCTGGAGGCGTGCTTATGGATACAAGAGAATGGATACGCTGCCCTGTCTGTGGGAGTAAAACAAGGGTACAGATACGGAACTGAGAACTTTCCCCTCTGCTGCCGAAGCGCAAGAGGAAAAGTCTGATTTTAGGCTAAAATACGCAAATGCCACGCAAAGTAGCAGGAATTTTCCGAATGTCAACTGTATTTGCTTGTGGTGTAAAATGCAGTTTTCTATAATAGGTACATCAAACAAGGAGGTCACGAACATGACATTTGCAGAAAAATTAAAAAATATCCGCAAGCAGGCGGGTATGTCACAGGAGCAGTTGGCAGAAAAACTTAGCGTGTCAAGGCAGGCGGTAACAAAATGGGAAACCGATGCAGGCATTCCCGATATTGAGAATATGATGGCGATTTCCATCCTGTTCGACATTTCCATTGACGAACTGCTCTCCAACGAAAAGGGAGCGAAGAAACCGACAGAGTATCTTTTTGAGAGCGTCACGGAGTATGATATTGATGAGCCGAAACGCTATGACATGAAATTCGGCGGTGCAAAGCAATTTGTACTATCGGGCTATAAGGGAGAGAAAATTCGTGTCCGTCTAGCGTCCAATACCCTCTCCATGCTTCAGAGTGATTTCAAGGTTAAGATTGATGACATACGAAAACGGATTGATGTTGATGTAACTCGCAGGAACGGCGTGTCCGAAGCAACAGCAAAAGAAGCTGTTGGCATTTTTGTCCAGATTCCGTCTCCGTATATTGGCAAGATTGAGTGTGCGGTCAATGCGGAAACCGTGGAAATCCGTTCTCTGGAGTGTGACAGTATAGAGCTTGATGTAAAAACTCCAAGCGTGGTTTTGGATAATGTATCTGGTACGGTTGAGGTAAACTGCAACCTTGATTTGAATGTGGTTTGCAATTCGTTAAAAGGCGAAGTGGCAATCAACCAAGTGTCGGCAACCTCAAAAATCCATATCCCAGAGGATACGGTCTTTACCGCTGTCACAAAAGGCATTGGAACAAGCATCACTTATGAGAAAGACGGACGGCAGACGGAAAGGTTTGATACGCCCGATGCGGAAAATATCATTGAGCTGAACGGCATCAAAAGCGAACTTGTTATCTGCAAGGATGAGCAGGGGGTATAAAAGTTATGGCACAGTATAAATACAGACCTGTCAGATTTTATCTCACCTGTTTTGCAATAACTTGGACATTTTGGATTGCCGCCGCTGTTTTAAGCAGAACTCCTAATGACAACGGACTGTCCATTATATTGATGTTGTTTGGCTTAATTGCTCCCTCTGCAACAGCAATTATTACTGTTTTGACTTCTGGCAGCAAAGCTCTTAAACAGGACTTAAAGAGAAAGGTTGTAGGATTTTACCGAATTAAGCCGCTTAATATCCTGCTTGCCATATTGTTGTTTGCTTCTGTTGTGGTGTGTTCTATTCTTTTATCTATGCTGTTTGGTGGGTCGGTCAGGCAGTTTTCGTTTACAGAAGATTTTTCATTTTCGGTTGGCGGTACTTCTGCTTTAATGACAATCCTGCTTGCTTCTGTCATAGAAGAAACGGCGTGGCGTGGATATGGAGAAGATGCCGTTGGCTCTTACTTTTCGTGGTTTACAGAATCCATCATTTTCGGAAGCGTATGGGCATTGTGGCATTTGCCGCTTTTTTGGATAGAGGGAACATACCATTATGGTTTGAAAGAACTTGGTGTTGTTTATATATTGAACTTTCTAATCAGCGTGATACCAATGAACTTTTTAACCACTTGGGTGTATATCAAAAATAACCGCAGTATGCTTGCGTGTATTATTTTGCACCTGTTCGTCAACACGATGCAGGAGAAAATCGCCATGACACCTCAGACAAAATGTTTGGAAACGATTGTGATTACAGGTGCGGCAATTCTGATTGTTTTGACAAACAAGGAACTGTTTTTTGAAAAGGAACACATTGGAAATTTATTAAATTACAGCGAAGGGAAACTTAAAAATGACGAATCTTGAAAAAATTCAAAAAGTAATGAGGGTGTTGCAGATACTCTCAAAAATAATTTTGATATTTGCCATCGTGGGAGTAATCTTAGCGTCAATCGGGGCAACCCTTGTGGCATCAGATGTGTTGAATACGGAAAATCAGTTTCTTCATTTTATATCCGTTACGGCTGAAATGAGTAAAGGACAGATTGTAGGTACTTTGACCGCTGCTGCGGTGTCTTTACTGTTTGGAGGTATTATCACAGCATTTGTCTACCGCTATTTTACGGCGGAACTGAAAGAAGGTACACCTTTTACGAACGCAGGCGCAGACAAGATAAAGCAGCTTGGAATTATTGAAATTGTGCTATCTGTCATATCTATGGGGATTGTAGATGGTATCTATGAGAAAATCGGTCTGGCAGAATGGAACAGATTTGATGATGCAGGCGGTATTACGCTTGGTATCTGTTTGATTTTACTTGCTATGGTTGTTCGTTACGGTGCAGAACTGGAGCAAAAGACGAGGACGAAGTAAGATGGGAGGCTTTTATGGAGAAAACAGAGTGGATACTCTGCCCTGTCTGCGGCAACAAAACAAGGTTGCAGATACGGGAAGATACGGAACTGAAAAACTTTCCCCTCTACTGCCCGAAGTGCAGGCAGGAAACAGTTATAGATGTAAAAAAATTCGTTGTTTTGGTTTGTAATGACAAAGCAAGGTAACTGAATAGTATTCCCGCTTTTTTGAAAACTATGCAAAATCCCGCTGAAAAAACATTGATTTTCAGCGGGATTTTTGATATAATATAATTCTTCGTAAGCGAGGGACAACAACTGAATACAAATGAAACTGATTTAGGAAGAGTCGATGGCAAGCCGAACATTGCCGTACCAGCCATTTACGCATTGTCTGCATGCGGGTTGGTTAAAGAGCAGACAACACGGATTTGAATTTAAAAGCCGATACATAGTTTCATCAAAACGATAGCAAGAGCAAAATTTTTGCTGTTTTGGTGTTTCTGTGTATCGGCTTTTTTTCTTTGCTGATTTACAACTGAATGACCGTCCGAATGGGATACGATTTTGGACGACATCTTTCTTAAACAGAAAGTGAGCGAAACAACGCTCTTGAAAAAGTAAGAGCAGGAACGACATTCGGGTAAAACGGCGTAAAGGTTTCTGCGGAGTGCAGAGGTACTCTTTTCAAAGAGTGCCTTTGCCCCTCGGAGAGCCCACTGACAGCTTTGCAGCCGTAAGGCTGAAAGTGTCATAGTGGGTTACGCACTTTGAAAAGGTGCGTAACGGAGGTGTACGCTGGTCCTACACATATTTGAATTTTGAAATGAACATACAATCCGAAAAAGAAAGAAGGTGATGCGATGCCCGATTATTCCGTTGCACGAGTAATGCAGAGAACGCAGGAAAGCGTCGGTAAGTTTGAACGCCACATTGAGCGTAAGAACGACACCTACGAAAATATGAATGTTGATTTATCCCGAACCGATATGAACATTCATTTTAAGGACTGCGGTGATTTAACCTACAATCAGCAGCTTGAAAAAATGGTTGCTGACGGTACGGTTTCTCTGCGAGGTCTGAAAGCCGACGCAAAAGTTTTCAATGAGATGATATTTGATGTCAATACCGATTACTTTGAGCGTAACGGCGGTTATGAATTTGCAAAGCGGTTTTATGAAGAAGCCTATCACTTTGCCGAAAAGCTGTATGGCAAAGATAATATCATCTCCGCCGTAATGCATGTCGATGAGGTCAATCTCTTTATGTCCGAGGTTTACGGCTATCCTGTTTACCATTATCATCTACACATTATGGCTCTGCCTGTGGTAGAGAAAGAAATTAAGTGGTCGAAACGATGCAAAAATCCCGAACTTATCGGAACGGTCAAAGAGGTGATTCATCAGGTCAGCCATTCAAAAAAATGGAAATCCGCAAAGGCATTAGATGAACACGGCAAGCCTTTGGTTGATAAGAACGGCAAGCCCATATATCTAAAATCATACAGCGTATTGCAGGATAAATTCTTTGAATATATGCAGGAAGCAGGCTTTAAAGGCTTTGAACGGGGCGAGCGTGGCAGCGATGCGGAAAACTTATCCTGTACGCAGTATAAACTCGAACGGGACAAGAAGCATCTTGCCGAAATTGAAGAAAAGATTGCGTCTGCGGATGAGAAACTGTCCACCATTCTGCCTGTAAGAGCAAGTGCGGAAATCATAGACAATATGGGCAAGAAAACGCTGACAGGCAAAATTCAGATGTCCGCCGAGGATTACGGTTATATTTCTAACTTGGCAAAGGAATGTCTTGTAAACAGGCGGACGGTGCAAATCTATGAAAGCAGTAACCGAGCCTTATCCGAAAAGATAAAGGAGCTGCAATCCGAGCTTACCGAGATAAAAGAAAAATGTAGACCGTATCTGGAAGCGTTAAAGCTTGCTCCGCAAAAGGTTAAAGAATTTATCGGCGGTATTTTAGACAAATTCAGACAGCAGAAAGCCCAGCAGGAAAAGGAGATTTTCTATAAACCTGCCGAAAAAGAAAATTACGAGCCTATACGGAAACTAAAACACAAGAAAAAGGAGGATTATGAGCGATGACAGAGGTTCTTTATCTTGACGAACACAACCAGCCTATTGAAAGCGACAGGGAAATTCGTGCGGCTCTTGATGAGATTACGGATATACTTGCCGCTATGAAAAAAGAACAGCGAATTGCTTGGTTTCGCAGAACGCAGTATCCACATCCAATCAATTTTGAAAAAGAAATTGACGGTACTGTATATACTGTAAGCACTTGTTTTGACAAAAACGCAAGCGAGAGTTTAGAAGAAAAAACGCAGAGGATTATATTGAAAAGAACAGATTAACACTTTAAAGCATTGAATTTCAACAGCGGATATGGTATGATATATATACCTACAATTCGTATCATATCTGGCTGTGGAAAGGAGTAATATGAACACAAAACAGTCAGACCGAATCACCGCCCTATACGCAAGATTAAGTCGTGATGATGATAAAGACGGCGTTTCGGGCAGTATTCAAAATCAAAAAGCCATACTTGAAAAGTACGCAAAGGACAATAAATTGCCTAATCCCCGTTTCTTCTTTGACGACGGATTTTCGGGAGTAACTTTTGCAAGACCTGCGTTTATGGAAATAATGGAGCTTGCAGAGCAAGGCTTGGTGGCAAATCTCGTTGTAAAAGACCATTCGAGACTTGGGCGAAACCGTCTTGTTGTCGGTCAGCTTTTGGAAGAAGATTTTATCCGATTAGATGTGAGATATATCGCCATTATGGATAATATCGACACAGCAAAGGGTATCAGCGATATTGTACCGATGCAGGACTTATTCAATGAATGGCACGCAAAAAACACAAGCGATAAAGTCCGTAAGGTAATGCAAAGCAAAGGAATGTCGGGTAAGCCTTTAACCACGAATCCGCCGTTCGGGTATATGAAATCTCCCGAAAACAAAGATGTATGGATAATTGACGAGCCTGCCGCAAAGGTTGTTAAAAAAATCTTTGACCTCTGTATATCGGGACTCGGACCGACACAGATAGCTAAACGCTTGAAATCTGAAGATGTTATGACACCTACGGAGTATTGGAACAATATCGGTAGGAAATGCAGTAAACCGCCCGAAAGACCGTTTAATTGGTGTGCAGACACAGTGTCAAGTATTCTTGATAAGCAGGAATATTGCGGAGATACCGTTAATTTCCGTACGACAAGTAAGTCTTTCAAATTGAAAAAGCGTTTTGAAAGACCGCAGGAGGAATGGCAGGTGTTTGAAAATACGCACCCTGCTATTATTGACCGAGAAACCTTTGCACTTGTGCAGGAATTAAGACAGCACCGACGCAGACCAACAAAAAGCGGAATAGTGAGTATGTTTTCGGGACTTCTATACTGTGCCGATTGCGGAGAAAAGCTGTATTACAGTGTAACCAATAACTATAAGCGTGAGCAAGCCTATTTCTTCTGTTCATCATACCGCAAAAATTCCGATGTTTGCTCCGCCCACTATATCCGAGAAAAGGTAATCGAAAGCCTTGTGCTTGAAAGTATGCAGCGGGTATTGTGGTATGTGCAGTCTTATGAGAAACTGTTTGCACAAAAGCAGCTTGAAAATTTCGGAGAACAGAAGAAAGCTGAACTTGCCGAAAAACGCAGAGAACTGAACAAAGCCAATCGGCGTATCCGAGAGATTGACAGTATTATTCAAAAGCTTTACGAGGATAATGTAGCGGGAAAAATAAATGATGACCGCTTTGCTACAATGTCAATGTCTTTGGAAAACGAGCAGGAAAACTTAAAAGCAAGTGTTCCCGAATTGGAAAGTGAGCTTGAAAATGCTCAAATAGCAACCGAAGGCTTACAGCATTTTATCGACAGGGCAAAGAAAGTAACGCAGCTTACGGAACTAACGCCCGAAATCGTACACGAATTTATACAGAAGATTGTAGTCGGCAAACCAGAATACAAAGACGGCAAGCGTTACCAAAGCGTAGAAATCCACTATAACGGTGTCGGCATTATCCGAGAGCCTTCTCCCGAAGAAATGGAAGAATATTTTCAGGAGCATATGCAGAACAAAGCTGCAAGATCAGTAAAAACGGCATAGCAGCTTGCTACACCGTTTCAACACAACAATATTTAATTTGAGATACAAAGCCTTGGGGCACCTTCCTTACGGAGGGTGCCCCAACGGATACTCTTTTGAGAGTATCCGTTTTTATGTCAATAGAGTATCTTAGCGCTTTTATCAATCTCCGCCCTCGGCGGTGCCGTTATAAATCTTCACCAGCTTTTCGCCGATCTTCTTTATATCCATATTTTCAACAGCCTTGCGTCCGTTCTCACGCAGTGACGGGAGCTTGCCCTCATAAATCTCCTTTATCATACGCTCGAATTCGTCCTTATCCTTTGCCTTATAGCAATCTGTACCGCCGTTTAACCAGTCAAATACCGGTATGTCACGGACAATAACGTTTGCCTTTGCCGCAAGCGCCTCAAGAAGCACTATGCCCTCTGTTTCCTCTAAGGTAGGGAATATATACACGTCACAGCCGACATAAGCCTGTTTCAGCTCATCGGGCTGTACATAGCCAGCAAATGTCAGATTCGGCAGCTTTGTCTTTACCGCCTTTCTTATCTTGTGCGGTACGCTGTAAAGCGGAGTTTTGCCGAACCAGATAAACTTATAGTCGGGCATATCCTTTGCCATCTGAACAAAATCGAGAAGACCCTTACGCTCAAAGTAAAGTCCTACGGAGATTACGACCTTGTCATCGTCCTTTAAACCGAACTTTTTGCGGAATGCCTCCCTGTCGTTTTCCTTAGGCTCATATCTCGCAAGGTCAATACCGTTGGATACGGCATAGATCGGAGCGGTCAGCCCATAGCCTCTTATCAGCGACTTTGAATACTCGGTCGGGGTCACTATAACATCGCCCCTGCGGTAGCAGCTGCATATCCACTTCTTGAAAAGTCCCGAAATAAGATTCGAGCCGATGAACGAATTGCGGAAGTCCTCCTGCGTTGAGTGAGCGTGGTACACCACTCTCTTGCCCGCCTTTTTTGCTTTTTTCGCAAGATGCTTAGATTTCAATCCGAGCGTATTTATGTGAACAACATCATAGCTGTCCTTAGGGTCGAGCGTATATTCTATGCCGTTAAGCTCCATTGCTCTCTGCTGGTGCATAATCGCTCTGCCAAGACCGGATATTTTGATAAGGTTCATACCTTCTGAAAACAGGAGTACCTTCATATTAGTTTCCTTCCATATAATTACTGTGTGCGTAAACGTATAACAGATATTTTATCATAATTGCCGGGTATCGTCAAGTAATATCAGGAATGATACCTTTCAAGGAACTGACGTGTACGCTCGTTTTGGCTGTTGTTGAATACCTCGTCGGGAGTGCCGTTCTCAATAACATATCCGCCGTCCATAAATATTACACGGTCGGAAATCTCGCTTGCAAACTGCATTTCGTGAGTTACAATAACCATAGTCATCTTTTCTTCCGCAAGGCTCTTTATTACCTTTAATATCTCGCCGGTAAGCTCAGGGTCGAGCGCAGATGTCGGCTCATCGAAGAAAAGAAGCTCGGGGCTGAGTGCAAGCGCTCTTGCGATAGACACACGCTGCTGCTGACCGCCCGACAGATTGCATGGGTATTCGTTTGCCTTATCCGCAAGTCCCATTTTGCCGAGCAGCTCCATAGCCGTCTGTTCCGCCTGTGCCTTATCCTGCTTTAACACATGGACAGGTGCCTCTGTGATATTCTTCAGCACCGACATATGCGGAAACAGGTTGAAGTTCTGGAACACAAGACCGATTTTAAGCCTTATATCGTGGAGCGTTTTGTTATCGGCATATACCGCCTTGCCGTTTTCATCGTTTCTTGTCATAGTGATGCCGCATATCTCGCACTCGCCGCTGTCTATCTTCTCAAACTGATTTATACAGCGCAGGAGCGTTGATTTTCCGCTTCCCGACGGGCCTATTATAGATATTACCTCGCCCTGCTCCACATTGAATGAAATATCGTTTAAAACTTCGAGCTTTCCGAAGCTCTTTGATAGATTCTTTACACTGAGTATTGACATTCCGCCTGCTCCTTATCTGTAGTAGTTCAGTTTCTTTTCGATAAAGCCGAACAGCGCTGTCAGCACAGTAGCCATTACGAAATAGAAAACACCTGCAATAAACAGCGGAACAAGCGAGCTGTAGTTCATCATCTGCTGTTTTGCCGCAAGCATTATTTCCGAGTAAGCAACGACATTTGCAAGCGACGTATCCTTTACAAGCGTAATTACTTCGTTTGACGACGCAGGAACGATACGCTTTATTACCTGTGGGAGAATTATCCTGAAGAACGTCTGTGCCTTTGTCATTCCCAGAGCCGCCGCCGCTTCATACTGACCTCTCGGTATAGATTCTATGCCGCCTCTGAATATCTCGGCAAAATATGCCGCATAGTTCAGCACGAATGCGATAATTACCATAGTGAACATAAAGCTCTCTGCGGCAGGGTCAACGCCGCTCAGCAGACTTTCTACGAATCCGCCCGAGCCTTTGGTAGCCGTCTTTAAAAACGGCAGTGCATAGTAGACAACTATGATCTGGAGCATAAGCGGTGTTCCACGCATTATGAGTATGTATAGATTTGTAAGCCACGATATTGGCTTGAACCTGCACATCTTCAGTGCCGCAACGATAAGTCCGAGCGGTATTGAAAAAAGCAACGTAAAGCCGAAAATCTTAATTGTGGGGATAAGGTTTTCCAGGAGTATCCCCGTAACCTTCATTATCTGTTCGCCGGTCATATTTAATTCTTCCTTAATCTTCCGATAATTTATCATAGTAAAGCGATAATTCGCTATTACGGCAGTATATTATTATTGTACCATAAGTAAAGGGGTATTTGCAAGTAAAAGATGAAAAAACCCGTAATTCACAGCATTTTATCGTTGACGGAAAATACAGCAGGTATATCCCGCCTCAAGCAATATTACAGCCTGTACAAACACGGCGGCTGAATTTACAAAAAATTGTGCAAGTTCCACTATAATCTTGACTTTGGTACTATTTCATGGTACAATTATCTATGTGTAATCAGAAAAGAAATACAGACAGGAGGTGGATTGCTTGTACATCGGCAAATTTCATAAATACGCAGTAGCAGGGATATGTCTTGTGGGAATGCAGAATGACCACGCTGCACATATTGTAAAAGTAGCCTCGGACGCTTTGATAAAGAAAGGCTTCAAGGTTATGATATTCAACGCATTTACAGATATGTTTTATGATACACCGTATTCAAAGGGAGAGGCAAGCGTCCATCATCTTATTAACCTCGATATTGTAGATGTTCTTGTCATTATGCCCGAAACTATAAAGAGCGAATGGGTAACCGACACTATCATAAGATATGCAAACGCCGCAAAAATACCCGTAATAATGCTTGACGGCAGTCGCAACGGCTGTACGAACATAACATACGACTACGGCAGGTCGCTTGAGTCGGTAGTGGAACACGTCATAACAGAGCATAAATGCACCGACCTGTTTTTTATGGCAGGCACAAAAGGCAACTGCTTCTCAGAAGAAAGAATAGAGGCTTTCAAGCGTGTTCTTGCACGTCACAATATTGAATTTAACGAGAAAACAATGCTCGGCTACGGAGATTTCTGGGAAGCGCCGACAAAAAAGACCATCTCGGACCTTATTGTCTGCGGAAGAAAAATGCCGCAGGCTATAATATGCGCAAATGACTCTATGGCTATCGTCGTAATGAAAGCTCTTGAAGAACACGGCATGAAAGTTCCTGAGGATATAATAGTCACCGGATTTGACGCTATATATCAGGAGCGTATTTATTCAACCACCAGGCTTACCACCGCACAGATGGACGCAGATGAGCTTGCGACAACCATTGCCGACACCGCATACGGATATATCAATGGCAGTGAAAAACCGTCCGATAAGCATATCCATTTCTCTATGATACTCGGTCAGAGCTGCGGCTGCGGCGATTTTGACGTAGCTTATACCAATGAAAAGCTGGAGCATATGAATAAATATAATCTCGCCCTCTATGACGCAGAGATCAAGATGGCTTCGCTTTATACCCATACGGTAAACTGCGACAAGCTCGACGAGCTTACAAAGGCTATGGGCAGATATTTCAACTACCATGCAGCACTGTGTCTGAATGATGATTTTCTGACCAAGGAATCAGCCGTCATACCAAAAGCGTATCACAGCGTTTTTACCGAAAATATGACCGCACACGTTATAAGGACGTGGAGCGATTACAGCTATAATATAAATTATCCGACAAAGAAGGTACTTCCCAATCTCAACGATCTTATCAAAAGATATAATACCATTATGTTCTGCCCTCTGCATTTTCAGGAGCATGTCATAGGCTATTATGCCGCCATTGCAGACGATCTTCTTGTAAATCCCGGCAGCTTCTACTATGTTCAGCGACTGGTGGAATCTATAAACCAGGCGCTTGAAAACTTCCGCATAGAATATCTTCTCAGAAACGCAAACAATGAGCTTTCGCTCACGCACTTGATAGATCCGCTTACAAACATCTATAACCGAAGGGGATATTTTGAGCGTATAAACGAGCTTATGCTCGGAAACGAAAAGTGTAATGTTATCCTTGTATCCTGCGATATGGACAGGCTCAAAGAGATAAACGATACATACGGTCACTCTGAGGGCGACATAGCTATAAAAGCGGTGGCTGACGCTATAAAGACGGGCTGCGGAAAAGACGGTATATGTGCCAGATTCGGCGGAGATGAATTTATACTGACAGTGCCGTATAACACCGACAAACAGCGTGAGCTGTCAAGGCTTGTCGGTGAGATACAGACGGAGATTGACAAGTTCAATCGCAGTGCAGGAAAACCTTATGAGGTGTCTATAAGCGTAGGGCGGATCATACGGCACGGTGAGCAGTGTTGAAGAAGTAAACGAACTTATGCGCAATACCGACCGGCTTATGTACGAGCAGAAAAAGGTGAAGAAGGGCGAGCGTGCTCCTGTCTTTCAGCCCGTACCCGAGGCTCAGAAAAAGCCCGATGAGGTGCTTGAAGGTTATCGCAGCAGAATACACAAGATATTCTCGCAGTTTGACAAATGCACCTACTTCTATATGGACTATCTCAACTTCAAGTGGTACATCATAGAGAACGACCATATGCCAAAGTGCCTTAAATCTTCCTCTGTCGGTCCTCTGCGTGCGATATGGCTGAGCGGAGCGGTACACCCCGACGACAAGCTCATCTATGAAAGCTTCTGCCGTAAAATAAAGAACTCCTTTGACGATAAGATTACCGATTCCTCATTGAACGTAAACATACGTCTGTGCGAAGGTGACAAGCCTGTATGGTACGGTATTTATGTACAGCTTTCGGGCAAGGACGGTAAAATGGAAGAGATAGCCGGTTCTATCAAAAAACTCGAAATCAACGAAATAATGAGCATAGACATTCTGGATTATTACACCACTACCGATAATCCGATAATGTTCAACGATATGATCTCGCAAAGGCTCACGGCATATCCGGACACAAAATTTGCTCTTGTACAGTTTGATATAAAACGTTTCAAGCTGATAAATGAAAACTACGGCGAAGACGCAGGAACGGAAATGCTCCAGTTCATATCACGTCAGCTCAGCAACTTCTGCGGAAAACAGCAGATGGGAGCAAGAATGAGCGGTGACGTCTTTACACTTCTGACCCCTTACGAAGATAAGGACGGGTTGCTCTCCGTTGTATCCGAGCTTCAGCGTTGTCTGAAGAATTTCCGTCAATACAGCTATGAATTCGTGTTCGGTATTTATCTTATAGAGGACAGGAGCGTATCTGTCAGAACGATGTGCGACTGTGCCGCTATGGCAAGACAATCTATCAAGAAAAACGCTCTTGAAAGCGTTGCATTCTATAGCAAGAATATGCAGAAGGAGATAAAGGAACGTAAGTTTGTCGAATCGCATATGAAAAAGGCTTTGGACAACAACGAATTTATCATCTATCTGCAGCCGAAGTTCAGCATATCAAGCGGCGAAGCTGTCGGCTATGAAGCGCTTGTAAGGTGGCAAAGTCCCGAAAGGGGAATGATATACCCGGGCGGATTTATACCGCTGTTTGAAGAAAATGGATTTATCACAAAGCTGGATGCTTATGTTTGGGAATGTGCCTGCATGGTACTGCGTGACTGGATAGACAGGCATTTCACGCCGCTTCCGATCTCGGTCAATGTTTCCCGTGCGAACCTTGACGATGAATCATTCCTCAATGTCCTTGACGGGCTTATTGAGAAATATCGTCTGCCGAAGCATCTGCTTGAGCTTGAAATAACCGAAAGCATAGAAAATGACACAACACTGCGTATGACCGAAAAGATAAAGGAACACGGCTTTATTCTGCTGATGGACGACTTCGGCTCAGGCTACTCCTCGCTGAATACGCTGCAGGATACAAAGTTCGATGTGCTGAAGCTCGACCGTGAATTCTTCTCGACACATATGTCAAACGATCGTGGAAAGAAGATAATAATGCACACCATCTCAATGTCCAAGGACGTAGGTCTGGGGCTTATTGCTGAGGGTGTTGAAACCGCAGATCAGGCACAGTTCCTCGAAAGCTGCGGATGCGATACGGCGCAGGGTTATCTTTATGCAAAGCCTATGCCTGTGCAGGAGGCAGAAAAATATCTGAAAAATACCATACAGGGTAAAGCAGATAATGAAGGCGTAACGCCGTAATAAAAAAATCACCCGATGCTAAAATGCATCGGGTGATTTTTTGCATAATGTGATTACCGCATACTTTGCGATAATATTTTTTCCGCCTCGTCTTTCACCCTGTCTTTCAACCACTGCGGTGAAACGACCTCGCAGTGACTTCCAAACCCCATCACAAAGCACATGATATTCTCCTCATTCTGCATTGTGCAACGAAGCTCTGTTGTATCTTCGTCTATCGGCGTAACCGTCTGATCTCTGCCGTAGATACGTTCACGGGCGAGCATCGCATATCTGCCGTGCAGCAGCATAACTATATCATACCATTCGCCGTTCTTTTTCATACCGAAATCGTCAAGATAGTCGCTTTCCTTGTATGTCGCAAGAACTGTGAAGCGGTTTTCCGTGACAACCATCGACTGAATACGGCTCAGCTTGAAATAGCGGATCTCGTATGACTTTTTATCATACCCCAGCATAAACCACGCATTGTTATACATAAACAGCTTATACGGATCAAAGCGGCGGTGCGACACCTTGTTTGACAGCGACAGATAATCCATCTCAAGCTCTTTTCTGTGAGCGATACACTGTGCCACAGTATCATACCGTCTGCTAAGCTCCTGCTCGTCAACGGCAAGCGGAAAACGGTTGGCAACGGATATTTCCTGCGGCTGTTCGTGCTTTACCGCCGCAAAGACCTTTCCCATCGCTTTTTCATAATCGCTTGAGTAAGGAAAATCGTTGCGGCTCTTAAGATATTCCGCTCCGGAGGATAACGCACGCTGTTCGGCTTCATTGAGCCTTACCGTAGGAATCACGCTCTGCGTTATCAGACGGTATCCGCCGTATTTGCCGGGGATACCCTCTATATAATAGCCTGCCATTTCAAGCTCTGTGCGGTACTCGGCTATATTGCGGACGTTTGTTTCAAGAATATCAGCCAGTTCCTGACCCTTGTACACTCTGCCCGAGCTTAAAATCTGCAGCATTTTAAGGCAGTTTGACGTTTTCCCCATTGCCGTTCCTCCGTTTGTGTATATCATAGTATATATAATTATACACTATTTATGGCAGGAATTCAATCGCTTACAGCCGTTCGAGGAACTCCTTCTTCTTTTCTGCAAACTCTTCTTCCGTCAGTATACCGTTTTCTTTCATTTCGTGAAGCTGTTTTATCTGCTCCATTATCGCTTTCGGATCTTCCTTCTTTGCAGACGCTGTGCTTGAATGATTCTGCATATTTGCCGCCGCCTGTGACGCTTTATCCTTGAGATTTCCTGCTGCACCTGCGATGCTTCCTGCGGCATTCTGTGCCATATTCTTTATGCTGTCGGCATTTACTGAACCTATCGCTGACTTTATTCCGTCAGCGTTTATTGACGGCAGAGATACGCCAGCAGTGCCGTTTTCATCTTCGGCTGAGTTTACTGCGTCAAATACCTTGTTGCCCTTAAGTCCTAAGAACTGTATTACCGACATTGCTATAAGAGCGAGCATAAGAATAAGTATTATCCAGAAGCCTATCAGATAGTTAAGCTCTACCTTTGCGGATACTCCCGTGCCTGCGGTCGCTCCGCCTGCCGCCGCATTTACTGCCGATGCCGCCGAACCGGGCGCTATGAACAGGCAGACGATACCTGCAACCGAGCCTATAGCGGATATAATCTTTCTGAAAGGCTTCAGCTGAGGGATATAACAGCTTGCCGCTACTGCCACAAGGCAAAGTATAAACGCAAAGCCGAAAAATCCGCCGTCCGTCACAAGCGAAAAGCCGTTCATCGACTGATCGGCGCTTCCGCCGCCGAATCCTCCGACAGAAACCTCCGCCTTTACCGACATAAAGGGAAGAAACAGTGCAAGAATTATCACGGCACATATAATTCCCATAAGATTTTTAAGTATAAATTCTTTATTTAGTTTCATAACAATCTCCTTTTGAATTAAAGCTTATCACTGTAGTATTCCTGTTCCTCACATATTACTATATTTCCGTCACCGATGAGCGTTGAAGAAGATATTTCAGCATCTGAATCAAAAGTGAAGTATATAACATATTTTCCGTCATCATATAAACCAAATGTACCGTCATCTCTGAGTGTTATATGATCGCCGTAGTTTTTATACAGATAATTGCTGAAAGCTCCATATGTCACATAA
>ENA-UONW01001178-UONW01001178.1-human-gut-metagenome-genome-assembly--contig:-CS52-NODE-1178-length-33575-cov-6.849195_pt1 | contig 33575 bp, 24 predicted proteins | sample MGYA00242463_ERZ724010 | MGnify/ENA metagenome assembly ERZ724010 | reverse complement strand
GTGACGCTGTCCCGCATCAACGGGAGTTTTCAATGATTATCGGCGCAATTCGTTTCCTGCCTGTTCCGCATCCTGCCACGGCGGTATGGTCCACGCGGATGATAACAAAAGATCCGCTTGATAACGGTTTTCTGATAAATCCGAATCCGCTGGAAATGGCTGACGACGCTGATTTGCAATTTAATCTCGAACTGGCGGTTCGTCATGCTGTCGAAGCGGTTCTGGAACTGCGGTGTGGCAAGAAAATCTTGATGAAGAAAATTCAACTTGAGGTTCCTTGTTCGGAACTCCGCATCCGGATTCCCCGTTTTGTCCAGCTCCTTCCGCCGGGAAAGTACGGGATGGAGATCATTCTGCGAAAACCAACCGGAGAGATTATCGCCCGGGGAGCAGAAGCAATGCCGCTGGCGCTTTTTTCCTCCACCGCCATGAAGCGGGAGCGTGATCGTCTTCTGACGCGGCTCAATGCGTTGAGTCGACAGCGGAACGGATTGCGGCAAGCCGGGATTTTCACTCGCCTGCCCGATGTGACGCTGACCACGGCTGAGTTGTTTTTGAAACACTTCATCCCCGATGATTTCAATCGACAGAAAAAGTATAGCATTGCCCTCTCGGAGTTGGCGGAGGTGGCGTGTTTGCTCGATGACGTCACTGAAGAACTGGCTGCATATTGTGCCGGGAAATTTCGTGAACCGCCGCTCCCGGTTTATGATCCTGCACTTCCTCTCGTGGTTCAAAACGGTGTAATTACCCAGCGTGGTCAGCCGCTTCTGTTCATCGGACCGTTGACCGGAATGCCGGCCCTCAACTGGAGCGAATATGCCGCCAAGCTCGGTTTCAATTCCCTGGTGGTGGAAACTGATATGGATCGTTGGCTGAATTTTGATGCAGCCAAAGATCAGGAGTTGAAAACGTTGCCCGATCTGATTTTCGGACCGCCACGGTTATTCCGGGGGGAGGCGGAACGACTGACTTGGTATCTGGAGCGTTGTCGCGCCAATGGACTGGCTGCGAATCTGTTGCTCTCTTCGCACTATTGCAAGCATATTCCCGGCGATCTTCGAAATGCGCGCAGTGCCTTTGCCGGACACAATAATTTCGACTGGAACGTTTTGGCGCCGGAAGCAAAAAAAGCATTTCGCCGCATGTATCGTAATCTGATGCCGTTTCTGCGTGGAAATCCGCATCTTGTCAGTTTGGGGACTGCCAATGAACCCGGCTATTCGGTCAAATCCGCTGCCGGAGAGTTTGAGCAGGATTTCATCCATCATCTCTCGGAGAAATATGTTTCCGTCGAGGCGTTGAATCGGGCATGGGGAACACGGTATGTCGCCGTCAATCATGTGAGACTCCGGGAGGTCTTCTCTCCGCAGGCTCCGCTGCAGGCCCGTGTGGACTGGGCAGAATATTTGAGTCATACCGTCAGTCTTTTCTACGGGTTTCTGAAAGAAGAGCTGCTTCAGAAGTTTCCAGACAGACAGATCTGGGTCAAGTTGATGGGAAATTTCGGCTACGAAATGCTTGATGAAGCAGATAATATTGCTGTTGGACAGAATGTTGCCGGTTCTGACTCTGCCAACGAGCCATGGCTGGACCATCTGCGATCTCTTTTTCCCGAACTTCCCGTCACCAATCATGAGTGGCACTTTATCCGGGCGGAGTACACATCCTGTGCGCCGTTTCTTGCCATGCGGATGTTTCAGGGAGTCAGTCGGGGTGTTCAGTCGGGAAACATCTGGCGCGGTCAGCGCGCGGAGTGGGAGAGCAGGGGATATGGTCACGCAGAGTCTTTTTCACGCTATCCGACAGCCCTGAATGCGATAGGCCGAACTTCTCTCAAGTTGCGCATGCTTTATCCCACCCTTGTTCGGTTTCAACAACTTGACGGTGGTGCGGTGCGACTTTATTACGACAAAAACGATCACCTTCTGCAGGGGAAAACATATCTTTCGGAACTTCTGGCGGTCTACGATCGACTCAGGATCAACCCTGACGGTGTTCGTTTCTTGTATCCGCAGAAACTTACACCGGAGTTACTGAACGGGATTAAACTGATTGCCGCAGGTTCGATCCGTCATATTCCGCCGCAAATCGCGGGAAGGCTGGCAGAGTGGGTTGCCGCCGGAGGAACTCTCTGGTTGCGGAGGCCCGGCCCATGGACCGACTATCGTGGTGTTCCTGTCGAACTGCCGGCGGAATTCAGCAACGCATTGAAATCTACCGGTACTTTTCGTTACGGCAGGGGACAGGTCATCACGCTTCCTGACTGGAGAGAACACGTGGCGTTCATGCCTGGTCCCGTGGCCTGGTGCAATGGCGCTCCCTCTGATGTAGTTGAATGTCGTCGTCTCATCTCACCGGGGGGACGAATGGAATATCTGTCGATTGTCAACCTGAAGGGAAATACACAACATCTTCGCCTGCAGAATGGTCAGGTTCCGGTTCGAATTTCAGGAAAGGATCTCTGGAACAATACGGAATATTCACCGAGTCAGGAAATTACGCTTGGTCCTTTTGAGATCAGATTGATTGAAATTACCATGCCTTCCGCTGGCTCACCTCTGAAACCTCTGTAACAACGGAGAGGGCCGGCTTATGATGACGGCGGTCGAGTGCCGCAGCCGGGCAAGATATTTCATCCGTACCCGGTTGCGGAATGATACCGAAATCTTACCCAACTCCAGACTTTCCCCGGCATTTCTCCTCGTCATTTTCATTTTTCTGCTTGATTTTACCGGGAAGATAGTGTATAGTGAAAGAAGATTGATATAACTGTAATAGTTTTTTTGTTTATTTTATTGTCTATTTGGGAGAATGCCGATGGTCTTTGCCGGAGAAATCAGCTGGTTCGATCAATATGGAAAGGTGTGCTGCTCCACAATCGATGCCGGACACGGCTGGGAAATCAAAGAGCGACAGCTCAGCTGCCGGGAGCTGGGAATTCAGCTGTCCTATCGGATTTCTTCCGACGGAACCCTCTCCCTGCCGCTTGACGAACTCTATGAGAGCGGCAAAACCAGAGTGCGGGAACTGGTCCTCTGGCCGGAGCTGATCTCCGGGTATGAGGGCGAGGAGAAATCCCTGATTCTGCCGCAGGGCAGCGGCGCTCTGGTCCACCTGCGGAACCATCCGGAAAAAGAGGAGCGTATCGGCTGCTTCTTCCCGTGGGGGGCGGCGGGGTTGATGACCCTCTGCGGCGTGACCGACGGTGCCCGTTCCCGCGTTCTCATCGTCGACGGCGGCAGGTTCGATATGCTGCTCCGGTTGCGGACCTGCTGGGGAAGCCGGCGACAGTACGCCGTCGCTCCCGTGTTCTGCATCCGTGACCGCGCCGGAGATGCCCCGCTGCACGACGAAATCACGATTCAGCTGCTGGAGCTGGAGGGTGGATATCCCGCCGTCGCCCGCGCCTATTATGAGTTCATGCGGGCGCGTCATGCGATTCCGACCCTGGCGGAAAAGGCCGCCGCCAATCCGCTTCTCGAATATGACAGCCGGGCGATCGTCATGCGGATGCGGCTCGCCTGCAAGGAGATGCCGTCGCCGATTCTCGAGCAGACCACGGAACATCAGCCGAAGCTCAACTGCTTCATGAGCTTCGCCGATGTCCGCACCGTGCTCGAAGAGTGCCGCCGCCAGGAGGTCGGCCCGCTGGACTGCTGTCTCGTCGGCTGGAACTATGGCGGGCATGACGGAGCGTACCCGCAGATCTTTCCGGTCGAAGAGCGGCTCGGCGGCGAAACAGAACTGCGCCGCACCATTCAACGGTGCCGGGAGCTCGGCTACCGGATTGGACTCCATGACAACTATTTCGACAGTTACACGATCGCGGATTCATTCCGCTGGGAAGATGTCAGCCGGACCGCGGAGCAGCTGCCCGCCCTCTCCGGCGTCTGGGGCGGCGGACAATCCTATGTCGTCTGCCCGCGCCGTTCCGTTGAGAACGCCCGGAGGAATATGCGGGGGACGAAACAGCTGGGAATCGACGGCATCTATTTTACCGACGTCCTCTCCGTCTGGCCGCTGGAGAAGTGCTACTCTCCGGCACATCCGCTGAGCCGCCGGGAGTGCGCGCTCTGGCGCAAGAAGATTTTTCAACTGTCGCACGATACCTTCGGCGGCTCCATGTCGGAAGGGGGGCAGGACTGGGCCTTCCCCGAACTGGACAGGGTCTACGATCTGGTCGACACGCCGGAAATGCCGGCGTGGTGCGACGAGGAAATTCCCCTCTATCCGATGGTATGGCACGGTTCGGTGCTCTACAACACCTACCGGGGTGCGATCAACTCCTGGCCTGGGGAGCGAATCTACCTTCGCAATCTGGCGTTCGGAGGACTGCCGACCATCTACTGGCACTACATCTTCACGCCGTCCCAGACCGCTGCCGGCGGGCAGGATCCGAAGAAGGACCTGAAATTCGACCGGAAGACGCTGACGGAAAAGGTGGCGCTCATTCGAAGGATCACCGACGACGTCCGCCGCCTCGAACCAGTCCGTTTCGCCCGGATCGCCGGATACCGGGAGCACTCAGACACATTGACGGAAACCATCTACTCCAACGGATTCCGCTTTCTGGCAAACTACGGCGGAAAGGAGACGAATTTTGACGGAGTCCGGATCGGCGCCGGCGATTTCGCCCTCGTTGCCGGAAACGGGTTGCCGGAAGAGGGTGTCAATCCGCGTGCCGTCTGTTCAGCGCACCAGCCGTGAGATCGCCTTGAACGCCGGATTCGACGCATCGCGCAGCAGCCAGAAGAGTATCGCCTCGACAGAGAGCACACAAACTCCTGCGTGCCGGGCGGCGGCGAGCGCGGCGTCACGGTCACCGGCTTTCCGGCTGGTGACCGCGTCTTCTGCGAGAATCACCTGATAGCCGGCGTTCAGCGCGTCGAAGGCGCTCTGGAGTACGCAGACATGAGTTTCGATTCCGGCGATAATGACGGTCTTGCGGTATTTGGATTCGAGGGCGGTCCGGAAGGCCGGCTCTCCAAATACCGAAAACGAGGTCTTTGAGAGGATCGGAGTGGTCATCGGCAGATGCTCTGCGATCTCCGGAATGGTGGCTCCCAGTCCGCGGGGATACTGCTCGGTGGCGATGACATCGAGCCGGAGTGCGGCGGCTCCGTCAAGCAGCAGCTGCGCCCGCGGGAGTATCGTTTCGAAATGATCCATGACCGGAACCAGTTTCTCCTGGAAATCGATCAGGATCAGGGCACTGCTTTCGACATTCGGAATCTCCATGGGGTATCTCTCCTCTGTTGTTATGCCTGGATGGCTTTCCCGGCGAAGACGGTGACGGCCGCGGAGGCTGCGAGGAAGGGGGCGATGACCCGGTTCACCTCGTCGCGGGTGAGTTGGCGCAGCTCCGCTTCATTGTTCCACACGCTCTCCGGCTCCTGCGAGTAGTGCATGGCGAGCAGCACGGCGGAGAGGGCGGAGCTCACCGACTCCACCGTCTGGGCGGCTGCGAAGGCGGCACATTCGCGCGCCGCGTCGAACTCCTCCGCCGGAATTCCCTCCTCGGCGAGCCGGGCGATCTCCCCGGCGATCAGCTGTTCGGCGCGTCGCGCCTGTTCCGGCGCAGTTACGGCGTGAAACAGCAGCCAGCCGGGGTGAAATCCTCCGGAGAGGCGCATGCCGGTGGTGTAGGCGAGGGCGTTCTCCTCACGGATCAGTTTGAAGAGGCGCGAAGAGAGGCCGTTTTCCGCGTGGTGAAAGATTTTGAAGCAGTTGTAGGTGCCGTCCACGAGCGCGGGGCCGGGAATCGCACGGACCAGCGCAGTCTGATTGCGGTCGAGTCTGATCTCCCGCATGGTGCTCTCCTTCGGGAATTCCGGCGGGGCCGGCAACCGCTGCGAGCCAGGGAGCCAGGCGATGCCGTCGAGCACCATTTTGCCCCACTCCGCGGCTTCCATTTCGGAGCAGTCGCCGCCGAACCCGCAGATCACCTGTCCGCGGCGCCAGAAAGAGCGGTAAAATTCCGCGATCGCCTCCCGAGTGAGATGGCGGAGCTGTTCCGGAGTGCCGTTCGTCCCCCAGCTGTAGGGATGGGCGCCGAAGAGCAGCTGTCGGGCGAGATCCTGCGCGGCGGCACGGGGGGCCTGGGCGCGGCTGCGCATCAGTTCGAGACGGTTGTCCCGTTCCCGTTCGAACTCCGGCTCGCCGAAGGCTGGTTCGCATAGAATTTCGCGCACCAGCCGCAGCGCCGCCGGGAACTGTCGCCGCGGTGCGTTCAGTTCGAGGATGAAGGAGTTCAGCCCGGTGTTGATGTTGAGGGTCGCTCCGCAGCTGTCCAGCCGGTTGAGCAGGTCGTTTTCGGTACGGCGGCGGGTTCCGGCGGTCAGCAGATCGGCGGCAAGAGCCGAGATCCCGCCGGTTCCGGCGGATTCGAAGATGGTGCCTCCGGGCAGGGAGAGGGCAAAATCGACCAGCGGCAGTTCCCGGTCGGTGATCGTCACGAGACGGACCCCGTCCGGGAGCGTTTCGGAAACCGGGGTGAGGCGGCGCGGTTTGGCCGCCGTATTCCGTTGCGAACCCTTTCCGGCGGGGCGCTGGCGGACGAAGGAGAAGTGTTCCGGGGCGAGGTATTCCGCCGCCGCCTGCCGAATCTCGTCGACGGTGAGAGCTTCGAGTTTTTCCAGATACCCGTCGCTGAGATCGGGAGAGTCGCAGGCGACCACGCCGCCGCCGATGTTGGCGGCAATTTCATGCAGCGTACGCAGCTGGCGGAGATGTTCGGCCAGTTGCTGTCGCTTCTCTCGCTTTGCTTCTGCAGCGGTGATTCCTCCGGCTCGAATTGCCTCAAGTTCCCGGCGGAGGGCGCTCTCGAGTCTGCCGAGTTTGCCCGGAGAAGCGGCGGCGGTGATGCCGAGAATGCCGCCAAACGGCTGGGCGTAGCAGAAGGTGCGCAGATCGACGGCGAGCTGTTTCTCCCGTTCGAGGAGGCGGACCAGCCGGGAACTCTCGCCCATGCCGAGGATTCCGGCGAGCACATCGAGCGCGGGAATGGCACGGTGGGTGATCGCCGGTGTGCGGATCCCCGCGGCGAGCCGGGCAAGCGGATCGGAGAAACAGAACTCCGTGTGACGTTCGATGCACTGTTCCGGTTCGACGGGCAGCGCCGGCTCCCCGGGAAAGAGATCCTGCCAGTCTCCGAGCCGTTCGCCGATCGCGTCGCAGACCCGTCCGGGATCGGCGTTGCCGACGACCACCCAGAAGATGCGTCCGGGGGTGTAGCGGCGGCGCCAGTATTCTGCGACGCGGTCGCGGGTGACCCCGGCGATCAGATGGCGGAAGCCGATGATCGGGCAGCGGACCGGATGGAGCTTGAATACCTCCGCATTGAGCGTCTCGAAGAGTTTCCGGTCAGGATTGTCGGCGCCGAGCTCCTGCTCCCGCAGGATCACTTCGCGTTCGGCGGCGAACCGTTCGGCGGGGAACTCCGGATGACGCACCATGGCGGCGAGCACGTCGATTGCGGTTTCGAGATGAATCCCGGCGAGATGGGCGTGATAGGCGGTATGGTCGAAACTGGTGTAAGCGTTGATCGAACCGCCGAGGCGGTCGATGGTGTCGGCGGCGGCGGTGCCGGGATAGTTGCGGCATCCCTGGAATAGCATGTGTTCGAGAAAGTGCGAGAGTCCGGAACCGAGGGAATCCCCCTCGTGGATGCTGCCGGTTTTGACGAAACATTCGACTTCGACCGGACTGCCGGGGCGGGGTAGGACGAAGATGCGCATCCCGTTCCCCAGGGTGTGCGACACGACATTGCGGTAAAAATTCATGCATTCTCCGATGGTGAACCCGCGGACGGGGACGGGCTCCGGATTGTTGGCCGGAGTGGTCGGCGGTCCGCTTCTCTCTTGCTTATAATGTAAAATCATCGCGGTACGATTACAATCTCCCGGAGGTTTTTTTCGGACTCTTTTTCCGTTTTTTTTTCGGAGGAAGCGAGATTCCGGATTGAAAAACCGCCCGTTCCGGTTACATTACCGGAAAAGGAGAAACTCCGTTTCCAGCCGGATTTTCTTCGGGAAACGACCACCCCTGGAGTAGAATTGATGAGTTATGGCACAGAGAAAGAACGTATCCCCGGACCATGAGTTCCCCACCATCACGCTGCAGACCGGCGACGGACACGGTCGTGAGATCGTCATCAACCGGGAGTTGATGATCGTCGGCCGGGAGGCGGACAGTGACATCATCATTCCTGAAACCAACGTTTCGCGTCACCATGCCGCGATCCGCACGACGCCGGAAGGGGTGTTCGTCGAGGATCTCGGCAGCGTCAACGGCACCTTCGTCAACTCCGCGCCGATCATTCAGATTCAGATCAAACATCAGGATGTGATTCAGATCGGCAGTTCGATGCTGGTATTCAATGACCCGAACAATCCGGTCGGACCGGTTGCCGCGAGGGGCGCGGATTCCGGGGAGGCGGAGTTTTCCTTCGACACCATGCACGACGTCATTGCGCGCCTCCGGGAGAACATCGGCATCGTCTTCAAGGGCAAGCCCGATGTGATCCGCAACATGATCGTCTGCCTGATGGCGGACGGGCATCTGCTGCTGGAAGACGCCCCCGGCGTCGGGAAGAGCATTCTCGTGCAGGCGCTGGCCAAGTCGATTCAGGCCACCTACCGTCGGATCCAGTTCACGCCTGACATGCTCCCGAGCGATATCACCGGGGCGAACATTTACGATGAGAAGCTCAAGCAGTTCCGGTTCATTCCCGGGCCGATCTTCGGCAACGTGATTCTGGCGGACGAGATCAACCGGACTACGCCGCGGACGCAGTCGAGTCTGCTTGAGTGCATGTCGGAATCGGTGGTGACCGTCGACGGCAAGGGGCATGTGCTGCCGAAACCGTTCTTCGTGGTGGCAACCCAGAATCCGGAGGACTACCACGGCACCTATCCGCTGCCGGAGCCGCAGCTGGACCGTTTTCTGATGCGGCTTTCGATCGGCTATCCTTCCCCCGAAGCGGAAATGGAGATTCTCAACTCGCAGCAGGGGAGTCACCCGCTCTCGCGCATCTCCTACGTGATCCGCGGGTCGGACATCATTCACTGCCACGCCCTGGTGCGCAAGGTGACGGTGGCGGAAGCGGTCAAGGAGTACATCATCCGCATCATCGATGCAACGCGCTCGCACCATGCGCTCACCAACGGATGCAGTCCGCGTGCGGCTCTGGCGCTGATGCGCTGCTGTCAGAGCCTCGCCGCTTACGAGGGGCGGAATTACGTTACGCCCTGTGATGTGCGTATGATGGTGAAAGTGGTGCTTGCCCACCGCATGCGCCTGCGTCTGCGATATCAGGGGGAATTTCATCGGGTGGAGACGGTGCTGGACGCCATCCTGGAGTCTCTCCCGATGGCAAACGAGGATCCGGAGGCATGATTGCGCTGCCGACCGCCCGGGGATGGCTGATTCTGGCGATGACGCTCGGGGCTGCCGGTGTGGCGCTGGTCAACGTCGGGCTGGCAACCGCTCTGGCGGCCTCCGCGTTTGCGGCGTTTCTGCTCGCCGCGTTTGTCATGGCGCAGTGTTCAGTTTACGGCATCCGTGTGGAGCGCGGCGGAAACGGTGACGGTATCTGCGGCGGGGAATTGATCCTGCCGCTTACGGTGACCAACCGAACCATTCTCTTCCGGCAGGCGACCGTCCTGGCCGAGAGGTGTGAATTTGCTCCGGGCGGCGTGCTGCATACGGCGGTGCCGCCGCTCTCTCCACGGGAATCGCTGCGGCTGGAGCGTTCCCTGATTGCGGAGAAGCGTGGCTGTTTCGAGCTCGGAACCGTTCGGCTTTCCGGCGGGGATCCGGCCGGACTCTTTCGGCGGACGAAACGGTTCCGGCTGCCCGGCGAGGTGGTGATCTATCCCCGGGTGGTGCGTCTGGAGTCGATACAGCTGCATCCGGCGGGAGCGCACACGCTTGGGACCGACGGTCGTCCCCTGGGGCGTTCGGGGCAGGGGCAGGAATTTTTCGGGCTGCGGCCCTATCGCCCCGGCGATGAAATCCGGTTTATCCACTGGCGGGGAACGGCGTCGAAACAGCGGCTGATGATCCGCGAGTTCGAAGCGAACACCGTCGATCAGGTGGTGATTCTGCTCGACACCTGTGCGACGCTGGTGGGGAATGATCCGCGAGAAAGCAATCTGGAGTTTCTGATCAGCATGGCGGCGTCGCTGGCCGCATTTCTCAAGGAGATTTCCTGCCGGGTGCTCTTTATGGCGGCGGACGGCAGAACGGGGGAGCCGGTGCGTCTCTTCGGGGATTCAGCCGGACTGTATCCCCGGTTGCGTCGGCTGCTTACGGTGATTGAACCTGGACGGGTTCCGTTCTCTTCTCTGCTGCAGGAAGCCGCTGAGGAGATTCCCGCTGGTTCGCTGGTCTACGCGCTCTGTCTCGGAGAAGAAAAGGCCGCGGCGGAACTTCTTGAGCTGCTCTTCGACTGCAACTGCCGGATCCACTGGTTTCTGGCGCCGAAGGGGAATTTCCCGCCGATTCAGGCGGATGAGCCGCGCATTGTCTATGAGCGGCGCCGTCAGGAGCTGCCGCCTGGGGCGGTGCGGCCGCGGGAGCTTTTCTTCACGACGCGGATGGCGGAGGTGCTGGAGAAATGACTGTTTTCGTCAGTTTGTTCCGCCGGCTCTTTCCGGTGCGGCGAATCGTTGACCACTCCCGGCGGCGGAGCGCTCCGGAGCGCCTGCCGCTGCACTGGGCCTATGCGTGTCTGACCATGCTGGCGACGGTTGCGGCACTGTGGCGTTATGGGCACCCGGAATTCACCGTCTGCGTGCTGGTGTTGACGCCGTTCTTCGCCGCGCTCGCCTACGTTCCCTACCGGGTTGTTCCATCATGGTTTCGGCTTCTGCTTCAGCTTGTGCTGCTGATCGTCGCCGGGTTCTGGAGCATGTCCCGGTTGAAGGCGGGAGTGCCGGTGGACAAGGCGCTGGCGGAGTTGCTGGCGCTGGCGGTGTTGATGTTTCTGATGGCGCAGCGGGTGCGCGATTACGGTTATGTGTTTGCGATTTCGATTCTGCTGCTGATCTACGGTGCGCTGCTGCCGCGGACGATCTACCTGTGGTGTTTCGGAACCGGCGTCGGGCTGCTGCTGTTTCTGCTCTACAACAATCGTCTTCGTCAGCTGGGGAATGCGCCGTCGCTGGAGAATCCCCGTCGGATTCTTCGGCGGAACTGGCACATCATCGGAATTCATCTGGGACTTTCGCTGTTGTTCTTTCTGCTGATCTTCCAGCTGTTCCCCACGGTGCCGAGTGATACGAAGGGAATTTTTTCCGTCTCGTTTGCTCACGAAAAAGAGTCGATGCTTCCGCCGGATCTGCGCCACTGGTTCGAGTCGGAAAAGGTGCTCAAACGGGCGTCGGGAGAACGCATCGTGCGCAGCGGGCGCCCCGATTCGATCGGCATGGACGGCATGCCGGTCGCACTCAAGGGCGAGCAACCGGATCACGCCGTGGAAGGAACGGGAGGCAGTGCGCCGCCGGGGGAGAATCTGGTGTTCCGGGTGAAGGCCCCGTTGAAACTTTATCATCTGGCTCAGTTATACGATGAGTACGACGGTTCCGGCTGGCGGGTTTCCCCGGAACTCAAACGGGGGCGGCTGCGGCGTCGTTCGGAGTCCTCCGGCGCCTGCCGGAATGTGGTTTCCCGCTACACGATCCTGCGCTGGATCAGTCCGAAGCTTTACGCGCCCTACCGACCGCTCACCTTTGAACAGTCTCCGGGCGGTGAGTACAGCAATCTTGCCACGAGTTTCTACAACAGTGAACTGGCCACGGAACATTATCCGCGGTTGCCGTTCACCTACACGGTGACGAGCCAACTGAGCACCGATTTCAACTACTTTTCGGCGGAGCAGGAGGACTCGCGGCGAAAGGTCGGCGGCCGTCACTGGGAGGAGAAGGTGTCCCCCCGCCATTATCTCCAGCTGCCGGAGGAGAAGATTTCCCCGCGTCTGCGGGAGAAGGTCCGGGAGTTGACCGGAGAGATCCGCAGCAGTTACGGCAAGGCGCTGGTGTTGCGCGACTATCTGCGCGCCAATTTCAGGTATGAGCAGTTTTCGAAACCGGTTCCGGAGGGGCGTGAAGGGGTGGATTACTTTGTCTTCGAACTGGAGGAGGGGCACTGTGAGTATTTTGCCTCGGCGCTGGCGGTGATGGCGCGGCTGGCCGGACTGCCTGCACGGGTGGCGACCGGCTTTTCGCCGGGGGACTACAATACGTTGCTCAATCTCTTTGAGGTGTATGAACGGCATGCTCATGCGTGGACGCAGATTTTCGTTCCGGAATACGGCTGGCTGACGATGGACGCCACGCCGCCGGGGGAGATCCAGTCGCGGACAACGCCGCTCGGAATCGGCCAGCTGCGTGATCCTTTCGGGGATGAGTGGCGGGTGACTCCGCCGGAGCTCACCTCGCACACGCTCAACACCCTGCGCGATCTTTATCTGAAACAGCTCCGGCTGGAGGGAGAGGAGAGCCGTTCCGCGGAGATGCTCATGCAGGTTGCGAAGATGGAGGAGGATCTGCGGAACAAGGTCAGGGAAACCTACCGCAAGGTGGCTCCGGGGACGCGGAGCGCGGCGAAGATTCGGTCGTCGAAGCCGCTTCCCGGAACTTTTGCCGGACGTATGGCGGCGCTGGCGGAGCGGGGACGGAAGGCGTTGCAGCAGGCTGCGGAACAGCTCCGGAAGCACTGGCCGGAGGTATTCTGTTGCACGGCGGTCGTCGTCGGTCTGTTTCTGCTGGGACGGATTACGGTGCGCCAATGGCGTTTGAATCGGCTGGTTTGCCGTATGCGGAACTCCCTTGGCCGGGCGGCGGCGTTGTTGAAGAGCGGAGAGTTTCGTGACAGCGTGGATGCCTCCTATCGCGCGGCGCGGTATCTGCTGCTGCTGGCGGGGGCGCCGGGGCGCGGCGGTCGCGAGCTGCTCGATTACGCAGTGGCGCTGGAGAAGTTCCAGCCGGGGCTGACGGAACTGCTCCGGCCGGTTTTTCTCGCCTTCTACCAGACGGAATACGGGGAAGGGGAGGCGATTACGCGGCAGAGTGCGGTGTTGACGTTGCGTCGGGTGCGTTCTCTGCGCCGCCGTCTTGGGGCGTTCAGCGGCGCGGTTCGCTGATTGGTCGCTTCAGGAGTTGTTGTTCATTTCGGTCGCAGACGAGCAGAGGGCGTGTCCGTGCCGTTTCCGGTATTGGGAGGGGGTGTTGCCGGTGCGGGCGTGGAAGAATCGGCTGAAGTAGTAGGGATCGTCGAAGTTCAGCTCCCGGGCGATCTCCTTGATCTGCAGTTCGGTTGAGCAGAGCAGAATCTTCGCGTGGGCGATCACCTGATTGTCGCGGTATTCGATCGGGGAACAGTTGTATTCACTTCGGAACTTGCGGAAGAAATCGGTGCGCGACATGCCGCAGCCTCTGGCGATTTCCTCCATGCTCCGGTGACCGCCGTAGATGTTGAGTCGTTGCAGTGACGTCTCCAGCCGGGACTTGCCGATGGCGGGTTCCTGCGGCAAAGCGAGAAAAAAACGGGTCAGGATCAGCTGTATCAATGCACCGATCAGTATCTCCCAGCCCGGTCGTCGCAGTTCAAAAAGAGTGTGCGCTTCCAGAAATTCCCGTTTGATCCGCGCAAGCTCGGTGTTGGAGAAGTGGACCAGCCGCACCCCCGGGACCGGCGTGTTGCAGCGGCGGGAGTTCCACTCCTCCGGCAGCATCCGGGCAGGAAAGTGCAGATAGTAGTAACTCCACTCCTTCTGATAGCGGAACTCGTGGCAGGGCAGGGCGTCATAACAGATCATGTCCCCCTCCTTGAGCACCTGGACGGTGTTGCCGTAGAGGATCTCGCCTTGGTTTCGGACGGAGAGCAGCGCGCCCGGCCGATCGATCACGTGTTTGCGCCAGGTTCGGTTGGTTAGAGAGGTGTTGCTCCAGCCGATCAGCAGTTCATTGGCAAACCTGATGCCCAGTTTTCGAATTTTCATCGCGTGATTTTCCTCCATGTCTGATTCAAGATAACCCGGAAAAGGGCGGTTTGCAACCGTGTCCGAAATAAATTGGAACGATTATCCATTTGTTTGGTTCTGCCGTTCATTTCAAAAGGCCGGGGTATGTGGTATAATGTACGGAAAAGGCAATTCGTGGATACTGCACAATTGGAACCAATCGAACGGGAGAAAGGAGCAGGCAGATGCGCTGTGTGGATTTCATCACTTCATTCCGGCAGGGAAAAGGAAGGGAGTTCAGAATGAGAAAAATTTTTACTTTAATCGAACTCCTTATCGTGATTGCGATCATCGCGATTCTGGCTTCCCTGCTTTTGCCGGCGCTGAATTCCGCCCGGGCGAAAGCGGCGGCTTCATTGTGCATATCGCAGCTTAAACAGATCGGTCTGGGGTTATTCTCCTACGCCGATGACAACAACAACTGGCTGCCGGCGGCACGGTATGAGGGAGCGTACTCCTACTATCTGGTCCGGGGAAAGTATATCACGGCCGCGTATGATAAAATGCAAAGCAGCTATTCAACGACGACGGAGTGCTTCGCGATCGGGGTCGGGAAGAGAGAGCCCAAAGGGATTTTCTGGTGTCCCTCAAGCCGGCCGGCCCAGGCCTCCGGTCTCTGGTCCGCTTCCGTTACGCCGGGGGAATATTATCTTTCGAATTATGTACCGATTGTAAATGCATACAGTGCGACCACCAAAAGCAATGCACAGCGCTGCGGCGGCTGGATTTCCAACTACGGCTGGTCCATCAGCAGTGCGGTCGGGGATCCGAAAACCATTTTCTGGAGGAAGTTGTCCCGCATTGTGTCCGGTTCCGCGATCATGAGTGAAGGGTTGTGGATAAATAAAAGCTCCGAATTCAATTACGTCGCACCGGTTCGGTACTCCTATATCCAGCCGGGCATCATGTGGAACACCAGCGGCGCTCCCGATTGGGAAAAGCATCAGGCGACCGTGAATTTTCTCTTTGTCGACGGCGCTGTTCGTAATGTGAAGTACAACTCCCGGAAATGGACGCGGGATGTTCAGTTCGAATAAGTTGAATCAGAAAACAACGAGAGGATATTTTGCGATGAGGAAGTTTTTCGTTTCTTTTCTATCGATCTTCTGGATGGGAATACTATTGAATGGCGCCGACCTGTTCAGCCGTGACGCCTGCGGGCGGATTCTAACCTCCGGCATCCGGTTTCAGCTGACCCATGCCGCTCCGGGCTGGAAGACGACGGTACAGAATGATGCCTCTGTTCAGTTTCTGGGAGAGGGCGGCGCCTTCATCGCCGGAGAAGGAATGAGGCGGGAAGGTACCTTTGCTGTCAACGGCGGAGTTTTTCAGCTCTCTGAAATTGTCGGATTGGAAAAAGACCGGCTCAAGTTGAAATACCATCTGACCAGCGAACGCGGCATTAAAACGTTGCGTCTTGCGCTCCGGGCCTCCCTGAACGTTAGCCGGCAGCTGATCGCTCCGCCGCTCTGGAATCAGGAGCCCCTCGTATTTCCCGCCGAATCGGATCCGGATAAATTTTACATACAGAAACCCTGGGGAAAGGACAACGAACTGGTGATCTATCTTCCCGACGGGAATCTGATTATCTCCGGTGCATTCGGCCTTTTCTATCAGGACGACCGGAAATTCAACAGTCAGAGTCTTTCCATATATTTGCTTTTTCGGCCTTCCGCCGGGAATGTGAAAAAAGCCGATCTCGCGCTCACCATGCGGTACGAGCCGGCTCGTTCCCTGCCGGTCGATCTGAAGTCGGTCATGAACCGCGGCTTCCGGGATGCCGTCCCCGAAGACGGCAAGGGCGGCTGGACCGACCAGGGACCGGAAAACGATCTCGCGGCACTGCAGCCGGGGAATTATACCTTTGCCGGCATTCCGTTTGTGGTGGTAAATCCGGCTGAGAACGGCGGAAACTCCTGCATCGGAATGAGAGGACGGGAGCGGCCGGATTTCCTCAAAGAAGCAACCGTCGCCATCCCGGGCCGGAAGGGACGTTTTCTCTATCTTTTGAATGCCCTGGCCTGGGGCAGGAGCGGCGGTCCATGCGGCGAGGTGATTCTGCACTATCAGGATGGAACGGAACAGAAACAGACGTTGATCGCCGGAACAGATCTCTCCGACTTCTGGAACCCCATCCCCTGCAAACGGGCCGCCCTCGGCTGGAAAGGGAAAAATCGCTCTGCGGCGGTCGGCCTTTATGTCACCCGGATTCCGCTGCGCGGACAGCCGCTCCGGGAGTTGACGTTCGTCAGCCGGAATCGAGTCTGGATGATTGTCGCCGCCACTCTTTCCAATCGGGAATTCAGCATCACCGAAGAGAAGCCGCATTCCATCAAACCGGGGAAGGAATGGCTGGAGTACCGCGCACCGCTTGAGATGCAGCCCGGCAGCATCGTCGATCTCTCCGATCTGCAGGATGCTCCCGCCGGGAAACACGGGTTCCTGCGCCGGAAAGGGAGTCATTTCGAATGGGAAGGGCAGCCGGGGAAGCCGGTCCGCTTCTGGGGCGTGAATCTGTGTTTTGCCGCCTGTTTCCCCACTCATGCGGATGCGGACCGTCTGGTCAATCTGCTCGCTGCCATGGGGTGCAACATCATCCGTCTGCACCATTTCGACAACATTCTGGGGCGCTCCGCCGATGAACCGACTACGGTAAAACTGAATCCGGAGATGGCGGACCGGCTGGATTACCTTCTGTACGCGGCGAAAAGAAAAGGTATCTACATCACATTGGATCTTTACACCGGGCGTTTTATAAAAAAAGGAGAATTGAAAAAATTCAGCAGTTTACGGCCCAATGAATACAAACCCCTCTATTTCATCGATGAGGAGGTCCGACGCAATCTGGATGCTTTCGTCGAAGCCCTCCTGACGCATGTCAATCCTTACACGAAAACGGCGTGGGGCCGGGAGCCTGCGATTGCGACGCTCAGCCTGATCAACGAGGATAATCTGTCGGTGAAGGTGAATCAGTCCGCGCGCATAAAACAGATCTTTCTGAAGAAATTCGCCGAAACGTGTGAAAAAAACGGCATACCGATAACCGAAGCCAACCGAGAGAACTTATTCCGGGAATATCTTGCCGAACGATATCAGAAGGGATATCGGCACCTTTCCGGACTGGTGAAAAAACTCGGTGTCCGGATTCCGTTGACCGACCAGAATTACAACAACGACTTCGACCTGCAGATCATGCGGCGAAAATATGACTATGTCGATCAGCATTTTTACAGTGGGCATCCCACCTATCTCGGAAACCGCGACGGCTGGGGGACCATGCCGCTGGCGGTTTATATGAGCAACGCATTAAGCTCCAACGCCGGCGTCGGGCAACTGTTTCCGACCCGGCTGGCGGGAATGCCTTTCACCTGCACGGAATGGAACTTCTGCAGTCCGAATCCGTATGCGGTTCAGGGACCGTTTCTGGTCGGGGCGTATTCCGCCTTTCAGGATTATGACATGCTGTGTCAGTTTGCTCTCTGCAGCAAGTTCGACTCCTCCGCGCCGGACCTTTCCATGCAGTCGTTCAAGATGCTGGGAGACTCCCAGTATCAGCTGGCGATGCGGGCGGGAGCGCTCTTCTTTCTGCGCCGCGATGTTGCGTCCGCACCGGAAAAGATTCCTTTTCTGATCCATTCGGATTTTCGCGGAATCGCCGGGCATACCATCGCATATCCCTCCGTCATGCCGATGCTGGGGCTGCTGACCGGCACCGGTACGGTTTTCGAGGATACCCGCTTGACCGCTGATGTGGCGGCGGTACTTACTTCCGGAAATGTTCCTGCCCTCCAGAAAAAAGGAATTCCGATCACCGGGAATTATCAGAATGATCTGAAAAATCTGACGGCACAGGGCCGGATTCCCGCCGGAAATTACGACTTCGCCACCGGCCGCTTCACCTCCTCCACCGGAGAACTGGAAATTGTCAAAAATACGAAGCTGTTCCGCGTCCAGACCGGCAGAAGTGAGGCGTGTGTGCTCGAAAAGCGGAGAAATTGGGCGGGTGCGTTCGCGCGGGTGGCCAACGGAGAATCGTTCGCCGCGTTTTTCTTCACCTCCCGCGACGGCCGCCCGCTGACGGAAAGCGGACGGATCCTGATCCTGCATCTGACCTCTTCGATGGGGAAGAACATCACGTTCCGGGACAAGAGCATGACGGTGTTGAACAACTGGGGGGAGAACGCCATGCTGCTTCGCCGGAACCGCGCGGAAATTTCATTCGCGCCGAAGGGGTCCGGCAAACTCTTCGCCTGCTCTCTCTCCGGGAAACGGTTGTCCGAAGTTCCCTTCCGCAAGGCGGGAAACCGGATCACTTTCACCGCCGAAAACGATTTCGCCGGCGAACCGATCTGCATCTACGAGTGGAGTGCAGAGTAGGTTCGGTCTCCGTCTCCCGGTCAGGCGCGCGGCTCTTTCCCGTAGAAGGTTTCGCACATCCGGCGCCCCGGCGCCGGTAGCGGCTCCTCGCAGAGGAACGCCTCCACCAGTTTGCGGGGATCCGGTTCGCGCCCCTTCTCCAGCCAGTAGATCTGGTGCCCCTCGCGCTCCAGTTTGCGGAAGAAGATGTCCTGCCGCTTTGCGAACTGTCGGATCCGGTACAGCAGCTGATTGCGCATCTCCAGAAGCGTGCACTCCCCCTTGAGATAGCGCGACACTTCCCGGTACTCCAGACCGAAGAACTCCAGCTTCTCAAAGGAGATGCCGCGCTCCTCGTGCAGTTTCCGCACCTCGTCGACCAGCCCGTCGGAGAGACGACTGTCCAGCCGGGCCTCGATCCGGGCGTGTACCTCAGATCGCGGATAGTAGACTCCGATCAGCAGCGGATCCAGACCGAAGGGGGGCGTGAAGGAGTCCGCCGCCTCCGGATTCTGCCGCACCCGCGGCACCCCGGCGCAGCGCGGCGGCAACGCTCCACCCGGCAGCCGGTAGCCGTCCAGCAGCGCAGCAAGGTAGAGCGCCGTGCCTCCGCAGAGAATCGGCACATGGTTGCGTTCGACGATCTCCCGGATCGCCCGGTAGGCGTCCGGAAGGAAGCGGGCGAGGTTGTACTCCTCCCGCGCCGGATCGGCGATGTCGATGAGATGGTACGGCACTTCGCCGTATTCGTCGAGATCCTTTCCGGTCCCGATGTCCATGCCGCGGTAGACCTGCCGGGAGTCCACACTGACGATTTCGCCGTTGAAAATGCGGGCCAGCCAGACCGCCAGCGCGGTTTTACCTGTTGCGGTCGGCCCGGTGATGACCACTGTTTTGAGGATTTCTGCCATAAAAGCCCTGAAAAATTTGTAAAATACCCGTTTCGCGTACTATATTATGACGCGTTTCATTTAAATTTCAAATTTTAAAACTGGTTCAGCGATGGAAAAACAGCAAACTTTGGTGAGATCGTCTTCCGTTTCCGGAATCGCACTCCATACCGGCGCCCGGGCTACGGTGCGGATTCAGCCCGCGCCGGAGAACACCGGCATCATCTTCCGCCGGGTGGATCTGCCCGGCAAACCGGAGGTCCGCCCGCTGGCCTGCAATGTGGTGGATGTCCGCCGCGGCACCACCATCGCCGACGGCAAGGCGATCGTTTTCACCGTCGAGCATATCATGTCGGCGCTCAATGCGTGGCACATCGACAACTGCATCGTCGAAATGGACGGAATGGAGCCGCCGATTGTCGACGGCAGTTCGCTGCCCTACTTTGATATGATCCGCGAAGCCGGCGTCATGGAGCAGGATGAACCCGCTCTCACCTTCACCCCTTCGCAGCCGGTCTACGTCGAAGGCGGCTATACCCGACTGGTGATGATTCCGGGGGAGGGGCCGCTGCGCATCTCCTGTCTTGCCTCCTTCAAGGGATGTCCGATCGATCCTCAGTTTTACGAGTTCACGCTCGATACTGAAGCCTACCGCGAAGAGATCGCTCCGGCGCGCACCTTCGTCGATTACGGCGACCTCAAACAGCTGCTGGCGATGGGTCTGGTCAAAGGCGGCAGTCTCGACGCGGCTGCGATCATTCATGACGGCGCGATCATTTGCAAGGAGGCGCTCCGTTTCCAGAACGAGATCGTGCGCCACAAGATCCTCGATCTCTTCGGCGACATCTATCTTACCGGGCGCCGGATCACCGGTTCGATCATCGCGATCAAGCCGGGCCACCCCAAAAACGTTGAGCTGGCCGGCGCACTGCTCAGGGAAATTGCTGTTTCCAGTCAGGAAAAGAACAACAGGGAGACGAAATAATGGGAGAAGTCCTCGGAATCAGAGAGATCAAGGCGATCCTGCCGCAGCGTTATCCGCTGCTGATGCTCGACCGGGTGGAGAGGTTGTCGGAAACTTCCGCCTGGGCGGTGAAGAATGTTTCGATAAATGAACTCTATTTTCAGGGACATTTTCCGAATCATCCGATCATGCCCGGCGTGCTTCAGGTGGAGGCGATGAAGCAGCTCGGAGAGATCCTGGCCCGGCCGACGCTCGATCCGGAAGGAAAGAGCGATGTCTACATCCGGGTGCTGGAGAAGGTGAAATTCCGCCGGCCGAACAATCCGGGCGACCGGCTGAAGATTGAAGCCGAAGTTGCGGAGTTCCGCGACGGCGAGGCGGTGATCAGGGCGAAGACTTTCAACAACGGCGGGCAGACCTGTGAGGCGGTCATCACGCTGGCGGTTCGTCCGCGGGAGAGTGCGCGGGAGATGCCGCAGCTCTTCAACGAGAACGACAAGCACGCCGAAACTCCGATGGATGTGCTCCGGATCATGTCGCTGGTGCCGCACCGTTATCCCTTCCTGCTGATCGACAACATCTCCATGATCGACGGCGAGCACATCCGGGCGGTGAAGAACATCACGGTCAACGAGGAGATCTTCGCTCACTGTCCGGACGATTACGCGGTGATGCCGGAGTCGCTGCTTTGCGAAATCTCCGCCCAGTCCGGCTGCGCCTGTGTGCTGTCGCGCCCGGAAAACGCCGGGAAGATCGGGTATTTCATGTCGATCGACCGGGCGGAATCCTTTGCCCCGATCCTGCCGGGGGATCAACTGGTGATCGACATCGATCTGCCGCCGGGCAAGTCGAAGTTCGGCAAGGGATCCGGTACGATCACCGTGGGAGGAAAGGTGGTGTTCGCCATCACTCTCATGTTCGCCATTGTGGATGCCTGAGCCGTTTGGAGCGGCGGCGTGTTCCGGCAGGGGGGCGCGCCGTCCGGGCGATTGAGTTGAAAGAGCTTTCATGTCAAAGAAACACCGTGTGGTGACTGCGGCGGAGGCCGTACAATTCGTCGGCAGCGGCGATTCGATCTATCTGAGCAGTGCCGGGTCGGTTCCCAAAGTGCTGGTGGATGCGCTTTGCGCACGCGCCCGCTCCGGCGGCCTCGCTGATGTGAAGTTGCGCCACATCCACACCGCGGAGACGGCGAATTATGCCGCCGCGGAATATGCGGGCATCTTCGCTTCGGAGTCCTTCTTCGTCGGCGGAAACGTCCGACGGGAGGTGCAGGCGGGCAACGCCGATTACATTCCGGTGGCGCTGCATGAGACGCAGAAGCTCTTCCGTTCCGGCTGCCTGGCCTGTGACGTGGCGATGGTGCAGGTTTCGCGTCCGGACCGCCACGGTTTTGTTTCGCTCGGCACATCGGTGGATATCGGTCCTGCCGCGATCCAGTGCGCCCGCACGGTGATTGCGGTGATGAATCGTTACGTTCCCTTCAGTTACGGCGACGGCGTGATTTCGCTCGATGAGATCGATTATATCGTCGAGCACGACAGTCCGATTGAGACGATGGCGTTCCCGCTGCCGGACGAGGCGGAGCGGGTGATCGGGCGGCACTGTTCGGAGCTGATTGACGACGGCTCCTGTCTTCAGCTCGGCATCGGGGAGATTCCCAACGCGGTGCTGTCGCAGCTCTCCGACCGCCGGGATCTGGGGGTTCACACCGAGATGTTCGCGGACGGGCTGCTGCCGCTGGTGGAGTCGGGTGTGATCAACGGTTCGCGCAAGAAGATCGACCGCGGCAAGATTGTCGCCTCGTTTCTGATGGGGTCGCAGAACGTCTACAACTTCGTGCACCGCAACCCGCAGGTGAGGATGCGCGAAGTCGCCTACACCAACGATCCTTTCATCATTGCGCGCAACCCCAAGGTGGTGGCGATCAACTCCGCGATTCAGATTGATCTCACGGGGCAGGTGTGCGCCGATTCGATTGGAACGAAGATGTATTCCGGGGTGGGGGGGCAGCTGGACTTCATCTACGGCGCCTCCCGTTCGCCGGGGGGCAAGCCGGTGATCGCGATGCCGTCGGTCACCCGGAAGGGGATCAGCAAGATTGTTCCGGTGCTGACGCCGGGGGCGGGGGTGGTGACGCCGCGCAGTCTGGTGCACTATGTCGTCACCGAATACGGCGTGGTGAATCTTTACGGCAAATCGTTGCAGCAGCGTGCGAAGGCGCTGATCGGCATCGCGCATCCGGACGTCCGCGAGGAGCTGGAAAAGGCGGCGTTCGAACGGTTCGGTCCCCGTTTCCTCGGCCGCTAGCGCGGGGCGGCGGTTACACTTTCCGTTGACGGAGGAGAGCCTGGACGGAGTTCCGTCCGGGCTCCGGTATTTTCATCCCTCTTTCAGCTCAGCGGGTCGAGAGGGTGATGTTGCGGAAGTAGACACTTCCGGCGGGTTTCGCTTTGGATCCCGAATCGAACCGGCAGGCGACCTGCAGGGTGACCGCTTTCGTCCCCTGCGGCATTTTTTCCGCCGGGAGCACGAACTGGAACGTTCTGGTACTTCCCGGTTTCCCGGCCGGAATCTGGAAGAAGTGAGCGCTCTTCCCCGTCCAGAAGAAGGTGACCACGCGATTGTTGGCGAAATTCTTCCCATAGGTGATTTCCCCCCGCAGGACCAGCGCGCTGAACTTCTCCGGCAGCTGGATGCGCGGCGAACTGCGTCCGGCGTAGTTTCGTTCGACCGCGGTGACTTCGAGGGCTCGGGCCGGAATCCCTTCCGCCGGATAGTCCCCGGTCAGTCCGCCGGAAGCCGGGAGCGGCGTTTTCGCCCAGGTGTTGAAGTACCACTTCCCGGCCATTTTCGCCCCCGGGACCGCTTCGCCGGAGAAGTCGGACTGGTAGAGCTGTTGCTCTTTTGCGGTCGGTTTCGCCGCCGGTCTCACGATGTTCTTCGCCGGTGCGGCGGGGGTGAACTCCTCCGGTTCGATCCCCGGCGCGGCGGGCACGGTTTTCGGCGCGGGCGGAATCGGCATGAGCTGAAGCCGGTCGGGTTGGATTTCGCTGTATTCGAGCTCCACCGCGACGGTGTTTCCGGCGGGGAGCTGAACGCGCAGCGCCCGGTTTTCCGGCTGGTAGCTCCAGCTTTCGCGCGGCAGCGGTTCCCCGTTGACCCGGATTGCGGCGGGTTCAGAGGCGGATGAGGCGGTGAAGGCGAAGTTTTCCGACACGTTCCGGAAGCGGAGTTCCGCCAGCTTCTTCGACGGCGTGAAGCGGAACTCCGGCGCCGCCAGCGGATACCACTCGTGCAGCACCAGCGGGCATCCCCCGGTGAGCGCGAAGGGGAGGATTTCCCGCAGCGCGCCGTCACGCAGATAGAAGACGGAACCGTCCACCCAGCGGTGGAGCATCTCCACCGCTTCGCTCTGCGAAGTCCCGTTCAACATCAGGAACATCAGCCGGGAGTAGAGGTGCCCCATCATGTCGCTTCTGCCCCGGTCGCGGTTCGGCCAGTAGAGCGCGCGCTGCTTCTCGTAGTAACGCAGGTCGTTCCAGACGTACTTCGCGTAGGGGTAGTAGACGTCGAACCAGTCCTGATTGGCGTAGCAGAAGAGGGAGTCGAGCGAGCCGTCGTACTCGTTGCGCGGCGTCTTGCCGATCATCGGACTGTCGGCGTAGGAGCGCGGCGTGATGAATTCGCGGAATCCGACGTTGATGTTGTCCGGCCCGAGCGTGCCGCTCTCTCTTCCGTAGTCGCGGAAGGCGGGACGGCCGATCTGCGAGAGCTGGGATTTGGCGAGGTGGTAGGCGGCGCGGGCACGTTCGGCGTCGCTGCCGAGATTCTGCGCCATGCGGTAGAGCGCGGCGACGCCGCCGAACACCGACTGGCCGCAATCCACCACCGGGCCGTTGTCGCCGCTGTCGTTGCTGCCGGCCTCCATCCACGCCCAGTCGTGGACGCTGGTGAGGTAGCCCTGCATCTTATCGACGGTGACGGTTCTGCCGTCGCGGATCGCGTCGGGCGGAGCGAGCGGCGCGGGATCGCGCCAGATGGCTTTGAGCGCATCGTATTCTCCTCCGAAGGAACTGACCAGATCGAGCATCAGAAGGTGGTTGCCGACGCCGTAGCCGCGGTCGCCGAAGACGCCGACGTCGCCGGGATTCTTCGTCGAGATGGAGAAGGAGTAGAAGTACTTCGCTCCGGAATAGGGTTCGCAGAGCGAGCGCCAGAAGCGGTAGTCGCGGTAACTCGAAAGGAACGGAATCCGGGCGCGGTAGAGGCCGCGCATGTAGTCGCGGAACTCCTCCGGCAGCCATGACCACGCTTTGGCCGGGCGGTCGATGGCCGGACAGATGGAGTGCCAGTTGCGGGCGATGTTTTCACAGAAGAGGCGGAAGCGGATTCCGTCGATCTGACTGATCGTTTTTGTAATCAGCTGCTGTGCGTCATCAGAATTCGCCTCCGGATTCTGCGGAAAGGCGGTGCGCGGTGCTTCGGTGACCGGCAGCGTGTAGCGCAGCTGCGAGGCGAAGACGCCGTGCAGCGGGCCGTAGATGGTCGGATACCCGAGATCGACGGTCTGCGCCGGGAGTTCGGCGTCGAAGCCGCGTCCGGTCATCAGCGTCAGCACCGGCGGGAGCGGAACGAATTCGAGCGGTTCGAGTTTCCAGTCGTTGTCGGCGAATTTCCGGAAGGCGGCGACGTTGACGATTTCGACCCGTCCGTTCCCGGCGGGGCGGAAATACTCCCGCAGTTCGACCGGCCAGGCGAGGGCGGTCTGCGCGTGCACGTCGCAGCGGCCCGCCGCCGAGGGCGGCAGGAAGCCACGCCAGTTTCCGGCGGGCTGGATGCGGGCGCCGAAGGGGGTGTTGAGCCAGACCGCGCCGTTGCGGGCGAACTGAATGACGGTCCTGCCGTTTTTGCGCTCGATCTTCTCCGGACGGCGCTGGAAGATCACCTGCACCGGAATGGAACCGCGATGGTGTGCAAGGTCGATCTCCCGGTTGTCGCCGCTCCAGAAGAGCACCCAGTTGCGGCCGAGTTCGCCGTCGCGTTTCCGGTCGTAGAGCACGCTGTCTCGCAGCGGTTGCGAAACGACTTCCCCTTTGGCGTTGCGGTAGCCGAAGTGGGTGAAGGCGGAGGTGACAGGATCGCTCAGCTCCAGCGAATGGAAGCCGCTCTCCAGCAGCAGCGCCGGAGTGAGCAGATTCATATCGGCCGTGAAGCCGCCGGCATAGGAGAAACGCTTGTGGATCCAGTTCGTTTCGTGCACCTTGACCGATTGCGGGGTGCGACCGGAGTAGAAGGAGCTGGGGTCGTATCCGAACTCCACCTCTCTGTTCTCACCGGAGACGGGCAATGCGGCGAGTTCGGCGCTCTTTGCCGCGTCACGGTTGCCGAAGAAGCGGAAGAGCATCCGCCATGGGGTTTTGCCGTCTTCCCCGGTGACGTACTGCCGGAGCAGCGCGCCGTTGGCGAGCACCTGGTTGGCGAGCAGACCGTCGCCGGAGGAGTAAGCGGCCACCTTGTCGCCGGTCACCCAGCCGAAGCGGCCGAAGTTGCGTCCGAGCGTCACTCCCTCGCGGAACCCGTTGCACCGGTTCAGCCCCTCATCGATGAGCTGCTGCGCTTCGGCGGCAAGTGTTTCGACGGTGGAGGCATTTTCCGAGGAGACCGCCGCAAGCAGTCCGGCATCCAGAGCATCCAGTTTTCTGAGGGTTGCGGCGATATCGCTGTTCCGATTTTCTTCCAGAGAGGAAAGGCCGGCCAGCTCTTTGCGCAGTTCCCGCAGCCGGAGCAGCCGCCTGCCGTTGTAGATTCCGAGATAGAAGCGGTCGAGCGCCGGATCGAATTTCTCCGCATCGCGGTTGGTCAGTCCGGCCGGGAGGTCCCGGCGCATCGCAAGCAGCTCCTGTTCCAGCTTCGGGATTTCGATCCTCCAGCGGCGCAGGTTGTTGAGGTCGTCGAAAATCCGGTCGAGATTCCAGCGGATGCGGTCGGCGCCGTAGAGGTGCAATGCCGCCTCCTTCGCTTTGAGCGCCTCCGCTTCGGGCGGAGCGAGGCGGAAGTTCCAGCCGTCGCTGCCGCTGCCTAATTCCACCGTGATCCGGTTCTTTCCCGCGTTGAGCGGCAGTTCCAGCACATGGTCGTTCATGCCGTTCCCCCGCAGGGAGAAGTTGGCGACGCTGTTGCCGTTGACCAGCAGTTTCCAGTACCAGTCGCCGCGTGCCTGCGCCGCGTATTTGCCGGTTGTGGGAACTTCCAGTTCACATTCGAGCCGGGCGAGCCGCTTGTGCCGGTGGCCGCCGGCGATGGCGGAGACGTTGATCTTCCCCTGTGCATCCGGTTTTGCCTGCCGGAGGGCGCCTTTGGCATTCTTCTCCGGATCGAGAACAACCGTCCAGACCTCCGGCATCGGGATCGGCGACAGTTTCGCCGGAGCGGTGAAGCTGTCGAGGTTGTCGGCGCGGAATCTCTTCAGCGCTCCTTCCATGCGCTGGTTGGCAAAGCCGGGGTGGGCGTGGGGAAAGAGTTTGGCAAATCCGGGATCGCGCAGCTCTCCCCGGTAGATCACCTTGCCTGCCGCATCTTTGATGATACCGGTCGCGGTGTTGTCGGCAAGTGTGAGAGAAAAGAGATACTCTCCCTTCGGCTTCCACGGTGCGGATTCGTACACCTTCTTCTGCGGAGAAAGTTTCGGGATTCCGGTATAACCGAAGAAGACCGATGGTTTGCCCGTCGCGTCGAGGTCGAGCGTCAGCAGGATGGTCGGAATGTTCATCGCGTCGCGCCGCCCGCGGGCGAACTGCCGGTCGAGGATCACCACGCCGATCCGGCGGACGCGTTTACCCTCTTTGTCTAGAAAGCTGAACCCCTTGCGGCCGAGTTCGAATTCCGCTTCAATGGCAAGTTTCGTCCCGGCGGGGTAGTCCCGCAGCTGCCCCATGGTGAGAGCGGGGTGGACATCGGGTTCCACCTTCTGCTGAATGCCGGTACCGTTGAACCGGTAGCCGTCGTCGCGCACTTCGCCGCCGACGCCGCGGAACTCCCAGTTCCGGTGTGCCGGATCGAAGTCCGGATATTGTTTGAAATCCTCCTCAACCACCGTTGCGGCGAGTGTGCCCGCTGCGAACAGTGTGAGCAGAGGAACGATCTTTTTGCGTGCTGACATGGTGAGCCTTTCACTTCATACTATACAGGTTTTCGTTGTTACAAACGGCAGCTGTTTCCGGAGAAAACTTACCACGGGTAGGGGAAGCCGAGGAAATTGTCCCATACCGACTTCGGGAAGCAGTTGCCGGCCCAGAGGAACGGTGCGTAATTGAAGGGGTTCTCCTGATCGAGCAGCCGAACCGGACCGACATGAAAATCGAGATAAAGCATATTGACTTTGCCGCTGTGCCGTCCGGCCGGCTGTCCCCAGTTGGCGTCAGTCAAATAATTGGGACTGAAATGGATTCGCCAGAATCCATTGGCTTTGTTTGATGTATTCTGGTAGCAGTCCATGATCAGAAAACGCTTTGACGGAGCTTTGTCGCTTGAAATTTTCCGACTCTCATAGTTGCTGTTGGGGCTGGTCCAGGTCTTTTTGAGGATAAAAATATTGAGCCCGTAATCGATTTTTATTGGGTCATCCTGAGTTTCGCGTGCCGGCATGGAGGGACAGTCGAACACCGCCCGGGGAACGCCGCCGGAGTCATATTCCCAAGTCTTATCGTTGAATTTCAGCAGATGGTAATTCCAGTACAGCTTATTGCCTGGCGCGCCGAACACCGGGGGCATGAAATCGTTGTAATTGGCGGTGTAAACCGCGTAGGCGGTGCCGATCTGCTTGAGGTTGCTGACGCATTTTGCCGACTTCGCCGTCTCCCGCGCCTTGTTCAGCGCCGGCAGCAGCATGGCCGCGAGGATGGCAATGATCGCAATTACAATTAACAATTCGATTAGAGTAAATAGTGGTTTTCTGACAAACGACATTTCAAACCTCCCTTGTTACTCCAGATTGACTGGAATGTTCTTATGTTTGAGGATTCGATGTTCCACACGGCGATCTCCGGAGAGCAGGCGGAAGACGATCTCCGCTGTCGCCCGGCCCAGTTCCGCATAGGGCACTTTGTGACACCAGCCGGCAAAGCCCGGGATTTGGGCCGCCGCGATGTTGGCGAGAACCCGGCACTCCTGCTTGAGGTCGATTCCGGCTTTCTGCAACAGTTCGACGACCTCTTTCCGCCGGTTGGAGTGCAGCAGGAGGGCGTCCGGGCGGTGCCCGGAGCGGAGTGCTTCCGCGAACTCTTCCAGCTGTCGGCTGTCGGGGGGAAAAATAAACCGTTCGTCCAGTTCGATTCCTGCCTCGGCGTAAGCCCGGCGGAACCCCGGGATATAGTATTCCGCGCCGCTCATGTTGATGGCCCAGAACTTCTTTCTGCCTTCGGCGAGGAAGCGTTTCCCGTTCTGGTAACTCTCTTCTTCATAATCGAGCGCGACGGAGTTGATGTCCTTCACGGTCCGGCCGAGAATGACGGTGGGGAGACACTGGCTCACTTCCTGAAGCAGAAGAAACTGATCTTCCGGCGGCGTGATCCAGACAAGGGCGGCGAGGTAGTTCTGCTCCAGCTCCTTCTTCATGGTTTCGAGACTCCCGGAGAGGGTCACAGGCCGGACCTGGCAGCTGTCGCCGAAGGTCAGGTTGCTGCCCGCAGCGGCCATAAGCCCCCACTGATGACTGCCGTAGCTGAGATTGTTGCCGAGGTTGGTGAGCAGGCCGATCAGCGAATAGACGGCGCCGTTGCTGCTGAGCCCTTGACTGTAGCGGGGGGCGAGAAAGGTCCCGATGCCCGGGCGGCCGATCAGGATGCCCTCTTCCATCAGCGCCTTGTAGGCGAGCGTCACCGTGCTGCGGGCGATGCCGAAATGCTTCGCCAGCTCCCACGATGACGGAACTTTCACCGATTCGCCCGGATGACGCAGGACAAGGTTGAAGATGTAATGGCGGATCTTCAACCCTTCCCGCAGAGGAATTCTCGGTTCCGGACTCATCCTGTTTCTCCCTGTTGTTTTTCTTTTATCGGACAACCATCGGACAACCTGTTTTAATTATACCCGATTCCCGGAAAAAAGTCAATACCAGAAATGAAAAAAAACAGGAATTTTCTGCCTCGGGTATTACAGAGGTTTGATTGCTGCCGGGGATTGCGGAGATCACCAGGGATAGGGGACCCCGTAGAAATGTTCCCATTCCGATTTTGCGATGGCTCCGCCGGAAAAGAGAAACGGTGCGTAACTGAAGGGGTTTTCCTGGTCAACCATCCGTTCTTTTCCCACATGGAAATCGAGGTAGAGCATGTTGACCTTTCCATCATGCCGTCCGGCCGGCTGGGCCCAGTTGGTGTTTCCCAGAAATTCTGCGCTGGTATTGATGCTGATTCGCCAGAATCCCTGCGTTTTGTTTGTGGTATTCCGGTAACTGTCCATAATGAGAAACCGTTTGGACGGGGCTTTGTCGCCGGATATCTTACGGCTGGAATAGTTATCGTCGGCGTACCAGGTGGATTTCAGGATATGCACATTGAGTCCGTAATCGATGAGGTTGTAGTCCTCGCTTTTTGGAAATTCCATGACCGGACAACTGAAGACCGCCCGGGGAACTCCGCCGGACTCATATTTGTAGGTGTTCGGATTCAATTTCAACAGATGATATTGCCAGTACAATATTGTACTCTTTCGCGCCGAACATCGGCGGCATGAAATCGTTGTAGTTGGCGGTGTACACCGCATAGGCGGTGCCGATCTGTTTGAGGTTGTTGACGCATTTGGATGATTTCGCCGTCTCCCGTGCCCTGTTCAGTGCCGGCAGCAGCATGGCCGCGAGGATGGCGATGATCGCGATTACGACCAGAAGTTCGATCAGGGTAAATGACGGCTTTCTGAAGGACGACATTTCAAACCTCCCTTGTTACTCCAGATTGACTGGAATGTTCTTATGTTTGAGGATTCGATGTTCCACACGGCGATCTCCGGAGAGCAGGCGGAAGACGATCTCCGCTGTCGCCCGGCCCAGTTCCGCATAGGGCACTTTGTGACACCAGCCGGCAAAGCCCGGGATTTGGGCCGCCGCGATGTTGGCGAGAACCCGGCACTGCGCAAAAAATTCCTGGACCAGTTTCTGAGACTGCCGGCGTGCATTTTTCCGCTCTTGAAAGAGAGCCGTATCCGTGCTCCCAATAATCTCGTCCTTCGCGTCCCATGCCGTCCTCCCATTATTCCGGTTTGTGGAAGAACATACCACACTGTCTGACTCAAATCTAGATGGGGCTGGCTGGGCGCTTACCGAGTGCGGTACGGATCCGCCCGGTCCCCTCCTCCATGAAGAGTGCTCCGACCCGGATCGGCAGCAGTTTCCCCACCGCTTCCCTCTGGTGCGGCAGAAGATCAGTCCTGAGCGAGATCGAGAAGGGTTTCGTCAATCGGTACATGGGCGGGCACTTCCAGTGGAATCGGAACGGGGCGGTGCAACATTTTCGTGACCGGATCAAAACAGCGTGCCAGCCGGTAGTCGGAGCCGCGGATCGGTTCACCGAATACAGTATAAATGAAATTGAGCCCGAGATAGCGGGCATAGAGGCCGTCGTTTCGGTTGTGGAGAGTACATTGACGAAGAAAGGAGGAAAACTGGCGGAAGGTCATCCACAGAACCGTTTCCTCCCCCGCTCCACCGGTGGTGCAGCGAACTGCGTATTTCCCGTTTCTCCGATTGAACCAGAGGTCGAGCAATTCGACGATCGGCAGCTCATACAGCAGATCAATTCTCTCTTCGTAATGCTTCATCCCGCTTCCCCTCCCGCGCGGATCGGAGCACCACCGGGAAGAGTGCCGTATCCCGCAGAACACGGGGAAGTCGAACTCCGGTGGCGACCGATTTCCCATGAAATATAAATCCGCAGGGCGATCGTGTCAAGGTACCGGAAAGATATTTCCCGGAATCCGACGAGATCCCTCATCTGGTATTTCGGTCCGGCGGCCCGTTGAGAGTGAGGTCGAAATGCCCGTTCAGGACAGGGTTCTCCGGCGTTGCAGCGCATGACGCGCTCATCGCCCTGTTCCGGAATCTCCTATTGCGCAAGACGTTCCCGGATCACCCTGACGACTTCCGCAGCGAGCAGCCGGGACCCGGCTTCGTTGAAATGTACCCAGTCGCTGTGGAGATGTGCCGCATTGTTCCGGGCAAATGTGTGGAGGTCGTTGAAGGTAATTCCCGGAATCTCCCGGAGCGCTTCGCGTGCCAGCGAGTTGTATTGGCGGATTTCCGCGTTGTTCCTGGAGAGGGCTTCCGGGCACTGTTCCTCCACTACCGGGGTGCTGTCCGCGAAAATGATTCCGGCGGCGGGGAAGAGGGTTTTCATCCGGATGGCGATCCGGCGGATGAAGTAGGCGTAGATCTCCGGCGGCGTCAGGGGATCTTTCTCATACCGGTGAAGTCCCGTACCGGTATCGATCGTCAGCGCCTCCGCCTCTGCGGTTGCGCCGATGCCGAGATGGCCTGCGTCCCAGAGACCGTTGTTCCAGTGGATCAGGTCGACTCCATTCCAGAGACCGAGTTGGGCCTGCCAGTCCTGGAGCCCGCGCAATGTGTACTGGGCAAAACGGCAGTTGTCCTCAGGATAGAACACTTCCGCTTCTCCCTGCATCAACTCTCTGACGAACCGGCAATATCCCATCCGGATGCTGTCGCCGATCAATAGAATTTTTTTCACTGCCGTCCCATACATCTTTGAAATTGTCATTTTTGTCCTCCTGTTTGAGCTTGCGTTGATTGTTTTTTTTAATTACCCATTTCCACATCTGTCCTGGCATTTTGAGTCGTGACCATGTATCTTCGATTACGGGGCCATTCACTCCTTCCGGACGCACTTCCCCAGTACAAAGCATACAAAATTATTTCTGCTTTTCCTCCTCTGATTTCTGCTGTTTTCTTCCGCAGCGGGTTCCAAGATAAGGAACGTATACGCTCCGCTCCGCGTTTCCGACGGGTCTTTGAATCAGTTCAAGCAGCTTCCGAATCCGGGCAAGTTCGTTCTCCGCCAGCACCTTGAGGCAGATTGAAGGGATCGGAGACAACGCATGCGTCTGCAAAAGCACTACCCGGCTCTCCATCACCTGAAATTCCCCCGCCTGTGCAACCATCTCCTCCAACCGCCGGGCGTCCCCAAGCACCCAGCCGTCATAACATCCGGAGGAAAACATCCGTTTGAATTCGGTCAGATCGCCGAAACAGTCGCTCACCGCATCCGCCGCCGGATCAAACTCTGGAAATACCTCCCGGATACCCCGGATGATCTCCGCCGAACGGGAATAGATCTTCCCCAGATCCTCCGGATGGGGCTGCGTCCCCATCATGGCGAAAAGAGCGATTCGCCGCGCCCCGTGCTTCCGCAGCGTTTCCGCCGCCTCACGCCCCGCGGCAAAATGATCGCTCATCACCAGCGGACAGGGAGCGGCATGAGCCTCTCCGAGCCCGACCACACGAACTCCAGTTTCCTGCAGACGTTTCACATCCTCGTACAGACGGTCGCTGAACCCGTTCAGAACCACCAGGTCCGGCCGGGTTTCCAGACAGCGCCGCAACGACTCCGAACGGTGCCCGAGCCGGAGAACCGGCCGGAATCCGGCAAGGTAGAGCTCGCTCACCAGAAGCTTCAACTCCCGGGCGCTCTCCGGATGGTCCAGCAGCTCCAGACTGGCGATGACAGCCACCTCCGGCTCCAGCCCGTTCTGCCTCGTCCCCGGCAGGTTACGCGGCTCCCAGCCGATATCTTCCAGATATTCCCGGATCTTCTTCCGCAGCTCCGGACTCACATAGGAGTTCCCGTTGATCGCCCGCGAAACGGTCGCCATACTGACGCCGCAGTGTTCCGCGATTTCCCTGACTGTGATCTTCCGATTCATTTTCGCTCCCGTTCTGTCTGCTTTCAGTATACATCACAGGAACGTAAAATTCAAGAGCTGATATGAAAAATATTTCACATTAAATTACATTTTTTAAATCAATAAGAAATATTTTTCATATCGATCCGGACAAAAGCCGCATTGTCCGGCCAGGGACTGAAGGATCTTCAATAGACCACTTCGAAGTAGGGTGTGCCGTATTCGAACGTGGAGGTGTCCCACGCAAAATGGAGCGCACCGTTTTGGAGTTCTACCGGCAGCTCCCGTTCGCGCGAACCATTCAGATTGAGCGCGTAAACTTTTGGCGTACCCTTCCGGCTGGTCTTCAGCGAGAAATCAAATCTGCCCGCACGCATCAGCTGCTGCATGTCGCCGACGTCGAGTTCGGCGTCGAAGTTCTCGGTGG
>ENA-UONW01001177-UONW01001177.1-human-gut-metagenome-genome-assembly--contig:-CS52-NODE-1177-length-33619-cov-6.806370_pt1 | contig 33619 bp, 13 predicted proteins | sample MGYA00242463_ERZ724010 | MGnify/ENA metagenome assembly ERZ724010 | reverse complement strand
GCTCTCTTACATTGAGTAAATGATAAAAACAAACAAAAGGCACAACACAATAAACAAAGATTCCTCATAATTATATTAAATACTATTCAATTTTTCAATAAGATTAGCACATTAACACGATTGACAGCGATTTAATTAGCTTCATAATAAACACAATAAAGGCAAAAGAGTATATAATATGTACTCCTTATACCACGAAAATTAAGTAAGAAGTCACAACAATCCAATATACTCTTTCGCCATTCTATTTCACTTACATTTATTTTACCAATTCACAATGTATTGTCCAGTCCTTAAAAGTAACATTATCCGCTGCAACAACTCGGTACTTACAAGTTTGAGAAAAATCTCCCCATTTACCTAACACCGGAGCATCATCCAAAGGAATAATTTTTGCAGCAGTAGAAATAGTCGCCATACCTACAATCTTCTCCAATTTCACATCTTCCCTAACATCTTCGGTAAAAGAACTCGGATTTCCAACTTCAGGAACCTTTATCGTACAATAAATAACCTCATTTTCTATTCGGACATCCGTTGGTAAAGAAACAATTGATAGACGAGTTACGCCCGATTCATCAATCTGTTGTTCCCATCGATGTTCAAACTTAAATGACAAAATTTCTGCATCATCATAGGCCTCCAAATCATCCAATCCCATTTCCAGGCAAGAGGTCATCAAAAACAATGTACAAATCAATAATAAATACAACTTTCTATATAATACATTTATCTTCATATCTTACCAATATTTGTTTTGTTTCAAATTAGGATTATTCATTAATTCGGATTCCGGTAATGGGAAATACATACGTTTAGGCCACGAAAAAACGCGCTCACTACCTGTCGAGGACCCATGACTTTTATCCGTCAACTCAAACAAGTCATTATCACCATAAATAATTATAGCATTAGTTTTTTTATTGAATTCCGGAACCGATGTTGCATTTTCAGCCTTTGCCCAACGGATGACAGAAAAATACCTATCACCTTCCAAAACCAATTCAACCCTTCGCTCTATTTTATAATATTTCCAGAACACTTCCTCCGACGAATTTTCAGACAATGCAGGTAAACCACCATGTATAGTACGAGTTTTATTCATTATCTGAATAGCTTTCTTTATTTCTCCCTTACGTCCAAGAGCCTCTGCATAGTTTAAATAAGCCTCCCCTAAACGTAATAGAATATAACGAAAGTCATAAAGTTTCTGATAACTAGGAGCAGATTCAACACCATCCAATTCATAAATGTATTTACGCCAAAGGTAACCACTTTGTGTCATAAACGGATGATTTTGAGTATTATTCCAAAACTGATTTCCTAAGGTATCTGTTTCAATAGGATCACCAAAATAAGTAGTTCCATCATAACAGATGGTGGCCATAAACCGCTTGTCACGATTACTATACATAATAGCAGCCGTTTTAGTAGGCGCCTCTTTCCAATGTTTAGTTTCGTAATACGGTTTTGCAGACTTATCGCCCTCAACATCTATTGCCAAATAAGCTTCTGTTAATTCATGCGAAGGCCAATTAACACACCAAGTATCTATCTTAACAGTCATCGGGGGGCCCATAATATTTCTACCAGGAGATAAAACACCAGCAACATACATTGGCAATAAATTATCACAATATTGTTTACGTCCACCTTCTGTAAAGTAAAACTGTATCTCACGGCTTTGTTCCGGATAAGAAAAACTACCAAACATACGACGATAATCTGAATCCAAATCCCAATTAACAGCCTCTTCACCTTCAATAAGTTCATTTCCCGCAGCAATTACTTCATCATAGAAAGCACCATCCAAAGCGACCCGAGTCAACAATGTCAATGCTGCACCTTTTGTAAAACGTTCCTTACCACAAACAGAAGGCAAATCAGGGATTGCCAGTTTTAACTCATTAATCATAAACTGATACATTTCCTGTTCTGTCGCTCGCGGCAATAACATTTCATCCTGGGGTGTCATTAACTTATCAACCAACATAACTCCTCCCCAACGTCGTGCCATCCAACTATAAACTAAAACACGCAAACAACGAGCTTCTGCAATAAAACGCTTACATTTCTGTTCTTCAATATTAGGATTGTTAGTAAGTTTTTCTATAATCAAAGATACCTTTCGAATATATCCATACTTATTAAAATCACCAATATTAGAATTAATATTTGTTGGAGAGATTGCTTCAGCAGCCACCGAATTATTATCTTTATTATATACATTATCAGACCAAGCTTCGGTTAGAAGACATTCTGTCGAATTATTACCCTGGCAATACAGACTTTTAAGAATTGACCAATATGCCTCCCTCAAAACATTTTCAGCCAAATCTTCGTGTTCCCAAACCACATTCTCATGATATGAATCCAGAGGTTCAGTATCAAGAATATCACATGACACAAGACCTAATAATATAAATAAAAGCGCACAATATATATTCCTTCTCATATTTTTACAATTAATTGTTTTAAAACGATAGATTAACTCCAAATTGTACAACTTTCTGAACCGGATATCCAAGTTGTCCCATCGAATCATCATCCCTACCATCTTCCGGATCAATATAATAATTTTTCATTGGAGAGAAAGTTAATAGATTCGAGCCACTCACATATACTTCAAAACCAGAAACGCCCTGTATATTCTTCAACAAGCTGGTTTTTAAATTATAGCTCAATTTAATATTTTTCAATCTCAAATAAGATGCATCTAACAACCAATATGTTGAATTCAAATTATTATGTCCACCATTTTCCAACTGATTATTAGTCAAACGTGGATATAATATTTCCCCCGTATTACCTGGATAATAGAACCTATCAGAACCAATAAGTCCAATCTGGTCACTATTATATTTACGATTGAACGACTCCAACAATGTATTTCGAGCTCCTGTCCCCTGTAATAATAAATCCAACGAAAATCCCTTATAAGAAGCCTGCATATTAATACCGTAAGTCAAATGTGGGAAACGCGGAGATCCCTGACGAATTTGATCATTTGAATCAATGACACCATCTCCATTTATGTCTTTATATAAAATATCACCAGGCCGTAATTGACTGGAAGCTATAGGACGAGGACTATTCAATATTTGTTCCATATTTTGATACAATCCATCCGATACATATAATAAATCAAAATAAGACTTTTGTTGAGTCAACCGACGCAATGGATTTTTCAAATCAGACTCGCTCTCATCATATTTCCGTTCCCACAATTCATTAAAATATGACAAATTCATTCCTAAACTATAACTAAAATCACGTATTTTATCTCTCCATGACAAACTCAATTCGTATCCAGCTCTTCTATGTGCCGAATTCGTTTTAACCATTGGCATTGACGTTCCTAACGGAGTATGATATTTATCCCGAGGATTAGCTAAATAGTTCGTTGTTCTATAATAAAAATATTCTACACTTGCAGCCAATCGTTGTTTGAAGAACTCCATATCTACCGCATAATTTATAGTATTCCTATTATACCAAGTCAAATCACTGCTAACCAAATTGCCCTCAACCAAGGTAGAGTTCCATTTTCCTTCTTCAAAAAAATCATGTCCTTTTTTATATACAGATAAATATTGGAAATTGCCTATATCATCCAGACCTATATTTCCCCAAGAACATCTAAATTTCAAAGCATCAAACCAATTAGTTTGCAATAATGGTTCCATAAAAGGTTCTTTATCTATATTCCACGCGAACGAAACAGAAGGGAAAAAGCCCCAACGTTGCCCTTTAGGAAACTTATCAGACCCATCATAGCGAAAGTTTGCTTCAAAGATATAACGCGTTTTATAATCATATTTCAAACGACCCACCAAGCCTAAACGCCCATTTTCCGAAGCTGTACCAAAATTCTCAGCAGTAGCAATGGGACCGCCATTAATCTGCTCAATTACATTTGTTTCATATTCCCTACGTGAAGCACCCAAATTATTAGAATTTGTTTTCCATGCATTAAACACTGCTGTAGCCGCAATTGTATGTGCATCCACAAATGTCTTTTGATAATCTGTCCTAAATTCATAGGTCAAAGAGTTTGACCGATTTACAGACTCATCCAAATGAGCTTTACCAAGTTCTTCTGGAGTATCAGTCCAATCCCACACAGGACCGACTCCAGATTCATTACTATACCAATTCTTATTATAATCATTATATAAACTATAATGTACAAGAGCTGACAAACTTAAACCTGTAAGCTTAGGAACATCCCATTGTAAAGATAAAGATAAATTTGTATATTGCATATCATATTTACGATAACCAGCTTGGGGATCAATCTCTACATATGGATTCTCTTGGCCACCTGTAGGATGACCTTCTGAATTAAAACAACGAGTCAAAGAGTTCAAACGAGCGACATGAGTCCAAATTGTATATAACCCATGGGGGGGATATTTTGTTTTATCTTGACTAAAAGAAACATCTCCGTTAACACGTAAACCGATTTTTTCAAAATAATGGTCTAGATGCATACGCATATTCAATCGGTCATTTTTTGAAATATCCGTTTTATAAATTCCACCTAAAGAATAATAACGAGCCGACATATAATAATGAGTATTACCCGTGCCACCATTCAGAGAAATATCATGTGATTGAATAGGAGCGAATTTATGAAAGAGCAAACTATTCCAATCGGTGTTACCTGTAACCTCATTAAAAGTACCTGCTATCAAAGCCTCTTTTACACCTTCCGGCCAATACAAGTCACCATTTGAATCAATCTTCATATATTGAGGTTTTCCACCATTATAAACACCTGCCCTATCTCTCAATTCTGCAACAAGATAATTGTCTAAAAACTTTATCGGTTGCGTTGGACTGCTCATTGAAAAAGACCCAGAATAATTAATCTTAACCTTATCACTGGTTCCTTTTTTGGTCGTAACCATAACGATACCATTACCTGCACGCGCTCCATAAACAGCAGCAGCTGCAGCATCTTTCAATATGGAAAAAGACTCAATATCACTAGGCGAAAGCACAGCAAACTCCCGTTTAGAGCTAGGGATTCCATCAATAACATACAATGGGTCCCCACCTCCACGAATCGATATTGTAGGCAATGCTCCAGGTTCTCCTCCTGCCGTTTGAATAAATACTCCCGGGGCTCTCCCTTCCAATGAACTAATAAGATTAGTATTGGGCATATTTAACACATCGTCACCTTTTACCCTAGAGATAGAACTAGACAACTTTTTTACAGATGTTTTTCCATATCCCACAACAACAACCTCATCTATTAATTCTGCATTTTCCCTTAAAGTAACCGTCAGAAATCTGCCCAATTGTTTAACCTTAATTTTTTCAGTATTATATCCAACATAAGAGACTTCAAGTATTGGCGTTTGTTGTTCAATATTGATTGAAAACATTCCGTCAATATCTGTTGTAGTACCATTCATAGTTCCCTCTTCTCTCACCGTCGCTCCAATTAACGGCTCACCATTATTACTTACAACTTTCCCACTGACCTTACCTTTTTGTTGGAGTATTTCCAAATGTTTCATACCACGTTCATTTGCCCAATTCAGCGAAATTGAAAAAAAAGCAAACAAACTAAACACAGTAATTCGGAATAACTGTAAAGTAAAATAACAAAAACCACATTTTTTTGTTTTCATAAGCATTTAACGTTTTCATAAGTATTCAACTAAATTCAATAAAACGACTTAATATTAATGATCATTAAATTAAAAGTTTGTAATGCAAAAATAGACAATACACTCTCCCCTACCCCCTCAACAATCTATCATTTTCACCTTAAATTCCTATCATTCTCACTCTCACACCCAATAAAACTATCACATTTCATTTATTTCAAATCCCCAAACGCAAATAATACACACTAACATTATGGATACAAGAGTAACATTTATACTTCCATAAGATTCATAAGACTCTACCTATGCTGCTTGAAACTATTAGTCCCGAATCAGAAACGAATCTGAATCGGGACTAAATTTCTCTATTTTGTAACATACTACTCTCCAAAGACTGCTCGTATACAGGAAAAATTTATTAAATAATAGTTCAATGATTTCACTTCCAAACCGGTTAATTCATACCACATTCTATTCATTGCAACTTAATTGACTCAAATATTTAGATGCAGAAATTCCAAATTGTTTTTTAAAATGTTTTCTAAAAGTCTCATAATCATTATATCCAACCATCTCACTAATTTCCAATATTGAATATTTATGTAATGCCAACAACGCTGCCGCTTTATCTAAACGTATTTTCCGTATAAGTTCCGTAACTGTTAATTGGAAATTTTCTTTCACTTTTCTATATAAAGTTGGCTGGCTAACGCACAACAAATCCGCTAATATCCTCACATTGAGTTCCTCATTGTTCATATTATTTTCTATCACATCAATGACATTCTTCATAAACTCGTATTGTTTGTTTCCTTTTAGAATCTTATTATTAACATGTGACGTGTCATCATCCAGCTTGAAAGAAAAATTAGATTTTGTGAATTGTGCATCCATATCATCACTTTCCTCACATTCAAATAAATGAAATACAGAATCAATTTGCTGATACAGCAAATCGATATTACTCTTTAAAGTCACTATTTTATTATATATATCCTCCGTTGGTATTACAACATGCAACAATTCATCAATGGGAGAAACAATCAAAGTATACAAAGGGCGTAACTTGCTTAAAGCTTTATTTACATAAACCCCACGTTTTTCCTTCAACTGCATATCCTTTTCCTGATGTAATTTATAAAGGCTTATTCCATGTTCCAATTCTGAAATCAGCCGTTGACGTTGCTGCTTTTTACGTATATAAAGAATATAGAGAAAAACAATAGTAAAACAAATCAGAATTATTATAAAACGAAATAAAATTGTTTCTGTCCAATGAGGATCAACCTTTATTTCCAAAGATGTTATCCCTTCCATATCACCATTATCATGTTTTATTTGAAATGTATATACCTTAGGAGGCAAATTAGCATAAGAAACTTTATCACTACTACACCTCACCCATTCATCCTGATATGGCAATAACCGATAAACAAAATCCTTATAAAATGCACAAGGATCAATATTATAAGTAAGTGTAAAATCCTTATTTTGGCACTCCAAAGAAATAGACTTTGCAAATTCTATCGACTCATCCAAAATCTTTTGACCATTAAAAATATCCCGTGGACTTATTATCGTATTTCTTATTTCTATCCCAGAAATTACAGCCTTTTTATTTTGACAATCCTTTATCGAACGTAAAGCCTGAGAAATTGAAAAATAAAGCAGGTGCTTATTCCCTCCCCACAACAAATAATCTCCTAATTTCGCAACCGACTTGCAACTATTAATCACATAATGACTATAAAACTTATTTTCAACCCTATTATAACAACTAAATCCACTATTCGTTCCAATCCAAATATTCCCAAAATCATCTTCTTGTAAGCAATTAATCCAATTACTGATAAGCCCATCCTTAGTTGTCAAAACATTCTCTATCACATTCATTCCTGATGGTATTACACCAAGTCCATCTTGATAACCAATATATACAGTTCCATCTTTTGCAACCAAAAGGCATTGTACATCACGAATAGGATTATGCGCAAAAGCAAGTCGGCTTTGTTCCATATTTGGAGTTATCTTTATTACGTCTATACAAGTGGCAATCCATAAATTACCTTTTTCATCTTTTGCTAAATCATAAATTCGTTCCGGATATTGAATCAACTTTATTTTCCGCTTTACTTTTTCCACCCAATTATACAAAAACAAGCCATCATCAGTCCCTATCCAAAGTTCCTCATGAGAATTAATTAATATGGCATTAACAGAGCTATCGGATATTTCCATTTTTTGAATATCCTTATTCCGAGTCGAATATCTTACAATTGTCCCATCTTTATACCCAAACCACATTATTCCTTTCTTATCTTTTGTACTACATATCGCTGCATTCGGTAAAAATGCTGGGAATAATTTATGAGAGATAAACTTATCAGTACTTTCAAAATCATTCACACAAAGTACACCCTTCTCATATGTAGACAGATAAAACTGATTCCCAACGAAATCAATGTCGTTAATTTCATTATCTTCTGCAAAATCAAATTGTTTTATGAATCTCCATTTCCAATCCAATATAAGTACACCTCCACCATGAGTACCAATCCAAACATATCCTTCTTTATCATAATACAATGACAACATACGCAAATCAATCTTTGTATTTTCTGGATTCAAAATATTAGTCAGAAATTCTGTCGTCCAAACAACTGGATTCTGTTTACTCGGTGACAATAATGTATAACCATTCCAGGTTGCAGCCAACAACAAAGAGTCACCAACTGGTATAAGATTATAAACGCTGTTATGTGAAATCTTTCGCTTTAAAACATCATCGCCAACATTTACAATTTGTTGTACGGGTCTAAAAGTATCATCCAATACAAAAATTCCATAGAGCAAGGATGTTATAAAAATTTGATTATCATAAGCAAGGATAGAAGTCGCATTAAACTCACCATTAATAGTAACCAACCTCGTTTTTTCAAAATATTTTCCAGTAGAAATATCTAATATAAATACACGTGCATGATTAGTAACCAAACAAACCCTTTTATCATCTTCCAATATCACAAATTGCATTATGCGTTCATTAGTTTCGAATCGGAAAGAAAAGCTCCTAATTTTTTTTACATATACACGCTCAGTGTTTTTATCATAATTTGTAAGAGATAAAATTAATGTAGTATCTTTAGAGTACCAAAGTAAAGAATCATTCTGGAGTTCAAAATTAATGATTCCCCAATTAGAATCATCTTTGGGAGAAAAAGAAACCCTACCTGCACTTTCATTCCTACAATTAATAAAAGAAATCCAGTCATTTGTCAATAGATACAAAATGCCTCGTGAATCTTCCTTTATTCCACGTATTTCCAAATTTTCAGTTTGATTCAAATTGTACGTAATAAAACGATCTCCTTTCATTTTACTCAACCCATTTTTAGTTCCAATCCACATAATCCCCCTTGTATCTTTATGAATGGAACGAACCATATTATCCCCCAAACCATCTTGAGTAGTAAATTGTTTGGAATATATGTTTTGGGAAAAGCCGTAATTACATTGCAGCAAATACAGTACTATACAAATATTAAATATTACCTTCATTTTACAATTTAAAATCACTAAAACGTGAACTATTTTAATAGTTTACATTGTATTAACCAATCATTAAACAAATACAAAGTTAACATTCCATTTAATATGGCACAATTATTTTATTAAAATTCAATGTGAGAACTAATAATCCAAGTTTATACAAGAATCATTATCCATTCCTACTACTCATAGTTTCAAATTCCACAATATATCTTTTCTGCAAATTAGACTAAATAATCCAAGCAAAAAACATCGCTTTCCGCTTGCCGCTCCACCCACTTTTCCTTATCTTTGGAACAGTTAGAAACCAATCGTACAAACCATGGAAAATTTCGATTACTCTGTAGTACCCCGCGGATTCGGCCATTGTATGGCCAGCTGCCCGCAGGCTGCGACCTGCCTGCGCCACATCGCCTATGAACACATGCCTGCCGACAAGGCTTTCGTCTGGATGCTGGTGCCACACATGGCCGGGCAGGCGCAGGGAAAATGCAAATACTATTGCCCCAACACCAAGGTGCGCTATGCCAAAGGATTTGCCCGAATCATCGACGAGCTGTCGGTGAAGCAGGCGGCTGCTTTCCGAGAACGGATGATAGGAAAGATGGGAAGAAAGAACTATTACGCCTCGCGCAAGGGAGACCGGCTGCTCCCGCCCGCCGAACAGAAGCAGGTACGTTCCGTGCTCCGCTCGCTGGGAGCGCCGGACGAGAATTGTTTCGACGGCTACACCGACTGCTTTGTCTGGGAATAAACGACTGACTCCCCTGCCCTCACGGCATGTTTCCGCGTGTTTCCGCAGGGGGAACTCCGTTTCCCCTATAAGGAAACGGTCGTTACCATTGAAGGGAACGACCGTTACCATTGAAAGGGAACGCCTGTTTCCTTTAAAGGGAACGGGCGTTTCCTCGTAGGGGAAACGGGGAAAGGTTGTTGCATTCCCAGTTTCCCAGCAGATGTCGGATGATTATCTGTCTATCCGCACAGTCACCGGCTTGCCGCTATACATTCCTTGTGGCAGGGCTATCCGTATGTCACGGCCGTTCCACTTCAGAGCTAACTCCTTCAGGGAGGCGTCCATGCAGGCATCGGCCACGGTGACGAAACAGCCCTCCTCCGTCTCGCGGAGCACAAGGGCACAGGGGGCAGATACTTCCAGCTTCAGTCCTTTGGCCTCCAGAGCCGGTGCTTCGGGATAGAACACGGCACCGATGACTTTGCGGTCGGCGGAACGGACTGCCTGTACCAGCGTATCGTTGCGCAGCACTTCGAAGGGAAGCTTGCGGGCGGGTTCGCCCTGACCCAGATAGACCGCATAGCCGTAGGTGTCGGCCACAGGCGTACGGCCGTGGTCGGTCCACAGACGCAGGACGGGCACTTCGGCGGGAAGGTCTTTCCGCTGACGGTTCTGCTCGTTCATCCTGGCCCAGTCAGCAGGACGGTTCTCGCAGGCTACGTGCAAGTCCGACTGGTAGTCCGGCAGGGCACGGTAGGCAAACTGGCCTTCCTGAACAATCCAGGCATTCTTCAGCTGACGGGCGTCGAGCGTCGTCACGCCCATGGGCAGCAGTTTCTTCCGACCTTTCTCCAGCAGATACACGGGCGACGTTCTTGCCGTCTGGTCCAGTGTCGTGCGGATGTTTCCCTCCTGCTCCGGTTCCAGGTTGGTGACTCCGGCTCCGAGGGCCACCAGGTAGTCGCCCAGGATAAAATACCCCTTGTAGGCCTTGAAGCCATACAGCAGCTCGTTTTTCTTCGGATGGCCACCTTTATAGCCAGGATTTTCCTTATCCGGCCCGTACATCTTTTCAAAGATATATCCGCCGGCCGCATAGTCGCCGCCGTCGGCCGCTCCAGCCGCAAAGTTATGACGGCTGCAATAGCCCCGCCAGTTGGTTACGGGTACCAGTCGGTCCATGCCCTCACGGGCCGTCACACCCGGCGATGCCGTCACGTCCCATCCGCCCATGATGCGGAAATATTCGTCGCCACGACGCTGGAAGAGCGTCATGCCATCGGTGGGATAGAAGTTGTAGTTGTCGGCAAAGTCGGCACTCTCCAGGCCGTCACAGCGCACGGAAGCCATGTTGACCATCAGGTGGTAGTCTGCCGTATGCTTCATCAGGTCGTCGTTGTTGAAGAACCAGCGCGTACCCTGATAGACGCCGCCGGCGTATCCCTCCATGCGGATACGTCTGGCTTCCACTTCGGCCAGAAGCTGTTCCAGTTCGGCCTGCTCGGCGGGAGTGAATGATTCCTTCCAGTTATCCACCACGTCGCGCAGCATGTTGCGGTAGGGAATGGCACTCTCCTTGTCGCAATAGACATACGAACCGCGGTCGAGGCACGGCAGACGGTAACCGTCGCGGTAATACCAGCTGCCACCGCGGAAGAAGGTCATCAGGGCCTCGGCATTCTCGCGGCTCAGGTTCTTGGCCCAGGGCGTGCCGCGAAGAGTCTTCAGCATATCCAGCGCCGCCGATGTGCCGTGAATGGGATATCCCCAGATGAGGCACTGCATGCCGTGTCCCCATCCGGCTCCGTCGGCCGTAAAACCTTCGGTCCAGAAGGCGTCGCTGTAGGTAGTCTGCGACGTTACGCTGATGCCGCGCTGGCATACCTCGGCCAGCACGTCGAGCATCGGCACCGAACTATACATGACGGCCACCGGAAGCAGCGAACGGTAGGCCAGGGCATTTCCGCCTACCCACCAGACGTGGTTGCGGAAGCGTTCCACCGACACTACATTACGGTCCGTAGCGTCCCGACGCAAGGGTTGCGTATAGGCCTGAAGGCCGAGTACCTTCAGCATGTCGCAGGCCGCCCGCACTTCGGCACCGGCTTCTCCGCGCTCGGCCCGGTCCATCTCCTCCATGCAGGCAAAATAGATGTTGACCGCCGCCGTAGGGATGGCAAAGCAGGAAGCGTGGAAGCGGGGCTTGTCGTTGGAGCGGGCTATCTCCAGATTGCCGTAATGTACCACCGCCCGTGAAAGGCGGTTCAGGAACTCGGTATCTTTCTTCAGACTGCCCCTCCGCGCGGCTTCAGCCAGGCAGTACACACGGTTCAGCGCATCAGCGATGAAGATACCTGCCCGGTCGTCGGGCGTATTGGCATATCCGCGGTCCCAGACGTTCTCACGGTTGTACTGCTCTTCCGTCGGATTCAGGTCGGAGAAGGTTCCGTCCTCGCCCAGCAAAGCATACATCCGGGATGCCTCGGCCTCATCCATCGGCTTCACGGCCCGATGGGGATGACGGAAGAAGTAGTCGCGAAGCTTGCCTACGGCTTCTGTCTTCTCGTCGGCCACACGCTCGCGGGCTTCCCGATAGTAGCGGCGGTAGTTGGTGAAGGCGAACTGGGCCTCAGCCTTCCTGACTGTAAAGTCACTGACACGCACACGGTTCTCCAGCAGACGGAGGGCAAAATAGCCGTCGGCCTGCCCTTTCTCCAGAGGATGACTGAAAAGCACTTCGCCGTCAACGGCATAGGTAGTACGCCCGTCGGCCACCGTAATCACCACCTCGTACCAGCGGTTGGGGCTGAGCAGATGCGGCTCGTCCGTATACTCCTTGAGCAAAGGCTTCACCCGGTCGTCTCCCTGCCCGTAGTATTCACCGTGGTATTCGCGGAAGCGGGTCGTGCTGTTGTGATTGCCGCCATAACCTACGTAGAAAAGGTTCAGCGTATTGTAATTCTTGAAGACACCCGCACGCCACTTTCCACGCGCATAAATGTCGTCGGGATGCTCCGGATCTGCGGCTCCCCAGAAGCAGTTCATGTCACTCAGGCGGTCGTGCCGTCCGCCATCCATCACCACCTGTATGCGGTAGCTTATTTCATAGTTGCCCGTCAGACGTTCATCATACCAAAGCGTCAGGCCGTCAGGGGCGACAATTTCCGTCACACCGTCTGTGGCTTTCATCCGGAATTTCCCGGAGGCGTCTTCGGCCACCCATTTTCCGGCATCCAGTTCCGATGCTACGGCCAACAAAGGCATCAGAAGCATCCACAGTCCTAAAAGTCTCAATCTGTTCATGGAATTTCGTTTTTTCATAAATAAACCAAAGCCGGCAGCGATACGAACCTTCGTCCGTATCCGGCTGCCGGCTTCGAATATCACCTACATTCTTTCTCAATACTTATACTGCAAAGCCTTGTCGTAGTTTCCGCCCTTGACGGGAACCAGTGTAAAGCCCCAGGTGTAAAGGCGGTTGGCAGGAATGGTGTAGCCTGGCTGCACCTTGGCTCCCCAACTGTCGTATCCGGCCACACCTTGCTGCTTCATGTCCAGGCAGACTTCCACGAAATCGCGCGGAACAATGTCGTTCACATGAGTCTGGCGACGCATGACGTTGCGGGCTTCGGCTTCATTCTTATTGGCAATCTCCTGCGGAGAGCGGTTGCGCCACTGGTAAGGATGCGAAGATTCTTCGCTGTCGAAGTCTTCCACCGTATTGCGCAAGGCATTGAAACCGATGGTACTGTCGGCCACTACCAGCAGGCCTTTCCGCTTGCCGTCTGAGAAGGCTACCCAACGCGTATCGGTACGGTGGCCGTTCTCCTGCGGACGTACGTAGCGGACGTACATGTCTTCGGCAGTCGTCGTATAACGGCCAATCATGGAACCGGCATTGCGGTCGATGTAATTCTCTTCAGGACCACGGCCGAAGTATTCTACCTGATGCAGCGAGGCCGGCATCCGGAAACGTACACCCAGACGGGGCAGTTCGAGCTGACTGCCGTCTGCCTTTTTCTTGCCCGGTGTATAGGTTGCCAGATTGGTGTCTTCCAGCACTTCGGTCTTCACAGCAGCGGCGTTGGTAGGAGTGAACTTCAACGACACGTTGACCACGCCGTCCGGATAGATGCGGTAGTTCACAAAGTATTCGTTTCGGGTAGGCAGATCATAGACCACGCTCAGGATGCGGGTGTCACCGTCTTTCTTCACATCAGCCGAACTGATGCGGAAGTCATGACTGGCCTGCTTCCATATCTGCAGACGCTTGGGGTTGCTGTTTCCATAATCGTTATCGTTGGGCGCACGCCAGAAGTTGGGCTGGATACCGAATTCGTCGGACACATATTCCATGCCGTCCACGCAATAGGAGGTCACCTTACCCGCTGCTGCATCGAACACGAAACGCACTTTGGACGAAGAAATCACAATGCGGTCGCCCTCGCGGCTATCTGTCAGCTTCGGTCCCGATGCCTTGTAGGCCAGTTCGGGCTGTGCTGCCGACAAGCGGAACTGCTCGCAGGCCACTTCATAGCCTTTGGGAACCAATGGCTCGGCCAAGCGCGTCACCACACCGAAACGTACGAAGCATTCCGTCCCTGCCTTGAGGCGGAAGCCCGATACCGGAACGGTGAATTCGGCAGACTGCTGCGGTGCCAGGGCCATGTTCAGACGGCCTTTCTTACGGGTCTCTCCATTGACCTGCACTTCGTACAGAATGTCGTAGTCTTTCAGATCCGTGAAATAGAAACGGTTCAGCACACGGAATTTGCCTGCTGCGGCATCCACTGCCTCGAAAGCCACGTTCTGATGGGCGTATTTCACTTCAGCCATGGCCGGATGCGGTGTGCGGTCGGGAGCTACCAGACCGTTACAGCAGAAGTTACCGTCGCTCGGCATATCCACACCATAGTCACCTCCGTAGGCCCAATAGGGACGGCCGGCCGCATCTGTCTCCAGAATACCCTGGTCCACCCAGTCCCAGATATATCCGCCCTGCAGGTTGGGATACTTGTAGATTTCCTTCCACTGGTCCCACAGGTTACCGTTGGAGTTGCCCATCGCATGCGAATATTCCGACGGAACGACCGGACGGTCCGAACCGTTCGCACCGATATAGCCCAGCCATTCGGCACTGGGATACTGGGGCACATACATGTCGGAGTTCCACTCCCACTGGGCACGTTCGTAGTTCACGGGACGGTTCATCAGGTCTTTCTCCCGTTCCTTCACCCACAGGTAAGTCTGGTAGAAGTTATATCCGTTACCGGCTTCATTACCCAGCGACCAGAAGGTTACGGAAGGATAGTTCTTGTTGCGCTCATACATGTTCTCCGTACGGTAGAGATGGGGCTTCAGCCATTCGGGGTTGTTGCCCAGCGTTCCACCCTTGCGCAAGTCGTAGAACATGCCATGCGACTCGATGTTGGCCTCATCATATACATACAGGCCGTATTCGTCGCACAGTTCATAGAAACGGCGGTCCTGCGGATAGTGGCTCAGGCGCACCGTGTTGATGTTGTGACGCTTCATCAGCTCGAAGTCTTTCCGCATCAGCTCCTCGGGTACGTAGTGTCCCGTAGCCTCGTTGTGCTCGTGGATGTTCACTCCCTTGAGTTTCAACGGCTGTCCGTTGATGAGCAGCACGGTATAGGGCTTTCCGTTCTTGGCCAGCTGGTCAATCTGCTTGATTTCGATGCGACGGAACCCGACGTGGAAGGGAACGATTTCGGTCACCTTGCCGTCTTCCTCGACCGTCATCAGCAGTTTGTACAGATTGGGGTGCTCCGAAGTCCATGTTTTCACACCGGCCAGCGTTGTGCTGAAGTCCACAGTCTGTACACCACCGGCAGGCAGGCTGCACTCCTGAACCGCATTTGCCACCGAACGGCCTTCGGCATCGAGCAGCTCGTAACCCACCTTAACAGATTTCTGTCCGGCTGCCCGGTTTCTCATGTCCACTGCCAGGCGAAAGATACCGTCCTTGTAAGTGTCGTCCAACGTCGATACGACCCGGAAGTCCTTGACGGCCACCTTGGGCTGGGCATAGAGAAAAACATCGCGCTCGATGCCGCTCAGACGCCAGAAGTCCTGACACTCCAGATATGAGCCTGTGCTCCAACGGAAGATTTTCAGCACCAGGCTGTTCTTGCCCGGCTTTACATAAGAATTGATCAGGAATTCGGCCGGATTCTTGGAATCTTCGTTATATCCCACTTCCTGCCCGTTGATATAGACATAGACACCCGACTTGGCTCCGGCCAGATGTAGGTAGACATCCCTTGTCTGTAACCACTCGGCCGGTATATCTATCTCGCGTCGGTAGACACCCACCGGAATATCGTCGGGCAACAGTGGCGGCTGAGGGTCGCTGGCCTTGAACTCGAACCACTGGTTGGTATAGATGGCCACGCCGTGTCCCTGTACTTCCCAGTTGCCCGGCACCTGAATGTCACACCACCCTGCCAGGTCTGCTGAAGCCGAAGTCACATCGGCAGGCAGCCTGCGATGGGAATCGGAGTACAGGAACTTCCACGTTCCGTTCAGAAGCCGGTAAAAGCGGCTGTTCTCGTATTTACCACTCAGGGCGGCCTCGCGGTCGTCATAGGTCATGAACGACGTTCGGGGCGCCTCCCGATTGACAGATACCGTCTGAAGGTCCTGCCAATAAGGCACTTTCGGTTGTTCCTGCTGCGCCGCAAAGCTTTCTGCCGAAGCCAGAGCCAAGCCGCAGCCGACAACGCATGCAAACATCTTGTTTCTCATGTTACTGTTCTTTATTTCATTCAACATTATCAATATGATCAATCATTGATTCCTACTCCGAACTGGGTCTGCTGTTTCTCCACCTCCTTTACCTTGAGCTGGTTCAGTTCCTTCCGCAGACGGGCATTCTCTTTCTCCAGTTCGCTGGCAGATGTCTGCCGGTCATCCGTCTGTTTCAGTTTGCCCACCTCGGCCATTTCCGCCTCATCCGTAATCTGACGGCGGTCGGTGGGTATACTTTCAAACTCCAGCATACCTTCCAACGGACGTGCTTCGCCCGGAACTTCCAGTGCAGCTGTCACCTTGATCTTTCCGGCGCGGCCGGTAGCCTGTATCAAGGCCGGAGCCGAACCCCATACCACCGGTATCGGATTCACACAAGCCACGTCACCGCCCAGCAGACGACCTTCGCCTTCTACCGTAAAGCGGATGATGGAGTTGTTCAGGCGCTTCACCGTTCCACGCTTGTCCACCACTTCGGCTATCACGGTCACAACATCCGATCCGTCGGCTTCCATCCGCATTCCTTCGTCATCCAGGCGCAGCCGGATATGGTCGGCCTGCCCCGCAGGATAACGTTTGTGCGTAGCCACTACCTTGCCGTCCATCAGTCCCTCGGCCAGCAGATAAGCGTCGTTCTGCTTGCCTGCACGGGCTTTCGTCTTCCACTCCATGAAGTGGAAAGCATCCGCAAACTTGATAATCGGCGAAGGCATACCCTTATGATTGGGATCTTTCTTATAAGTATAGGTCTTTCCGCCCTTGAACACCGTGAGCCGCACCTCGTCGCAATTGGAGTAGACCGTAATGTCCTCCGGCGAGAAAGGTGTCAGCTCGTGGGCGATATAGACCATCGGTCCGTTATCGGCCTGCAGGTCACTCTTCACCGGTTCACGCTGTGACATGAACATATAATAGGAAGTCTTGGGCTGGCGGAAGGCATCCATGATACCCCCGTAGAAGGGATCGGCATGGTATCCGCGCTGATGGTCGAACGAATGCCAGAAACAGGCTCCCACAATCTGGGTAGGTTTCTGACAGATGGTCTCGTAGCACAAAATGGGGAAATCCTTCTGATAGGACGGATTCGCATAATGTTCGGCCTGGAGCAGCATCGGCACTTCACCCCATCCGCGGGCCACACGGCTGTCGGAGTTCTGGGCATTCCAGTCGTCCACGTTGTCGCCCCACTCACGGATAAAATAAGTCTTGTCACTGCGAAGCTTGGACTCGATGGGACGCAACAGCAGGTCGTAATACTGGTCACCGGCCGCTCCGTGGTCGCAGGCGGCTATGCTATAAGGATAAGGATACTCTTCGCCACAAATCTCCAACGCCCTTTTGGCAAACGTTTCGGGATAATTAGTCTCGTTGAGAATCGGTTCCCAGAAGAACAGCGAAGCATGGTTGCGATGGATGCGTATCATATTGCGTATATCCGAATAAAGACGCTCGGCAAAAATCGGTTCCTTGTTCCAGAACTGCCACCCCGGTACTTCGACCAAAGCAAACAGACCCAGTTCGTCGCATGCATCCATAAAAGCAGGATCGATAACATAATGGGTACGGATAACCTTCAGGCCCGCGTCACGCAGTTTCTTGGCATCCCTCCACTGCAGCGAGTTGGGCTGTGCATTGCCCAGCACGGCAAAGTCCTGATGGCGGTTGGTACCCATAATCTTGCCCTTGTACGGTTTTCCATTCAACCACAGGCCTTCCGTTTTCTTGAATTCAATGCTGCGGATACCGATACGCTGGCGGTATCCGTCTATCACACGTCCCGAAGCATCCTTGACCAGTATATCCAGGTGATACAGGTAAGGCGACTCCGGAGACCACAACGATGGAGAATCTACCACCATAGAAGCGGTCGTATGAGCGGCCTTTCCGTTCTTCAACGACAGTTTCTTCTCGGTCTCCTTCACAACCTTTCCCTCTGAAGTTTTCAGTGCGAAGCAGACCGTCACGCGGCAGTTCTTTCCCGACGCATTGCGTACATGGGCCTTCAGGTTGACAGTGGCCTGCGCTTCGGATACCTTGTCGTACGACACAAACAGACCGCCTCCGGCCACCTCGTTCTCATAATTGGCATTCGTGATGAACACATCATTATGAACTACCAGCCAGCAGTCTCTGTATATACCTCCGAAATAAGTGAAATCGAGCATGCTCTGCTCCTTGCCGACCGGATAGGTAGGGTCATCACTGTTGTCGGCTTTCACGGCTATCACATTCTCTTCGCCGAACTTCAACAGCGTGCTTACATCCACGATAACAGGCAGATAGCCACCATAATGTTTTTTTACCAGACTGCCGTTCACATACACCTCGCTTTTGCCCATAATGCCTTCAAAGTGCACAAACAGCTGCTTGCCTTTCAGGCTATCGGCTGGGGTGAAATGTTTCCGGTACCAGGCCACACCCTGATAATTGGCACAACCGCTGGCCTCCACCGGCAGATATTCCAGACCGTGAGGCACCGAAACAACCTCCCAGTCTGTATCGTCATAGTCCACAGCGTATGGCGTTCCATCCGCTTCACCTTTCCAGAACCGCCAGGCCTGATTCAAGGAATAGGCCTCACGCCCGGTATTCGGCAATTCGTAAAAACCGGCTGTCGAGAAACGAGCCGTGTCGGCATATCCGTGGATTCCCATCAGCACACATATAATAAAAAGAATCAGTTTTCTCATAACAAAACACCTAACTTATAATTCAACGTATAGCTTCCAGGTAAGCCTTCAGTTCCTTTATCTTATCAGGATTCTGCTCGGCTCTGTTGACCTGTTCACCCTTGTCTTTCTTCAGATGATACAACTGCTCGGCCGGCGCATTACCCAGCTCCGTATTCGTCAGTTTATTGTAGGCGCTCTTACGGTTGGGATAGATGTATTTCCATTCGCCGTCGGAAACAGACAAGGCTCCGGCATATTCAATTACATAATCACGGCCTTTGCGGTCCTTGCCATACCAGGTATCCAGTTGGCCATTGCTGTCTTTCATCTGTTCCTTCGTCAGACTGGTCTGCAGGAATTCGGCCATCGTCCCCAGAAAATCAATCTGCGAAACCAGGGCCTTTGACACACCCTTCTTTACCTTGCCCGGATAGTTCACGATGAAAGGTATACGGGTACCGGCCTCAAAGTTACTGTACTTTCCCCCCCTGAAAGGTCCCCAGGGCCGATGTTCGCCCAGCAATTCCACCGCACGGTCCTGATAGCCGTCGTCCACCACCGGGCCGTTGTCGCTCGTCAGGATAATCAGGGTATTTTCGCGTATGCCCAAACGTTCCAGTGTAGCCACCACCTGGCCTACCGTCCAGTCGAACTCGATCAAGGCGTCACCACGCGGCCCCATGCCACTCTTGCCTGCAAAACGCGGATGCGGCACGCGGGGTACATGGGCATCGTTAGTGGCCAGATACAGGAAGAAAGGCTCATCCTTGTGCTGCTCCATGAAAGCAATGCCATGGGCCACAATGCTGTCGTTGATGTCCTGATCTTTCCACAATGCCTTCTTGCCCCCTTTCATGTAACCGATACGGGAAATTCCGTTGACAATGGCCTGGTCGTGCCCATGATTGGGGCTCGGCTTCATTACCGTCAGCAGTTCCGGATGGGTCTTGCCCAAAGGCTCGCCGGGGAAAGGTTTCTTGTAGCTGACATAAATGGGATCATTGGGGTCGGCATTGACCACCCTGCCATTCTCCACCCATACGCAGGGAACACGGTCGCCCGTAGCGGCCATTATATACGAATAGTCAAAACCGATATCCTTCAAGCCCGGTTCTATCAGCCGGTTCCAGTCCTGCTCTCCGGTCTTGTCACCCATACCCAAGTGCCACTTACCTACGGCTGCCGTCGCATAGCCAGCATCCTTGAACAGGTCGGCCACGGTATATTGCTCCGGACGGATAATCATACCCGCATCACCCGGTGCTATTCCCGTATCCGAACGTCGCCAGGCATAATGCCCGGTCAGGAAAGAATAACGCGAGGGCGTACTGGTGGCAGCCACTGAATGGGCATCGGTAAACATCACACCTCCGTCGGCCAACTTCTCCACATTGGGGGTATGGATGGTCTTTTCTCCATAACAACTCAAGTCACCGTAACCGATATCGTCGGCCATGATAACTACCACATTCGGCTTGGTCATCTGCTGTGCAGTTGCCAAGAAAGGCCCGAAGAAACAAGCCATTCCTGTCAATGAAATACTTTTATGGTTCATAATCAGATTTGATTAATAAAGAAAACTACTCTCCCAAATTCTCAAAAATATTACCTTCCACAATCTTGTCCGCTCCTACTTCGTCCGCATAATATTCGGCGGCCAGTGCGGAATACTTTTTGTACATGGCCTTGGCCATCTCCACTTCATCGCCGCAGACCATCGGTGTACGTTCCTTGCCGGGAGTGTTCACAAACTTCACTTCCCATTCACCCAACTTGCGGTAGAAGTCATTGGCATCGAAGGCTTCGCGGCCGTGTGTCAGCCGCAGCCCCTCTTCACTGTACTCCTCGCCTTTCTCCAGACAATCTTCCAGCATGGAATAGAACATCTCCCAGCGTTTCAGGTAATAGCCTTCAATCAGGCCCGTCCATTCGCGCCACGAATAGTCGAAAATCAGCGGACGGTCGTTCTCGCCACCCCAGATGGTGACCAGCGAAGTGGCATCCTTCTCCAGCAGATTCTTCTCGGCCTCCGTATCGCCCCAAGAACGGGCTTCGGAAAGCCAGCGATCGAAATTGAACTCACGGCGCGTACGGAGCAGCGCATCCACATCGCGCAGCATCTCCAGGAAACGGCCGGAATGCAGACGGAAGGCTTCCAGATCCTTCTTCCTGAAGGATTCGGCAGCCTGTTTGTGGATGGCCTGTCCCAGGTTGGACATCAGCTGGCGCTGTACATCCACAATGTCGAACCGATAGGGCACGGAACCCTGCAGGCGGTCGGCATCCTTCAAAAGCAGTCCCTCGGCCTTGAACAGCAGCAGCGGGGAATAAGGGATACCCAATCCGGCATTCGGACCGGACTTCTTCACATTCAGGGCAGGACGGGCCGCGATGATGGAACTGCGTTCCGTTCCGTTGGTACCTTTCCGGTACGGACCTTCCAGCAGATATCGCCAGGCCTTTTCAGCAGATTCGGACTTCGCGCCATAGCGGCGTTCCGCATATGCCGACAACCATTGTTCAATGTCGACGCTGTCGTGATGGAGAGGCATTTCGAAAGCCAGGTCGTAATAGACGGGGTTCTGCTCGATGGCTTCCATAAACAGACCCGAACCGCAGGCGTTCGGATATTTCTGCTTCGCTGTCTCATACTGGTTGGAGGCCAGCAGACGCAAGTCACCGTGCAGGTTGATACGGCCGCCGAAGTTGTGCAGATTGCCGGCCACGAAAGGATAGCCCCAGAAACCGTTGGCCTTATGCTTGCTCCCGTTCAGGTCCAGAATGACCAGCCGATCCTGCGGAACAGCCTTCACAATCGGTTCGCGGAGACTCCAGGCCTGCATCATCCATTTGGACTGGGGATCAAAGTCGTTGAACAGGTTGTAGATATTCTCACCCACCGCGTGCAGGTATTCGGGTGTATCGACAGGCGGACGGCTCTCATGGAAGGGATCGGCCGCATACAGGCCATACGTACCGAACAGCTTCTTCTCCTCTTCGAGAAACACCCGTCCGAATTTCGTGAACAGCGAATCTGTGGGGTCCAGCTGGGCGGCACCGGTGAAACCGCACCACGAAGGCTGCAGACGGATCTGCGCTTCGGGAAACTTATCCTTCATCTCGCGGGGCACATATCCCGAGAAACCCTGCTGGATGGGCGTCATACCCAGTTCACGCTGGCGGTCGATAATTTTCTTGCCCAGAACGACGTGCTTGTCAATCCAGGACTTGGGCAAGGGACCGCCGTAGCTCTGCAGGTTCTGCATCCATTGCCAGGCTGCATGCCCAGGGCCGGCCAGGAAACGGCGGGCTTCCTCATCGGTGAACTTGAACTGCAGCAGCGTATTGTACCAGACGGCTTCCAGCCCCACCGTCGAGAGAGGCGTGTTGATGGAGTTCATGGCCATGTAGTCCAGTTCCTTCTCCCAACGTTCCCAGTCCCAATAGGCGGCCGAATAGCTCAGCGTACAATAGTTCATGTACACACGGTACTTGCCATTGATGGTGTTGCGTATCTTTTTCTCCGGCAGGGGGAGCTGGGCGGGTAGATCCAGCTGGTTGCCGAACCAGGATACGTGGGCATTACAACAATATTTCAGGTATTGGTTGAAAGCCGTGGCCAGGGATACGGTATTGTTGCCGCGCAGCACGACTTTTCCCTCTACAGCCTCTATTTCGTACACATCCTCTTCACCGGCCGCAGGAATCAGTTCCAGCTGGTACTGGTCACCATAACCGGGAGTTACACGCTCGATCAAAGCATAGGCAGCTTCTATTTCAGGTTCCTGTTTACAGGAAGAAAACAATAAAAATGGCAGCAGAAACAGCCCAAAAACGACATAACGCATCATAATGATATTAGAAATAATGTAATTTGAAAGCAAATATACTTCTTTTTTTCATCCGAAGTATCTATTCGAAAAAACTTATTGGACAAGAATATAAAACGAGGCTGCCCCTGAATGAAAAAGTCTTATCAGAATGTAATGTCATCCTGAACGAAAAGAAGGATCTCGATATACAATAACAGCTTTCCAGATTCTTCGCTTTGCTCAGAATGACAAAACGTTCTTATTTTTTCATTTTAAGGCAACCTCGTATAAATTTAGAGCTTATTTTCTCATGTATCTCAATAAAGCCTCCAGATAATAATAATCGGCATATACTAAGGGAACATCTATCTCCTGCCCATGAGGGATACTTCCCACACAATGCTTTAAGATGAAATTACAGTTGGTACCCGCTTCAGCCAGATATTCAGGAGACGACAATGACTTCAGGATATGTTCCGCAGCCTTGGCATATTTTTCTCCATCGGAGACATAATCTGCCAGTTCCAGGAAAGCGGAAGCAGCAATAGCTGCAGCCGACGCATCCCGAGGAACAACTTTGAACTGCTGGGGATCATAATTCCAATCAGGTACATACCCCTCCTGTCCTGCATTGAAATCCCAATAAGGAACACCGTCTTCCGGCAGATTGGGGTGGTTCAACCAAAAATCAGCAGTGTGGACAGCCATATCCAGGAAATCCTGACGCTTCGTCTCACGATAGGCCATCGTATAGCCATAAATGGCCCATGCCTGACCACGCGCCCAAGTTGAGTTGTCAGAGAATCCCTGGCAAGTAGCCTTATGAAGTACCTGTCCGGTCGCTTCATCATAATCCACCACATGATAATTACTATAATCCTCTCGGAACTGGTTACGGGCCGTTGTTTCCGCATGCGTGTTGGCTACATGTGCAAAGATGGTATCACCCGTTACCTTCGAAGCAAAATACAACAATTCCAGGTTCATCATGTTGTCGATGATAACCGGAAAGAACCATTCATCCTTACCATTCCAGGCCTTTCTGTAGTTCCATGATTCGATGCAACCGATTTTCTCGTTGAAGCGCGTACACAGCGAACGGGCCGACTCTACCAGAATATCCTTATAAGCCTCATTTCCAGTCAGTCTGTAAGCATTGCCAAAACTACAGTACATCAGAAATCCTATATCGTGATGATTTGTCAATTTCTTCAAAGGCTCCAATGGTTCCGTCCATTTGATGGCCGCATTTTTCCATTCTTCTTTCTGCGTATATTCATAAAGATACCACAGACATCCGGGATAGAACCCTTCGGTCCAATCGTTCATTGGAGTCGCCCTTAGTTTTCCATTCTTCCCGATGGTACGGGGATAGGCTGTAGGCTCAGGAACAGCTTTCAACTGGGCAGACAATTGCTGCTCAGCACGATTGAAAGCTGTGGTGACCCATTCCGCATCAGCCTTATTATCACAGCCGCTTAAAGAAAAACCAAGCAAAGACACCACACATAACCAATACGCCTTATTCACGTATTTTTCTAAAACATTAGCACACAAAAACTTCATACTTCAAAACTCTAACAAAAGTCTATAAAACAAAATCAGCTGTTGACTTTCCCAATCCCAATAAAAGCTAAAAACAAATCAAAAAGCCTATCAGCAAAGTGGTGTTTTTAACTTTTTAGATTAGAATTAGAAGTTCAACAGCTGATTTATTATAATGTTTCTAAAGGAATCGCTACATTAATATTCCCAACCCGGAGTCGGTTTCATGTCAGGATTCAACTCGATTTCACTCTTTGGAACAGGCCAAGTGTACCATTGGTCACCAATCCAGTCATAGGTTGTACCACCCGTACTTTCTGTTCCGCCCCAAGCATGCTGTGCGACTTTCTGATCAAATTTGGTTTCTTTCAATGTACGCCAACGCATTTCATCAAAGAAGTTAACCCCCTCGTTTACAAATTCACGACGACGTTCGTCACGTACATAGTTACGGGCAGTTACCTGATCTGTAAATTTAGAAGAGGGTGTAGAAATACCGGCACGGTCACGTACCTCCTTTACCTTAGCCATTGCACCAGGTAGGTCATTCAATTCAACCAAAGCCTCGGCCCACATCAACAGAACATCGGCATAACGGATAATCGGTTCGTCCACTGGATTGTTTTCACGACGCAGATATTCCAAACCTTCACCGATAAATTTCCGATGAATATATTTAAATTCAGCCTGTGCATTACAACTGCCGGATGTATAATAATCTTCAGGAAGGTCAGGATTCGCAATCGGTTCTGCATCTGATTGGTCAAAATAAGCCTTTTTATATATCGGCCAACGATAAGTATACCATCCCTCAGCTGTCGAATTACTATTAACTCCCAAGTAATTGGCATAAGGTGTCACAACATTATAGGCCAAACGGGGATCACGATGAGCATAGGCAGCTTTCAAACGGGCTTCATTTCCTTCCGGCAAATAGATAGCCTGAATTTCCTCAGGCAATATTGCTAAGACATCGTCTACAGCCTTCGTAACGGTATGATGTATTTCCTTTCCATTCAATTGTTTGTCACGGATAAAGAAGACCTTACGATACTTCGTGTGTCCTTCTGCAGCTTCCATATCGGTCACTTTCTTCCAGTCTGCCAAATAGTCCTCCCATGCAAAATCTTTCACAGAACCATCAGTCTCTATCGACTCATAAAGATTTACCAAAGCAGGAGTTACTTGCAAATCCGTCCAACAGCCACGGGAATCTTGCGAACCTTGTGTAAAAGCACCACAATACTTTTGAATAGCCGTACCATAACCCTTAGGTTCCTCTATATACTGTACACTCAAAATCATCTCCTCACAGCGTTCATTGGCTTCTTTAAACAATTCTTTATATCCACCCTGGAAAAGTTTGTATCCACATTTTCCAACCTGCTCAAAATCCTTGGAGGCCAAATCATATTGTTTGGTCAGCAGATAGGCCTTTCCACGCAAAGCATAAGCAGCCCCTTTACTCACACGGCCTTCCCCGCCAATCTGATTATTAGGAAGAGCCGGTTCATTAATAGCATCAGTTAAATCACGAATCACTTGATTCCAAACTTCAGCCTCAGAACTCTGAGACTTATTACACTGATCTGGATCAACTGGTTCTGTATACAAAGGTACACCTACCCCACTATTTCCAAAAAGAATATTCAAACGGTCATAGAAAAAGGCGCGCAAAACTTTACACTCAGCTATCAAACGGGCTTTTTTCTCTTCATTGATAGGAGCATTCGGAATACCGGCTATAGCAGCATTGGCACGATGAACACCATCATACAGCCATTGCCAGGTCTTTAAAAAGAAACCATTACTAGGGTTCACAGATTTGGTAAACAAATTCTGCATGCCATACTCTCCCTGACCGGTCATACCAAAAGCATCCCAACCGTAATACCCAATCATTGCATCTGCTCCAATAATATTCTGCCCATGAAAAGGACGTTGCAAAGAATAATATACACCAATCACACCCTGATCGACACTCGATTCAGTGGTCCACATCGTTTCACTGGATAATTTATCATAAGGTGCCGTATCCAAAATACTTGTACAAGCAGTTACTGTACTCAACAAAGTAGCAACTGACAATATATTCAATATCTTTTTCATCTTCATTATTATTAAAAAGTATTAGAAAGTAACAGAAATACCACCCGAAAACATTCTGGCCAACGGATATATAGCTAAAGAGCCACCTAATTCAGGATCCACACCGGGGAAATCTTTCGAGCAAATGGTCAACAGATTCTCACCTGACACAAATACACGCATGTTACTGATTTTGGCAGGAGCCAACCATTTCTTAGGCAATGTATAACCAATCTGCAGAGACTTCAACTTCATAAACGACGTATTGTACAAGTAGAACGTATTTGAAGGAGTGGTACCACCCGAACTCAGCAGACGAGGATATTTGTTATAAATTTTAGCATTGGGATCGGCAGCCGGGTCGTAACTGGAACCGATGATAACACCCTCCTCATTCCGGATAATTCCCTGATAAGCTGCTTCCGAGTCATAGAAATAATAACGGCTCCAGGCATCACCGGGCAATTGGTCACCTGTATGAGTAATCAAAGAGCCGTTAGCACCTTTACTATTGATATAATGATAGCTACCGAAACGGCCGGACCAAATCATGTTCAGGTCAAATCCCTTCCATTCGGCATTGATATTCAAACCTAAAATAACTTTCGGTGTAGCACTCTTACCAGTAAATTCACGGTCGTCATCGTTACCATATTTACCGTCACCATTGAGGTCAGCCATGATCAAATCACCATACCACAAATTTGAACCGTCGGGACCAATCTGCTTCAGGTTATTGTTAAAAGTATAACCCTCAGCCATCATAGCAGCTACCCAGTCGAGATCGGCCTTCGTACGGATCATACCATCCTTCGGACCGCCGTTCGGATTTACCTTACCATCGGCAAACTTGTATGTTCCGTCACCGCTGTAAGGACGACGCAGGAAGTATTCATCAATCATATGGCCTTCTACACGACGAGTATCACCACCGGTCGATACGTCGGCCAAGTTCGTATAACGCCAGGTGGGATTACCCCAGATATCTAAAGTGTTCTCATCCAACTCATATCGCAATGCGCCCTTAAAATCGGTTACTTTATTTTTGTTGTAAGACATATTAAGACTTACCCCATAACGGAAGTCCCCCACTTTGTCATTCCAACCCAATGTCAGTTCAAAACCCTGGTTGTTCAGACTAGCCGTATTAGACATCGGTGCTGAAATGCTACCCATTGTCTTATATATAATGGAATTTGTCAAAATATCAGAAGTACGACGCATGTAGTAATCAGCTTCAGCCGTCAAACGCTGGTTCAGGAAAGAAGCTTCCAATCCCACATTGTAAGTAGTCACCTTTTCCCAAGAGAGAGCCAAATTTTGAATGGAAGACTGCACCAAACCATTCATCACTTGTTCATTAAACACATTGTTCACTTTCTTATAAAGAGCCTGCCAGTCATAATTTCCACCTACAGTATTGCCCAAAGAACCGTAAGAAGCTCTAATCTTCAAATAATTCACTTTATCTTTAATCGGCTCAAAGAAAGATTCCTCACTCATACGCCATGCAGCTGAGAAAGAGGGGAAGAAACTTCCACGATGCCCCGGTGCAAACTTAGAAGAGGCATCCGAACGGAAATTGGCTTCTAGCAAGTATTTGCCATCGTATGCATAGTTCACACGACCGAAATAAGACAACATGGCATTGACCGACTTGGCATCACCACCAATACTTTCCATCTCAGCCCCCGAAGTAATATCCGTTACTCCCCAATCCATCAGCCCCTTCTTGGTTGCACTGAAACCGGTCGTTTCTGCACGATATTGTTCATAACCGAACAAACCACCTACATCGTGTTTACCAAATGTATTGTTATAGCGAAGCAACAAATCGGCTGTATAGCTCGTCGATTCATAATAGTAACGATACGTCGTAGCCTGATCAAGCACTCCTTCACCTTCTTTGGGTGTATCAAAGCTTTCACGGAAACTATACATCGGCAAATTTTTTGAATAATGCTCATCGTGACGCATATACTGACTATAATTGAACTTGGCTTCAGCGACCAGTCCTTTCAACGGAAGTTCCACATTGGTATACCAAGTTGTGTTCAAACGAGTGTATGTATTTTGTCCACCCTGCGCTGCGACAGAACGTAATATATTACTTGAATTGGCTTCATGATGTTCACTAGCTCCATATTTCCCGTCATACATAGGGGTCACTCCGGGCCAAGCCTGAAGCAAAAAAGTCATAGAAGTATCACCTGGATCTTTAAATTCCTTCGTTGCATACGTCTGAGTACCAAAAGTGATGATATCGGCCACTTTGGTTTCCACATTGGCACGTATGTTAAAACGCTGCATAGCCGTATTGTCCAAAGTACCTGGATTGTCCTGATAGCCCAATGAAAGCAGATAAGTGGTATTCTTACTACCACCACTTACACTTACACCGTATCTTTGATAGAATGAAGGTTGGAACAGGTACTGTGCCCAGTCGGTGTTCGGATAAGCCAACCAGTTGGGGATCTGGTTTCCTGTTACAGGATCCGTATAGATGCCATTCGGATTGGCATCAGCCGCACGCCATTCTTCAATACTTGCATAACTATAGTCTGGGTCTGAGACATTGGGATTAGCATTAAATTTGGCAATGTTATGCAGTTCCATAAAATCTGCAGAACTTGACATCAAGCTAAAGTCTGTCACAGGTTTTTCCGAAGCAAACATAGCTGTCAATGTTACTTGAGGCTTTTCTTCACGTTTTCCTTTCTTAGTTGTAACCAAAATGACACCGTTTGCTGCACGGGAACCGTAGATAGCCGCTGCACTGGCATCCTTCAAAATAGAGATACTTTCAATATCATCAGAGTTCAAAGGGGCCATATCAGCTACCACACCGTCTACCAGAATCAACGGGCTACTATTGTTGAACGAACCCTGACCACGCACTTGGATAGACATTTTTTCGTCACCAGGCGCACCGCTACCTTGCGTTACACGAACACCCGGAGCCACGCCGGTCAAAGCCTGCGTTACGTTCATCACAGGACGATTGGCTATTTTTTCAGATCCTACGGCTGAAACAGAACCTGTCAAGTTCACTTTCTTTTGAACACCATAACCTACGACAACGACTTCATCCAACATTTCATTGTCTTCTTCCATCACGATCGTCTTTTTTTCCGCAGAAGCCTTGAAAGTTACTGTCTTATAACCAATCAAGGAAATTTCAATTGTAGCATCCGATTTTACTTTTAAGTTAAAGTTACCATTCAAATCGGTAGCCATACCATTCGTTGTACCCTTCTCTACTACAGAAGCACCAATCAACGGGTCACCAAAGGTTTTGTCCAAAACTTGTCCTGTCACTGTAATGTACTCAGTCTGTGCACGCAACATGCCTACATCTGACACGCCGCACACCCAGGACGCCAATAGCAATACGACACATCTGCATGCCAACTGCCTGAATGTTGAATTTTTCATAAATTTAAATTTTAGTGTAAATTGAAAATTGAAGTATTTGATTCGTTTGCAACAATCAAAATAACATGTCGCAAAATAAGCTTTTTTAAGTAAAGCCCACCTGAACAAGAAGTCGCAAGAATAGGCACAAATCGTGCAGAATACGATTTGTGCACCTTTTCGGATGATTTGTACCCATACTGCACACCAGTTGCGATACTGTTTGTCTACCGAGTGTTATCAGATACAAAGGTATATGAACAAAAAAGGCATCCTGCCAATGGATGCCTTATCGAATATTCTTCCCAAAACAAACAAGGGACGTCTCATTCTTCGTTCTTCTTCCGATAACTTTGAGGAGAGACACCGTAGAATGCCTTGAAGCATCGGCTGAAGTAACGGGGAGAAGTAAAGCCCAGACTGTAGGAAATCTCGGAAATGTTGAACTGAGGTTCCTCCTGCAGCATTCGCAAAGCTTCAGTCAGTTTGATTTTCAACGTATACTCATTGGGAGTCAGGCCGGTGATTTCCTTGATGCGGACGAACATCTTGCTACGCCCCATATTCAATTCGGAAGCCAAAAGGCTCATGTCAAAATCCGGATTGTCAAAATGACGCCGAATGGCCTCAGTGACCTGATCGAGCAAAGCCTGGTCGGCTGACGAAAGTCCTGGTGCATCCTGTACTGCAACATTAACGGCAGAACTTTCACGCTTTAACAGCATTTTCCGACTGTTCAACAGGTTCCGGCAACGCGTCAACAACAACTTTACATTAAAAGGCTTTACAATATAGTCGTCCGCACCAAACATATACCCCTCAATGGTATGGTCTTCGGATGCCTGAGCCGTCAACAACACAACCGGAATATAGGCCAACTCCAAATTGTTCTTTATCTTATAACACATTTCTTTTCCCGACATGACCGGCATCATCACATCACTCACAATAAGGTCCGGATGCAGCTCGCCAGCCATTTCCAATCCTTTCTGCCCGTCGGTAGCCTGATGCACCTGATAGGCTGGTGAAAAGATTCCGACCAACATATCCAATACTTCCTCGTCATCTTCCACCAAGAGTACCACAGGACGGGAAGAAGCGTCCTCATCTGCCGAAACATCATTCACGGGTTCATCTGCTTCAGCCTTATCGGAGAGGGCAGAAGGTTTCTGCCAGTCCATACCCGACAAGACAGCCGGAGCATGTTCCAACTCTTCAGCCGAAAAATGCCCGTTACCCATCAATAAATGTATCTTGAAACAGCTTCCTTTTCCTACCGTACTATCCACATCTATTTCTCCCTTATGAGCTTCCACGATACTTTTGGTAAAGGCCAGGCCGATTCCACTACCCTGCATGCCGCTTCTCTGACCTCCATCCACCTGATAGAAACGCTCAAAGATTAACGAAAGAGACTCCTGAGGAATGCCACACCCTGTATCGGCCACACCGATTTCGACAGACTGACGCAAGCGGCGAATGTACATTTTGATAGTTCCACCGTCTTCCGTATACTTGAACGCATTGGAAAGCAAGTTATAGAATACTTTCTGCATCTGAACAGGATCGAACCACAAAAGCAACTCTTCGTCAACACTTTCGAATGAATAACTGATACGCCGGTTGCCAGCCAACTCCTCAAAGGAAGCATAAACTTCCCTGGCCAAAGCCACCACATCCCGACATTCCACCTTCAGTTTCAAGAATCCCTGTTCCTGTTTCCTGAAATCCAGCAGTTCTGTAATCAGGAAGCGCAAATGAACAGCATTCCGATGGACACTCTCCAATTTCCGAAGCACGGCCGACGAGAATTTGTCACTCTGCATGAGCAATTCAATCTGTCCGATAATCAGCGTAAGCGGAGTACGGAACTCATGCGATATATTGGTAAAGAAACGGAGTTTCATCTTGTTGACTTCTTCAATCCGTTCTTTTTCAATCTTTTCATTCTCCAGCGAAACGGCCAGCAGATGGCGTGCGCGACGGATACGCCAGAATCCATAGAGTATCCCCGACACAATCAGCAGATAGCAGAGATAGGCCCAAAACGTGGCAAACCAGGGACGGTGTATACAAATCTCCAACGCTATCTCTTTATTATAAGCGTCACTCAGCTTGTTTCCTGTTTCACGAACCTTTAGAACATAATTGCCTGGAGAAAGATTGGTATAGCTCAAACTATATTGGTCGGTAGAAATCCAATCGTCATCAAATCCCTCCAGCATATACTGGTAGGCCGTGGTGCGATCCAATGCAATGTAGTTGGAATTGGCAAAGGTCAAGGCCAGATTGTTCTGATTGTAAGTCAAATCGAGTTTACGCGTAAAAGGCAAGGCCACATCCAATATGTGATGAGAATCATGCGGGTGTACAAGTTTATTGTTCACCTGCAGAGACGAAAAATAGAAATTGGCGTCAGCGTTGTAGACATCATACAGCTCGCGCTCGCTGAACGAAATCATTCCATCCACCCCACCTATATATATACGGTCGTCCGACGCGACACAGATTCCCCCTCCCTCGGAAACCGCAGAAATCATTCCCTTCTCACTCCTCAACTCAACGGAACGAACCGTACCGTTGAACGGAGAATAAATGGATATTCCCCTATCATTGGTTATCAGAATGTTATTCATCGGAGTTTCTGCCAGATTATAACAATAATCACTCAGCAGACCGTCCTTGGCTGAAGTATAATGACGGATACTGTCTGTCGTACTGTCATAGGAAAAGACTCCGGCACCTAAAGTCGAAAAATAGATGGTTCCGTCTTTAGTTGACAAAATCTTGGTAATCTTTACATTCTTAGAAATTCCTTTCTGTCCGTATCTCTGCTCCTTAAGCGTCTTGTGCTCCGGTTCCCACAAGAACAGAGTACTACCAGCAGCCAACCATACATTACCTTCTTTGTCTATCGCAAAATTTTGAAATAAATATCGATTGCTAATCAACGTAAACTGTTCTGTTTTCACATCCAACTGCCAAAAGCCATTATGTGCTGATACATACAAATAACCATTCCTATATAAACAACAATAAATGCTTCCATCCGGCCCTGTTCCTTTTTCTCTATATTGAGGAAGATAATTATAAAAACGCCCAGTACGTTTATCATAGCGGCTCAATCCTCCTGTATAAGTACCTATAAACAGATTATCAAAATCAGGGGCATAAGCTAAAGCCTTGATATTATCATGCAAAATTGAGTTACCTCCAGTTGCCTCAAAATATGAAAACAACTTTTTTTGGCGATTGAACTTGTTAACACCTCCTCCATCTGTAGCAATCCACAAATTCCGCTCATCATCCTCCACAATCTGCCCCACGATAGGAAAATTCAAACACTTGCCATTCTGTATGTGATGAGGATGATAATAGGTGAATAAATCTGATTCCAGATTGAAATAA
>ENA-UONW01001175-UONW01001175.1-human-gut-metagenome-genome-assembly--contig:-CS52-NODE-1175-length-33661-cov-29.560763_pt1 | contig 33661 bp, 32 predicted proteins | sample MGYA00242463_ERZ724010 | MGnify/ENA metagenome assembly ERZ724010 | reverse complement strand
GTGGATTTTCTGTTCAAACGAACAGAGCAAGTTGTGTTTTTGTCCGACAGAAAGTATTCTGTCAGACAAAAATCAACTTGCCCTCCCTAACGATCGGGGAATTTTCCTCCAAAGTCGGAAATCTCAAACTGTTATCTATATATTCGTAAGCTATTTATTAAAATATAAGAATTACTACTAGCCAGTTAAAATTGGGAATTGGACTTTGGAAGATGACACAAAAAAATAATGTTCTATATTTAGGAAGGTTATTTTTTGATTTAGAGTTTCTAATCTGTATTTTATCACCTTGATAAAAATTTATGTACTATGAATCACATATGAATTTCTATTATAATCTTCTTTCACTCAATTGAAACTGCAGACTTAATTAGGTTTTACAGACACGACTATTAAATCTAAAAAATAAATACTTGTTGTATTTTACTTTACTTGCAATTCAAATAAGTGCAAGCTACCTGTATTTTAGCAGCATAGAACTAAAACTACTGTAAATATGAAAAAAATATTATTAACTATTGTATTGTTGCTTGGTGTAGGCGCAATCAAATCTCAGGTAAGGAAGGAAACATTCAAAAATGTATTCGTAACGAATGCTGCCCTGGCAGGGATTAGTGGAGATGAAGCTTTGAAAAACACTCAACTGGTTACTTCGAAAGGTTCTACTATTCTTTTTGATAAGGCAAAGAAAATGATAACAATAAAGGTTCATTTGCCAGAAAAAACTGATGTACTGAAGATCGAGGAGATTACTGAGGATGACACCTATGTTATTTATTCTTGCACTGGTACTGAAGGTCAAGGTAAAGTAATGGTGTTTGAATACAAAAAAGAGGATTGTATAATGATGGGATTCTCTGATGCAGGTGTGATATTCGTATTTACCGATTTGGATAAAGCACAAATGTTGGGGCTATATTAATTTAGTACTATGGAAGGAAAAGTAAAGTTTGTTCGCCGTGATGTATGGTTTATAGAAAACCAGAAATACAGTAATGATTCGGATATACATGCTAGAAGATGTACAGCTACTTACGCTGTCCTTTACAATCATGATGAAGTTGAAATAGACGAAGATGATATAAGGGATTACTATGAAACCCGGTATCTTACAGCCGGGGTTATCTCGGCTTTAAGTGAAAGCCTCCATAATGTTTATATAGATTATTATGAGGACGAGGATGGGGATTACTGCCTTGACGGCTGTTTGGAGGATTATATTTAGACTGTGTTGGCTGGTAAAAGAGGAAATCCGATACTGTGTTTATTGGTAATACAGCATCGGATTTTATATTTATTTATATAAGTCGTTCATTTCGTTTATGGTCTTCCTAATTTCGTTTATAAGACAATCAGGACTGAGAACCTGAAGACTGGAGCCGTAGGATAATAGTTCTTGAACTAAGTCGAGAGTGACTTTCATATGCATCTTGAAAATGATATGATTTTCGTCTCTAGAAATTACCTCCTGTGTGTGATGCAGTGGTCTTGTAAGGATATATTGCCCCTGTTTGATGGTGAACTTTAAAAGAATATCGTGAGATTTTGTTTTTTCATCGCCATGCATAATACCAAAGTTATCATTATAAATAACCTGTGGATAGTCTTTGCTTTTCATCGTAAAATTTTTCATGGTAATGCTTGCGCTTTCCATACGGTCGAGTGAATATACTCTCAGAGCATTTCTTTCGTGGCAGCGACCTACAAGATACCAGCGCTGTTTGAAGAACTTGATAAAGTAAGGATCAACTGTAAAATTCTGCGCTTCCATCCAGTAGGAATGATAAACAATATCCACACACTTGCCATGTGTCATAGCATCAGTAATAGCATCCAGGTGTTCTTCACCTCCGAATGTACTCTCCAGGATAATTCTGTCTGCAAGACGTTTGTGTCTTGATATTACATCAGCAGATGAAGCTGTCCGGATAAGCCATTGGTTGATAGGAGAATTACTTATTTCTTCAGGATACTCAATATAATACTCGTTAGTACTGCGGTCGCAATTGATGTTGATGTCGAACATCTCTTCGGCTATTCGTTTGTACGACATAAAGGTGTTTCGGTGGAGTGTAATGTCATAATCAACATTGTGAGCACGCCATTCTTCTTGAATTTCACTAAGTGTCATCCTTTTCTTTCTGAGGAGGAGGTTGACAAGCCATATACATATTTTATTCTTCATAAATTTTTTCTTTGGTTACAAATTTATATAAAGCTTGCACTTAAATCAAGTGCAAGACGCCAATAGCTTTGCATCATACAAATAAGTTATACAAATGATATTGATATGAAAGGAATTATTAAAGCTATTAAAAATGGTATTTACATTTATAAAAGGGAATGTGGTAATTCAACTATTGGTTTTCACACTGTAGCGGAGCTATTTAATGGTGAGCTTGTGGACTTAACCGGCATAATGGAGAATTATTTTGGGAAGCCAACTATAAAGAAAAAAGTCATCAGAAAACTCAACAGCTTGAAAAATGGACAGACTATTGATTATTATTACAATAAAGAGCTGGACTTAAATACCCCCATCGCTGGAACTTTTTCAATGGAATAAATGAACATATAATTATTTACATAAATTTACATGTATGGAAAATTCAAATCATAACCCAATTAAGTCTGAGAGTTCAGATTATAGGAAATACCCTAATTCTGACATTATTATGTTAGGGTGTATCTCTACTGTTAACTTTTATATATTGTTAGTGATGGGAAAGATAATAGGCGGTATTGATGTCTTCTTAAAATCACTTTCGTTATTCCAGGTGATTGGAATATTGTTTAGTCTCATTATTGTCCAGACATTAATAGAATTATATGTGAGATATATAAATAAAAGTAAAACTACTTTCCTAATATCCAGATTTATATTAGGTGCTTTTGTAATGTTTATGGCATATATGTTGGTTATTACAACAGGTGGCTCATCCGGTTACGATGATATTATAAAAAATATAACTTCCTGGGAATTCTACAATTTAATGACAATAGAGTTCATGTTCTTCTGTTTTAGTGTTGCATATGAAAAAGCTGAGTATAAGCGTTATAAAGATAAATCCTCCGATGAAGTTGCTCACTAAATATGGATAAAGAATAATACAAGAGATTTATCGGACAGAGCACTTTGCCGACTCCCGGGAATATCGCCGGAAGAACGGCGTGAACTGCGGATACGTCAGTCTGCCCCCCTGCTGGATTCCTTTGAAAAGTGGATGGAAAGCACATATACCAAGGTTCCGCCCAAAAGCCGGATGGGACAGACCATCTCCTATGCGTATCCGTTATGGCCCAGAATGAAGGCCTGTCTCAAAGACGGCAATATAAAGATAGACAATAATCTGGCTGAAAATGCGATACGTCCTCTGACGCTCTCAAGAAAGAACTTCCTCTTCTGCGGGAATCATGAAGCCGCGGAAAATACAGCGGTCATCTGTTCATTGCTTGCCACCTGCAAGGCACAGGAAGTCAATCCGAGAGAATGGCTGAATGATGTCATTGCCAGGCTTCCATATTATCAGGAAAAAGACTCCGGCAAAGATATCCGGGAACTGCTACCGGATGTCTGGAAGTTGAAGAAGTCCAACGAAAATCCAATTGAAGTCTAATAGAGATACAATAAAATAGCAAACTCTTCCTGTCAACTTTATATTCGTTGATAAGAAGAGTTTGTTATTTTATGAATCTACAATGTGTACTTTATCGGAGGCTTACAAAGAATCTGACCACACATGCAGCCCGACATACGTTTACTACGACCGTCACGCTGGCCAACAACGTTCCATTACAGGAGGTGTCTGCCATCTCGGACATGCATTCACAAGAATGACACAACATTATGCAAGAGTCATGGACAGGAACCTGAAGGACAACATGAATATAGTAAGGAGCAAGATGGGGTTATAGAGATAAACTTACCCGGGAGATTAATTAGTGCATATTTGACTCCGTCCTACAGTTTAGTGTTTTTACATCATACCTATTAAAGTTGTCAGGACATTATATTGGCATAATACTATGTCCTGACACTATTATAATATGGAGGTGCTATGTTATTGCAATATTATATTATTAGGACATTATGTTGTTGTGTTATTATGTTATTGCAATGTTATGTTATTACATTGTCAGGGTATTACACTATTGCAATATCACAACAGAGTTTATTTCATATACATTTTGATTATCAATATATTACAAATTTTATTAAGCAGCGCATACAACTTTACTATAACAATCTACATACTATTATATGATACAGATTGATATGTAATATCTGTAAATCAGGATGCCATAGTTCAATACAGCATAAAACTTTCAATATTGAATATTTAAATTTCGGCAAATAACTAAATATCAGGCACTCCATTCACACGATATTCAACTCTGCATACAGGTTTGTCACAAACAAACTGATATTTACATTTTTCATCAGGTAAATACGACTCTATTTTATAGCTATAAATGGGCATGGAGCCACAATCCACTTTAAGTGGATTTTCTGTTCAAACGAACAGAGCAAGTTGTGTTTTTGTCCGACAGAAAGTTTTCTGTCATACAAAAACCAACTTGCCCTCCCTAATGGTCGGGGGATTTCCCTCCAAAGTCGGAAAAATTTGCACTATAAAATATTATTTGAATAAAAATTCTGTTAATCAATATGACAGTTTTATGCTGTTCGTATATTAAATTCAAATATTTCTCAAAAAGTCATCAAAACTATCACATATAAATTCCGGTTTATAATGTCCAGCCATAGTACTATATACCTTATGATTCAATAAGAATACGGGATCTGCATTCTGTGTCGCAAAAATTATACACTCATCTGGTAGCTGATACTCCTGACGTAGAACTTCTAATTCTTCAGCGGGACAGAATTTTATATTCACGCCATCAAGTATCATTTCTACATCCAAGGGATTTGCCGTAGCATAGAATTCTTGTAATTCCAAAGGCAGATTTTGGACATCTTCATAATGCCCAAATTCATTGCGAGAATCGAATTGCTTTGCTTTTTTGATGAAAAAATTATAATCCATATGACAATGATTTAAATGTTTTCTCAATACTATATACCTGTATCCTGTCAGCTAGCACTTTGTTGTGATAAATATTGTACATACTATAACTTAACATTATAGCAGAGATACCAACCCCAACAGCAACTGCAGCAGGTCCTCCATATACGGATTGAACGATAACTGTTACAGCCAATGAAGCAACTGAAATAACCATTTGTTTTCCTACAGATGATAGGCTTTCATTTACAGACATACCTTGTTTCCTTAATTTAATGTAGCTATAAATAGAAGTGGCTATAATGACAATTGATCCAACAGCACCCATATTACAAGCCTTGGCAATGTTTTCAGTTACATCAACACCTAATTTAGTTAATACGCCTGTAAGTGCAGAAGTTGCAATACCGCCTATTAAACGAGAAATACCATAACTAACAATGGACAATGCAGCTCCTTCTAACCCGGCTATTCCACCATCTTTTAATGCATCCTTAATGCTCTCAGGACTAATACCATTCTGAACAAGGGAAACTATAAAACCAATTGATGCACCTGTTGCGAATCCTATTAATGCTGCTAGTCCCATACCACGAAGTTCATTCTTGATAACTCTCTTACGGTTGGTGTTTCTTAGCATTTCTTCTTTATCTATTTTAGGTGCATCACTTTCATTTTTCCAATCTCCATCATGACCTTTATCAAGATGTTCTTCCCTTGAGCGATAAAATTTAATATTGTCAGGATCTGCCTGATCTTTAGGGTGGTCAGCTACATTTTTTTGATGATGCCCATGTGCTCCACGAACAGTTCCTTTGGATAAAATATCTTGCTGTTCTGATTCATTCCAATTATTAGAGCCTCTTCCTCCCATTTCGATATCGGCTTTTTCATATTCCCAAGCCAATGAAACACCTTCCCGCCGAGACCCTGTATAATTGGGATCAGTTGCTAACTTATCATTAACCTTATCCTGAAGCCTCGCCTTCTTCGCTCCTAATGTATCAATATAATTCTGGCATTGTCTATTATAACCTATGGTTGTTGTACGAGTATTATAGACAATTGTAGAATGAGCTGGAGTTACAGATATAGAGGAAAGCGTCAATGTAGATGTACTTCTCCCCAAAAAACTAGAATAAGAGGTTTGCCTTACATCCATGTGTCTTAAACTTTAGGAACGTCAAAGGAAAATTGAGTGAATCTGAACTTCCCTTCATCACTTAATTTGTTAAAAATATAGGTATAAACGTGGTTATAATAAACCAAAGTCTCATTGAAAAGACGTTTTGCATCATATGCAAACAAGTGCTTAGCTACGAGTTCATAAAGATTACGCTCATTTCCAGTATATTTGTCTGAGTCATTCTTGAAAAGTTCAAAGGCTTTTCTGAAAGAATTAGCCGCATTTTTATTGTATTCAATCTCTGAGGCATTTGTAATTGCTGCCATACTTTTTGACACTAAATTTGAAAATTCTCTGGTCAGTGAATCATATTGAACTTTCTGAGTATCAGTAAATGCATCTTTATCAAAATGCTCTTCAATAGAGGCCATTTGAGATATTAATTTATCAAAAACAACTTGGCTATTGCAGACTAGAAATTCACCCTTAAGTGAAACCAGCTCTCTTAAATAAGAATTATTGGCTTCAATAATTTCTGACCTTGTCTTATCGAAATCTTCCTCAATTTTTTTATTGATTGCATATGAGGTTTCAATGAGAGTCTGACGTTTTTCTTCTATAAATTTTAGACAATCTCTTGACATCTCAGCCCTTTCACTAAAGATGGACAAAGCTAATTCTGCCTCTTTCAGAAAGAATCTACGTGTTTCCATTTCTATAGGATATGATGCTACTGTACAACAGAAACAGAAGTATTCGTCAAAAATATTCTGATTATCAGGAAATTTACAGAATATATTCTTCCCAACAGTATGGGCATCCCAAAAATTCTTTTCAGCTTTCAATTCTTTGAATAAAATAGTATCTTCCATCTTACTTTTCTATTTGATTTAGTAATTTTGAAATGAAATCCAGCTTATTATTTTCATTTTTTATTTGATTCATAATCTGAGTGTCATCAACCTTAGTCTTTTCACCAAGATCATCAAGATACTTTACATAACTATCTCGTAGATTGTTAACAGCTTTTATAAAGGCACTCTTTGTATCATCCCAATATTTTTCAATAGCATTCTTAAATTGACCTAGACCATTTTTCTTGTCATATTCTTTAATAATATTCTTGGCAAGACGTTCTTCCCAAGAAGAACCAAAAATCCAAGATATGACAATGGCTATTAGTGCGGCTATTCCAATAGCAACAACAACCGGGCCTCCTATTAATGAGATAGCAGAAATACCAGCTGCCGTACCACCTACACTAATACCCATTGCAGCTAATAGACTCACACCTTTTGCGACAAGAATGTATGCACCAAGATTACCTAAACCTGCAGCCCACATTGCTAAAGCTCCATATGCAGCGACACCAGCTAAACCTCCAGCAAAAGTCCCTTTCACATCAAAACCACTATCGACATTAAGATCTTTTATTGGCCCATCAGAGATATTGTTCTCAAAATTGTCAAGAAGGGAATTTACACAATCTGAAAATTCTTCAGAGTATCCTTTTATGGAATTTAAATATTCCTCATTAAGTAGATTGGATATTTTAGAACAAATAGCTTTTTTGTCCTCCGATTTATTTTTCCAACCATTTTTCTTTATGATAGCCACAATGCTTTCCTTGGTCATAATTCTATTATAGGCATGGGTAAAAGCGATGATACCCCCTCTTCTATATTTTGTATCGACAAGATTTACTATATGTGCCTTCTGGCTTTCGAGTTCCGAAAGTTTGTTAGGGGCTTCGTCTGAGGCTTTCCTATATGCTTCACGTTGTTCTGCACGGTTATTGAGTATTTTTTCGAACTGACTTTTACTCGCTTTAATTTCTTTTTCTGTTTTCCCAAGAAAGTCAGCAGTCATCTTCTTCAGATTTGACAAAATGAGATTTGGCAACACTGTTAAAAGATTTTTGAAATCATTTTCAAAATCTTTCCTTAGACTTTCCTGGTCTGTATCAAAAGTGAAGAATCGTTTTCTAAAATCTGCTGGTGTTGCATTTTGCCCAAGATTTTTCCAATATCCATCTGACAAGGTACTTTCAAATCTTTCAGCAGCTTTTGTCAATATTAATTTTAGCTGTTCATGTGAACCATTTTGAATAGTATGAGCCTGAGAAGCTATTATATAAAGATTGGATAGAGGCTTTAATTTATCACTATTCAGTGTAATAGGTGCTAAATTAACCATTTCTTGCTGAAGCCAATTAATATCTTCACCTCTCATAAAACCATTAGCAATAGAAAGATATAATAGCACATCTATCTCTTTGACACTTGCAAGCATGGAATCGTCTTCCTCTCTATCACTAGTTCCATATCCAGGTAGATCTATAAAATCACAGTTTTTTAAGATAGAAGAATTAATAAAAACAACTGCTGAACTCGCGGATGTCTGGTTGAAGTTTTTTCCTTGTCTTGCACCATATTCTCTAAGAAGTGAGTAATCGCCTTGGGCAATACACAAAGGAGTCGTATATCCTTCCTCATATAGTCTGGTGTCATCCCATAACGCCCCTTTAGAATCTGACTTGAATATCATAACATTTCCCTTGCAGAAATCAGGTCGATCATCAACATGTTTAACATACATGATGATTGAGGTAGTTGGAGTCCATTCCTGTGGGAGTACATTCGAATCAATTAGAGCATTTATCAAGGTGCTTTTACCAACATCTGATCTGCCTACCAATGCTATTCGTGGCTTTCTGGCCATACGATTGACCAATATGGAGAGTTCATTGATTTTTTTAATAAAATAATTATCGCTCCTAAATAGACCCTCATGCTGCTTTATATAGGTATTGAAATTGTCTCTAAATGATTTCACTGAATTCCAATTATCATCTATTTTGAATTCAACTTTGGCTTTGGTTACGTTAACTAAATTATCAAGAGATACTCCTGTGACTTGAGACAACTTTATTAATAATGCCATCTCAACTTGATTTTTCTTTACAGATTCCGCTTCGAGGCGTTTGTATTCATCTAGAGATATACCCAACTTCTGGGCTAAGTCTTTTTCACTTAAACCAAGAGCGTTGATTCTGATTTCTTTTAAATTATTATTCATTTCAATTTGTTTTTTTAAGTATTACTTTGAGAAAAGAGTCCGTTGATTGTTGCTTTCATGCATGCAATTTCTAACTTCTGAGGCTAACAATTCTCATCTAACAAACAAAGATACATATAATTAACACAACACCAATAATTCAAGAATAAAATTAATTACGCATTGTGTTGTTGCCGCAAAGATTGAGATTAAATATATTTTAAGTAAAAGAATATGATAAATCCAGATACCTCATTTATATATTTTTTATTACACTGATTAAACACAAATGTAGTTGGAGGCTTCTTAATAGCTAATTAACTGAAGTCACAATAGATGGCTTCACACTTTTACACTGCACTTGGTGTAATAGTTACGTTTTTTAGCCCAATAATTTAGCTAGTAGTATTACCTTGTTTTGAAATAGTTAGTCCAAAAAGGTTATGATTGTTTCGACATAGAGGCGAGCAGAATTATTGCGTTTCCTATATGTATTGTGTTAATACTATATTAGAATATCAGATGCTATAGAGGGTGATTTTGGTATGAAGGTTACGTATATGGATTGTCATGACTGACTTCTCCCGTTTGCCGGTATGTGTGTTCTACCAAGTCAGAAACTTAAGCCTTGGATAGGGCTGAATATACAGATATCATATTATTCCTTAGCAATATGATTTATGGAGAGAACAAAGTAGAAAAGTATTAAAGATAAAAAGATGTAAAGATAGAAAGAAAAAATAATAAAATAGTTGTATTATACTTCAAGAATGCCTTCGAGTATAAAACCAACTTCAAGAAAGATGAGGCAGCATGATCCGTTTTGTGGTGATATTCCTAAAAATACAAGCAAAAGAAGAGTCTAACATTGTTAGGTACAACTGCATATCCGTTTCGAAACGGTTTGTTATAAAGATTATAAATGCCTATCCCATTAATATTATTTTTCTTTAAAATGATATTAATGAAAATTTAACAGAGCACTAGTTAAAATAATCAGCTATCCCTTTCATCGAAGATAAATCCCAATCCTGATTTGCCAGCCGCATTTATTCTTTTTTCAGGAGAATTTTCTTTATGGCTTACGCCATGAAAATTCACCAGAAAAAGAATGCGGCGGCAAACGGATTGGAATTAAAGAAAAGATTACAGGGATTAACTGCGACCGACGTGACGCATAGCCGTAAATCAAAGGCGGCTATCTTTATATCCCATATACGACCTCACAGATACAGTGAAAATCCACCTTACTCAATAACAAAACATAGTCTGCTTATCAAATCCCGAAATAGGACAGGGATTTCAGCTCTCTCCGATCTGCATAGTACTGTGGCTCCGCTATGACATCTGATGTCATATTATGAACTTTGATGATAATCTTTTGTACTCCACAACCTTCTATATTATTTTTGTCCCAACCACTTAAACTAATGATTATGGAGATAGTAAACATAGAAGCCAGTGCATTTATGGAAATGAACAACATATTGTTTAAGATAGAAAAACAACTGAAAGGACTGAACTCTTCCAAATCCGATTTGAGTGAATGGTTGGATAACCAGGATGTATGTATTCTTATGAATATATCAGATAGAAAGCTATTGTCTTTAAGGCAGAAAGGGCTAATCCCCTTCAGTCGTATAGACAGAAAGGTTTATTATAAAAAAGAAGATATTCTAAACTATATGAGGAATAATATACAAATAATGGAAACGGGACAGCAAGTATTGAATAAGGATAGTAATGAGGTCAAGAGATTTATTGAAGCCATGGAAGGTATATCCAAAATGTTGGATGCAAATTCTTTAATCTACAGACCTATATTAGATGGAAACCGCTATATAACAGAACAAGAGTTATCAAAGGCTCTCAAAATAACCAAAAGAACACTCATTGAATATAGAATGAATGGAAAATTGCCCTATTACAAAATAGGAGGAAAGATTCTGTATAAGGAACAGGAAATTATAGATATATTGGAAAGAAACAAAGTTTTGGCATTTGAGTAATATTCCTTAATACATTTATAATCAAAGGCTAAACTTTATACAAATATCTTGTAATCACTCTAAATAACTATATAAATATTTGGAGGAATAGAACCGAACACTTACCTTTGTAAAGTCAAAGGATGATTAACGAGAATCTATCGAAAATTGGTGAATTTGGCATATGGCTGATTCAGTGGTTCGGGGATTTTTCCAAAGATATTAAAGTGTTGCAAATTAGGACTTTGAATAGTATTATTCGATTCCTGGTGGCACCACTCAAAATCCTGATTCTTTTTGAATCGGGATTTTTTGTTTTCAGCAATCCCAAACAAAGACTTTCCAACTTGTCTTGACAAGCAAATAAGATTACTAAACCCCTTCTTCTGCAACAATGGTGATTTTGCGGATAATAAGCCGCAAAATATGCGGTTAAATCATTATACCAATGACTCCGAATCAGCAATAGACACATATTTCCCCACAACTCTGAACAAAATAACACTCCAAGCCCCCAATAAAACGAGCCGATGTTTTTATCAACTCCTCACCAAGGATAAAAAAAACGTCGCCACGTTTTAAAAAAACATGGCGACGTTTTGGCACTACAATTATCAGAAAGAACTCATGCCTTTTTCTCTTTCACATCAGAATGTGCTTCCACAACATTTACTACATAGTCACCCAATTTTTCACATTCGGCAATAATATCCATGTAGTGAATACCCATCTGATAACTATATTCCTTATTGTTTACATCAATTATATTTTGATTCTTCAGCTGACTCCGATAATTATTTATCTCATTCTCGATGTTGAACGATTTATTCACATCCACCGTATGATGTACATCTTCTACCAAAGCGATCATCTGCGTCAGTGCGCTATCTGTCAGCCCGAACATCTGATGAATATGTTCATACTGCTTTTCTGTAAAATCAATGCTACCACGACGCTTGCGATTGATGGTTCGTGCCAAATTATAGCAACTATCTCCGATACTTTCTATCTCAGTTACCTCACGAAGCATCTCGCGTATTTGCAATTTACTTTCAGAGCTTAAGCGACCTTCGGATACCTGATTCAGATAATTGGCTATTTCCACTTCCATATTATCGCTGATGTTCTCGTATTTTTCGATACGGCTAAACAATTTGTTAAATTCATTTTCGTTTTCCGTATGCAATAAGTCGCGTACCATACGGAACATACGCTGAATACGTTCTGCAAACAAATTGATTTCTTTACGAGCCTGCAATACTGACAATTCGGCTGTAGACAGCATACCTCCCGTAATAAACTGCAAACGATACTCTTCCTCCTGCTCCTTTTGAGGAATCAATTTGCAAACCGTCTTTTCTATCAGTTTGACAAACCATATCAAAATCAACACATTGCACACATTAAAGCAAGTATGGAAAGCCGAAAGTTTAAACGAAACCGCAACTCCGTCGGCTTCACTGATATGCATTAAATCGGAAATAATCCAATCCACCATTGACAAGAATGGCTTGAACAAAATCAAGACCCAAACAACACCAAATATATTAAACATCAAGTGAGCCATAGCTGCACGCCGTGCTTGCGTATTGGCTGTCAGAGCAGCAAGATTTGCCGTAATGGTTGTTCCAATATTTTCTCCTAAAACCAATGCAGCTCCCAGCTCAAAACTAATCCAACCATTGGCACACATAATAAGTGTAATTGCCATTGTCGCTGCAGAAGCCTGCACAATCATGGTCAGAATAGTACCGATAAAAACAAACAAGAGTACAGAAATGAATCCCATATCCGTATAATTCTGCACAAAAGCCAACATATCAGGATTTGCACTCAAATCGGGAGCATTAGTTTTCAAGAGATTAAGCCCCATAAATAGAAACGCAAAGCCAAAAATAAATTCACCGATAGACTTACGGGAACTCTTTTGAGAGAATAAAAACGGAATACCAAACGCCAGAAGAGGCAATGAGAACATGGAAATATCGACTTTAAAGCCGAGAGCGGAAATAATCCAGGCTGTAACTGTAGTACCGATATTGGCGCCCATAATTACACCTATAGATTGCGAAAGAGTCAGTAATCCTGCATTGACAAAGCTGACTACCATTACTGTCGTTGCAGAAGAAGATTGAATCAAGGCTGTAATAAGCACACCCGTCAGAACACCGGTTACTCTGTTTGTCGTCATTGCAGTCAGGATACTACGAAGTCTGTCACCGGCAAACTTCTGAAGCCCCTCACTCATGATTTTCATTCCATAAAGGAAAAGCGCCAACGAGCCGAGTAACGCTAAAAAATCATAAAAAGTATATTCCATTTGTAATTAATTAAGTCGGGGGTAGGCTTTTAATTGTTTAATGTGTAAATTAATTGCCAAATCACCACGTTAGTAACACATATTACAATTATGCTACAAATATATTGCAAAAATAATAATTTAACAAAAGATTTCCCTGAAGGGAGCACGCTTTTGGATATTTATAATGGTTTTAATCTATCCATGCCTTACGGGCCTGTCAGTGCAAAAGTTAACAACAAAGTAGAAGGACTCAACTTTAAAGTTTACTATAATAAAGATGTAGAGTTCCTCGATATTACAAACCCTTCAGGCATGCGCACTTACTTCCGTTCGCTTTGCTTCATATTAGTAAAAGCGGTTGAAGAACTTTATCCACAAGGAAGCATCTCACTGGAGCACCCTGTTTCAAAGGGGTATTACTGTACATTACATTTAGACCGTTCAATCGGACTGGACGATGTAACTCGCATTAAGCAAAAAATGCAGGAGCTTATTGAAGCCGATATTCCTTTCCAGCGCATCGAATGTCACACAGAACAGGCTGTAGAATTATTCAGTCAAAGAAGCATGCTCGATAAAGCCAAATTATTAAAAACTTCCGGACAGTTGTATACGTTCTATTACAGACTGGGCGATACAATCGATTACTATTACGGTAGTCTGGTTCCGAGCACCGGTTACATCAAGTTGTTCGATATCGTAAAATATTACGATGGCTTACTGCTTCGTATCCCCAACCGAAAGGATCCCAGAAAACTGGAAGAACTTGTAAAGCAAGAAAAGATGCTGGAAGTATTTCAGGAATATCATCGCTGGAACCAGATTTTAGGTATCAGTACGGTAGGCGACTTTAACATTGCATGCAACGAAGGACATGCCACCGACTTAATAAAGGTTTCGGAAGCTCTGCAAGAAAAGAAAATAGCTCGTATAGCAGACGAAATCACTCACCGGAACCAGAATGGAAAACGGGTAAAGCTTGTCCTAATTTCCGGTCCGTCATCATCTGGAAAAACAACATTCAGCAAACGCTTAAGTATTCAACTGATGACAAACGGAATGAAACCTTATCCCATTTCACTGGATGATTATTTTGTAAACAGAGAAGATACTCCGCTGGACGAAAACGGACAACATGACTTCGAATCGTTGTATGCATTAGATTTACCTTTCTTTGAAGCACAGTTAAAAGAACTTTTGGAGGGCAAAGAAATAGAACTTCCCCGATTCAACTTTACCACAGGAAAACGAGAAAACAGTGGAACAAAGTTGCGTATCGACGACAATATGATATTGATTCTGGAAGGCATTCATGCCCTGAACCCTGCACTTACTCCGAATATTCCGGCAGAAAATAAATACAAAATATACGTATCGGCACTGACAACTATCCAGCTTGACAACCATAATTACATACCGACTACCGACAATCGTCTGATCCGCCGTATTATACGCGACTACAGGTATCGTAATTACTCGGCAGAGGCAACCATCGAGCGCTGGGAAAGTGTACGTGCTGGCGAAGATAAATGGATATTCCCCTATCAGGAATATGCTGATGCAATGTTCAATTCGGCTTTACTTTTCGAACTTGCCGTATTGAAGGATTATGCAGAACCTATCTTACGCAAGGTACCTAACAATTGTCCAGCCTACTCAGAAGCACATCGCCTCTTGCGTTTTCTGGCTTACTTTGTATCGGTACAAGATAAGGAACTGCCTCCTACTTCACTGTTACGTGAGTTTTTGGGAGGAAGCAGTTTCAGATATTGATAAATTCTTCTGGTACGGATTACATGGTGGCGCATAAATAAAATTCGCTCCAACTCATGTAATCCGTACCTAATTTTGTTATTTTTGCAGCGATAAATCAAATTCATCTTTATGGCTATAAATTCACGTCAGGTACAAACACAGGCTCAGCAGCAAGTGCAGACTTTATCTCCGCAGCAGATTCTGGCTGTCAAATTACTGGAGCTTCCTACAGTGGAACTGGAAGAACGTATTCACTCTGAACTTTTGGATAATCCGGCTTTAGAAGAAGGCAAAGAGCCTTCCGAACAAGCGGAAGACCATGAGGACGATTATACCAACGATGAGGACGGAGAACAGACTTCCGGCGAATATGAAGAAGATTTATCATTAGGTGATTACCGCACTGAAGATGACATACCCGATTATAAACTTCAGGAGAACAATCGTTCTAAAGGAGAAACCCCCGAAGAGATCCCTTTTTCGGACAACGTATCGTTTTACGAAACATTAAAGGAACAGCTCGACATGCAGGAACTTACTCCCGAAGAAAAGCAATTGGGAGAATATCTCATCGGATCATTGGACGATGACGGACTGCTGCGAAAAACGACAGACGCCTTAATTGACGAACTTGCCATTTACCAGGGTATTTCCACCACTCCCGAACAGCTGGAGCATGTCTTATCTATCATTCAGGATTTTGATCCGGCAGGAATCGGTGCACGTAGTCTGCAAGAGTGCTTGCTATTGCAAATCAAACGGAAAGAGAATTCCCCGTTGAAACAAATTGAGTATGACATCATCAGCAAGTGCTGTGACGATTTTACGAAAAAGAATAAAGATAAAATTCTGCAAAAATTAGGCATAACAGAAGAACAGTATAATGCAGCCGTAGCAGAACTGACAAAATTAAACCCTCGTCCGGGAAGTTCAATGGGAGAAGCAATCGGAAAGAACTTACAACAGATTATTCCCGATTTCATTGTCGAAACGGAAGAGGACGGCACAATCAATCTGAGCCTCAACAACCGAAATATTCCCGAATTGCGCCTAAGCCGTGAATTTACAGAAATGCTGGACGAGCATACACGCAATAAGGCTAACCAAAGCAAGGATTCAAAAAATGCAATGATGTTCCTGAAACAAAAGGTCGACGCTGCTCAAGGATTTATCAATGCGGTTAAGCAACGGCAGCAAACCTTGCTCAGTACCATGCAAGCTATTATCGACTTGCAACGCCCGTTTTTCCAAGATGGCGATGAATCCTCATTACGCCCGATGATTTTGAAAGATGTTGCAGAACGTGCAAAGTTGGACATTTCGACTATCTCACGAGTAAGTAACAGCAAGTATGTACAAACCAACTTCGGTATCTATCCACTTAAATTCTTTTTCAGCGACGGATATGTGACCGAAAATGGAGAAGAGCTTTCTGTACGAGAAATCAAACAGTTCCTGAAAGAATGTATTGATAAAGAAAATAAGGAAAAGCCTTATACAGACGATGAACTGGCCGACATGCTAAAAGAAAAAGGTTACCCGATAGCACGACGAACTGTCGCCAAATATCGCCAACAGCTGAATATCCCTGTTGCGCGCTTAAGAAGATAAATGAAACGACAACAAATATAATCACAAGAATGGAAGAAACAAATATTCCCGACCAACTGACATATCATGATCCTGCACCCAGGAACCAGGAAGAACAGAGGGACACATTATTTATGGCGGCACGTATCATATCTGCCATTTTCACCCCTTTCATGGTTCCTTTTGTCGCGTTTCTGCTTCTCTTTTTCTTTACTTACCTGCGAGTTCTCCCCTTGCAGTATAAGTTGACTGTTCTGATTATGGTATATTGTTTCACCATCCTGCTTCCGATGCTCGGCATCTATCTGCTTCAGAAAATCAACGGATGGACCCTTCAGGAACTGGGGAACAGAAAGAAACGTTTCATTCCTTACCTGATTACGATCATGAGCTATACCGGATGCTTCCTGACAATGTACCGCATTCATCTTCCACGCTATATGAGCGGTATTATTATTGCGACACTGCTTTGCATGGTTATTTGTACCAGTATCAACCTGAAATGGAAAATCAGTACCCACATGGCGAGTTGCGGCATGATTATCGGCGGCTTACTTTCGTACAGTTTCATCTTCCAGTTTAATCCTATCTGGTGGCTATGTGGTTTTATCTTGCTGGCAGGGATGTTAGGATCGGCACGAATCATCGTCCGGCAACATACTTTAAACGAAGTAGGGGGCGGTTTTTTGGTCGGTTTGTTTTGCGGTATCATCGGAATTTTGTTTATTTGAAACAGAAATAATAATTAAACATTAACCTCTAAAATACTAAGATTATGAATTTCCCAACTAACGTAAAGTACACGAACGAACATGAATGGATTCGCCTGGAAGGTGACGAAGCTTATGTAGGTATTACTGATTATGCACAAGACCAATTGGGGGACATCGTTTTTGTTGATGTAACAACCGAAGGTGAAACATTAGATAAAGGTGAAGTATTCGGTACAATAGAAGTTGTAAAAACGGTATCCGACCTTTTCCTCCCCATCGGTGGAGAAGTACTTGAAATAAACCCGGCACTGGAAGAACATCCGGAACTGGTTAATAAAGATCCGTATGGTGAAGGCTGGCTTATTAAAATAAAGCCGACAGACACCGCCGAAATGGATGAACTGCTGGATGCCGAAGCATACAAACAGATCATTAATGAGTAAAACTAAATAACAGACATGAAACCAATTGTAAGTATCATCATGGGTAGTACATCCGACCTTCCCGTTATGGAGAAAGCGGCAAAACTGCTCGACGAAATGCAAGTTCCTTTCGAAATGAATGCTCTTTCGGCACACCGTACACCTGCCGAGGTTGAAAAATTTGCGAAAGAAGCTGCGGGACGAGGACTTAAAGTTATTATCGCAGCAGCTGGAATGGCAGCAGCACTGCCCGGCGTTATTGCAGCAAATACTACCCTCCCAGTCATCGGAGTTCCAGTAAAAGGCTCTGTTTTGGATGGAGTAGACGCACTTTATTCTATTATTCAGATGCCTCCCGGCATACCTGTAGCAACTGTTGCCATCAACGGTGCCATGAATGCAGCTATCCTTGCCGTACAGATGTTGTCACTGTCCGACGAAGAGCTTGCAGCTAAATTTGCAGCTTACAAGGAAGGACTGAAAAACAAGATTGTCAAAGCAAACGAAGAACTGAAAGAAGTAAAATACGCTTATAAAACAAATTAATGGATTACTTCAACTATTCACGCCGAGAGGCAAATGAGGTATACGTTGGTGCCACTCCTATGGGTGGCACTAATCCTATCCGTATACAAAGTATGACCAATACGGTAACCATGGATACCGAGGCATGTGTAGAGCAGGCCAAACGCATCATCGAAGCGGGTGGTGAATACGTACGCCTTACTACTCAGGGAGTACGCGAAGCCGAGAATTTAAAAAACATCAACATCGGGCTGCGCTCACAAGGGTATAACACTCCATTGATAGCCGATGTACACTTCAATCCCAAAGTAGCCGAAGTTGCAGCATTGTATGCCGAAGGCGTACGAATCAATCCGGGAAACTATGTAGATGCCGCACGTACATTCAAGAAACTGGAATATACAGATGAAGAATATGCTCAGGAAATTCAGAAGATACGTGACCGCTTCATTCCCTTTCTGAACATCTGCAAAGAAAATCATACAGCTATTCGTATTGGAGTAAATCACGGATCGCTGTCCGATCGTATCATGTCACGCTATGGAGATACTCCCGAAGGCATGGTAGAATCGTGCATGGAGTTCCTGCGTATCTGCGTAGACGAACAGTTTATGGATGTCGTTATTTCTATCAAAGCATCCAATACCGTCATAATGGTTAAGACAGTCCGGCTTTTGGTAGAACAAATGGAAAAAGAAGACATGGCATTTCCGCTTCATCTGGGAGTAACCGAAGCAGGTGATGGAGAAGACGGGCGTATCAAATCGGCATTAGGGATCGGAGCGCTGTTATGCGACGGACTGGGAGATACTATCCGTGTATCACTGAGTGAAGCACCCGAGGCAGAGATTCCGGTAGCCCGTAAGTTAGTAAACTATATACTTCAACGGGAAAACCATCCCTATATTCCCGGAGCAGAAGCACCTGAATTCAATTATACCAATTCGAGCCGACGCAAAACAACAGCTGTCAGGAACATAGGAGGCGAGCAAGTGCCAGTTGTCATTTCTGCCCGTCTTGACGGTAATATGCAAATTGAAGAGCAATTCCGCCCGGATTACATTTATTGCGGACAGCATCTTCCAGAGGCACGCCGCACTGATATCGGTTATATCGTAGATGCTAATATCTGGGATGGAGAAAAAGGTACTTATCCTGCTTTTAATTACCAACAGTTAGTCGAACTACATCACTGCAATGCGGAAGTCAAGTTTTTATTCACTCCATATATGGGACTGAACGAAGAAGCGACAGCCTGCTTACGCCTGCATCCGGAAGTTGTCATCATTGCTCAAAGCAATCACCCCAACCGGCTTGGTGAATTTCGAGGCATCGCACACCAGTTGATGAATCAAGGTCTGACCAACCCACTGGTATTTTTCCAATTCTATCAGGAAGACAATACCGAAGATTTACAAATCAAATCGGCTGCCGACATGGGAGCTCTTATATTCGATGGTTTCTGCGACGGTATCTTGCTGTATAATCACGGAAAAGCCATCGCCGACACAAAAGTTGACGAAACAGCCTTCGGTATTTTACAGGCAGGTAGAGCACGTACTTCAAAAACAGAATATATTTCTTGCCCTGGTTGCGGACGTACCCTCTACGATCTGGAAGCTACCATTGCACGTATTAAAGCTGCAACCTCTCATCTGAAAGGACTGAAAATCGGTATCATGGGATGCATTGTCAATGGTCCTGGTGAAATGGCCGACGCAGACTACGGCTATGTAGGAGCCGGACGAGGTAAAATCAGCCTATACAAGAAAAAGGAGTGTATCGAAAAAAATATTCCAGAAGAACAGGCCGTAGAAAAGTTGATTGAACTAATTAAGGCAAACGGAGATTACAAGGAAAAATAATCAGTTCACGCCGAAGTCAGAATTTTGCAAAAACATCAGCTTAAACCTTTCAAACAAAAATGGCTTACAAAAGATGATATGACAATATCTTTTGTGAGCCATTTTTATATTACAACTCCATAATGTTTATCAGACAAAGACAAACATTAATCCTTTTTCTCTTCAGGAATTTCCAAATCATTTTCCAAATCACTGTTAGCTAATAACTCCGGTAACTCTTGTGCTGGAGAAGTTCCCATATCTATAGTAGCCAAATCCACACACTCCTCCAGATTAATTTCAGTTCCTTCCGGTATCTCCACTAAGTAATCTGTGTCTGTTGATTTATCTACCTTACTTTGATGAATCTGTTTCATTGTACGCATTTGCTGCTTCGTACGGTTTACAATTTCCCGAACTTCCTCATAAGCCAATGCAACGATTTTAGGTCCTGCCTTCAAATATTTTCCATGTGAAAAAGCCAGCAGCGGATTTTCCGTCAAAGATGTTCCTGCTGATACCGTCATCAATGAAATATTCGCAACATCCAGTACTATATCAGTACCTGTAAAAATCATATCCGTACCTTGCTGCAAAGATTGTATCCAACTCCGTTTCGTGCCTTCTTCATCACGAATCTGAATATCATAATAAGGTGTATTATCTGTTTTATCATAAACTAAAACAGTATCAATCTTAAAGAAATGGATAGAATCGCGATAAGTAGCAATTCGGTTCCATAACGTATCACAAGTCAAAAGATATTCATCAAAATCCTTAATACCTGTCATTTTTTCCGGCATTTTCCACACGAACTCTTTTTTCTCCTTTTTTTTCTTCTTGTCCTTAGCCTGCACTACACTCCCAACACAAAAGACAGCTACCAAAACCAGTAAAATGGTTTTCACAAAATTTGTTTTCATAGTTCTTATATTTTCGTTTAACAAATAGAATCAACTAATTCGCATTAATCCGTTTACTCGAAATAAAGCGTACCACCACTCCTTTCTGTATATCAGCATCGGTTGGCCTATAACTTATTGCATCTACCGATGAAATACCGACTTCTTTATCATCTGCCACAAAATGAAGGACATAAACACCAGCATTCGTATTTCTTGGCACAAAAACTTCAAAATGTCCGCTCGCGTCTGTCTTTACCAATGTTTTCGTTTCAAGAAGCTGTTTCAAATCAGGCTCTGCAACTGAAACCCCATCAATTTTCTTATACTTCACTCCATATTTGCATAACACTACATATACATTAGCCAAAGGAGGATTCTTTTTATTCATATCCAGTTTTGCCCGGTCGACTACCATTCCAGACACAACCCGAGGCAAATCCTTACGGATGCGAGAAAAGTCACGACGCAATTTCGTACAATAAGAATCATTCGAATTCATCTTCAGAATGGCTGCTGCATACTGATTAGCATCCTGATAGTAAAACATACAGCTATCCATCTGACCACTCTGACGGAAACTTTCTGCTTTCTCTACATGGCTCATGACACGTTCTTTTGCATTCGAAAGAATCGCAGAATTTTTCATTTTCTTCTTAATCGTCCCCTCATCTTGCTTATCCTTGCACTCCAGCGCATCTTTATATGCGAAATATGCATCTCGATACAAACCATTAATAAACGCATTTTCAGCTAAGCTCTCACTATGCTGGAAACAAGAAGCCTCCTGTTTAACGCTTACAGTCAGCTCTACACCATCCTTCTGGGCTAAAGTACCCACCTGAAATGTTTTAACTTCCGGATTATTACTAACCGACAAGTTGAGAGTATAACTGGCCGAAGCCGGTACATCAGCCAGATTAACATGAAATAAATACTCAAACGAGCCATCTTTCTTCCCGGCTACATTATCCAACGTCGCATTCCCTGCTTTGGAACCATCCCTCAACAATTCAAGATGTAATTCCTCACTGTTGCTTACAACCGAAATCAAAGCCATTTGTGGCGTTGCATGAGTCATATGGGGAGCCGTAACCTCCACACTTTCTATTTTCAGCGGAAGCTCTACGACCTCTACATTAAAAGAAGCCCACATATTTTCTTCCAATGAAACATCCAGTTGTTTTTTGTCCACACTACCTCGCTTCCAAATCATAAAGCTCAAACTACCTCCATCTGCAACATCCAAAACAGCAGAATAGACGTATTTACCATTCAACATTTTAGGAGAAGAAACTTCTACGCCCGTATTTTCACTAAATTCCAATTTATCGCAAGCCGAAATAAATTCAATCTTAGCCATATACTGATCCGGATATGACTTATCAGCAGCGCGAGTAATACGAATATCCTGAGCTTTAGCCGACAAAGAACATAAGCAAAGACAGATAAAAGCCAAGACATAAGCCCTATATTTCATTATACTTCTCATAATTTCGATACATTAAACGAGTTCAAACCGAAAACCTCTTTCTCCGGAGTAGCATCATAAGGCTGCCATGTACGTACATGAATTTTAGGATTAGCCTCATCTTTAAAGTCCCAAAGCAAGAACAAATATCCTTTATCACTATAAGTATCTGCATTCCAATGCTGAACCAATTTCACGCCATAGATATAATCTTTCTGACGATGCTTCATCACCTTTACGTCGTCAAACACCACGTTGATACGCTGATTTCTTCTGAACACAGCCGACAAATTACTCAAATAAGTCCGCTTATCCTGTACTTTATAAGAAACTCCCGAAACAAACTGTACACCGTCATTGTTCACCCGTTTTCTTACAGTTCCAGTAATGATTAATGCATCATCGCTAAAGATATCCTCCAAAAAGGCCATATCCTTGCGGTTATACGCTGTACGGAACTGTTCTACAAAATCCAAGACCAACGAACGACGGCGTAAATCGGTAACTTCCAGATTGCTTCTCATAACCTGAGTATATAGATTCTGTGCAATAGAGAAACAAAGATTTGTAATCTGACCACTATTATCAAAATTCAAGACAATCTCTTGATACTGGTCTTCATCAAAACGTTCTCCTGCCCGAGGCTCCATAATCACGGGAATATTACGGACCTGCAAACCTTGATTATTTCCAATATGCAAACAACGCTCTACGATTTCCACTTCATCGCAACGGAAAGGACAAACCTCCCACATTATCATCAAAGACTCAGCCGCCTGATTGTTGATATTAATTCCAGCCAAAGACAGATTTCGGTTCTCTCCTTGCGCATTATTTAATTCCGTCAGCAGCTTTGTACCATTCTGTTCCATTCTTGCTTTTACAGCAGTGCTTGGAGCATCCGTTACGACCAAAGTCGTTTCATACTGTGCATGACCCAATACAGCCATGAACAAACAAATTCCTAAAGCAATTATCTTTTTCATTTTCATGTTATTTTTTATTCATATAAAATAAACCAGACTTTATTATCGGCACTATATAAAGACATCTGTTCCTCTTTTCCATTCAGCAAATTAACACGTACCCCATTTTTCTCTTTGTCGAAAACAGCCTTTATCGTTGTATCAGAAAAAACCACGATATACCAAGATGGATTCAATGAAGATTTTACGTTTCCCCACATCAGTTTATGATTTTCCTTCTGAGTTCTCATAAACAGTTCCAGGCCATCTACCGTTTTCTGCTCAAGCAACTCCTGCAGCAACGGACTATCTACCGCTACTTTTTTACCTTGCATTTGAGGTACTTGTTCTGAAACGGGAGTAAAGACTTCCGAAGACGTTGTACCCGAAGATGCAGAATCATCAACCTTTGCATCTTCAGTCACAGACTTTTCCTGCGAAGGTACTGTCGAAGAAGAAACATCCAATACGACAACCTTGTCGGATGAAAGTAAATTCTTCTTCTCCACATACAGGAATACCCGTTCCATAGCCCCACGCTTTAACTGGATTTTTTCAGAATGCTTTTTTATTGAATTTATCAGAATCTGATCCGAATCCTGAAGCTTTTTATTTTCTCCCATCTCAGATAAAATAGCATTCTTCAGACTCGTTTCAGCCATAGCCGTAGCCTCTTCTACCGTAGCTGCTATTCCTTCGCCATAGAGATACAGGGAACTTCTCTTTATCTTATTCACTTTTGCCTTTTCTTCCATATATGCCACTTGAGCGGAAAGACAAGCAGGAAGATAAAATAGCAAAAGAAAGTATACAAGCACTTTTCTCATGACACGTTACATATTAATATGAAAAACCAGCCGACTGAATAACAGCAGAAGGAGATTCATCGGCATACAAATTCTCAAGATTATTTAAAGGAATGTAAGGATGCAACACAGCCTTTATCCTTACATTTTCTTTTTTGTGAAACACCTCAAGCGGCAACTGGAAATAAAGCAAATGCTCATACATCAAATCTCGATTCAGGTATACAACAGTTCCTGTAATCTGCTTAGCATCAACCGTTTCAATCCCCACATAAGGTCGGCATCCTTCCGACAACATCAGAGAAACAAAATCAGCCAAGTCAATACTTTTTGCCGCAGAAGAATTATACCCCTTCACAGCCAAGGAAAAAGAGAGCGAGAAGTGCATCTGATGCACATGAGAAAATAAGTTCAATGCTGATTCCTCCGGGAAATAAGCATTAAAAAGATAACTCCATGCGGTACCCTTTTTCATCAGATAGGTTCCACTCTTCATCTGAGGAATCATAAAGACATCTCCTCGATCGTAGAAGACATTACCTTTGATTTTCTGCAAAGACGATTCTTTCCACTTCACAGGAGTTCCCCGAAAATCAGTCTGATGACGGAGACTCAGGTTTGTAATAAGCCTTTGTGTCAACTCATATTTATCATATCCCAAAAGCAAATCATATTGCTTCGGGAAGAGCAAATCCACCTTCATTCCGACACCTTGCCAAGAAGCCCGATACTTTGCCGAATCGGCTGTAAGAGAAAAAGGATATTTTAAATCCAATACATTCAATATACTGCAAAAATCAACAGAACAATCTTTATAATTTAGCCCGTTAATCAATAAAGACAATTGATCTTGTCGTAACAGAACCTCTCTCTGTGACTTCATCTGCAACAGCGACAAATGCAAAAAGGTACGTTCAATAAAGTCGTATACAGCAGGATGAAAAACTTTCTCCATTTCAACAGGAAAAAGTTTCAATCCTGCTTTCTTTAACTCATTTTTATCCATTAACACATACATTTCCTTCTGAGGACAGCTTTTCAAATGCAATGATGAATCCGTGACTAAAGCAACCTTACGCATTTCCAACTGCCGACGTAACAAGCCCAGGTGTCCTGAACTCGTTCCTTGTTGTGCGTAAGCAAGACTTTCTACACACAACATAACAGCTACTCCTATACTCCGAAAAGGAAACATAAGCAAAATAGATTATATCAGTTAAAGACCATTTGATCCAATCATTACCGCACCCTTCAACTTCTTATCAGAGCCGTACCATTTTACTGTTACAGGTTCATTGTCTTCAAAGCTACCTTCTATATAGTCTCCCGGAACAGCAACTCGGTTTCGGGTATCTCTTTTACTAATCCGGCGACTTTGCGTATAAGTCAACTTACCCAGTCCGTTTGCTTTTCCGTTCGAGATACTCCCTTCATATTTTGCATAACCAAAATCGATTGTGCCTTGTCCGTTCTGAACACTGACAACAGGAGTCGTTTCGACTGGTATATCTTTATATTCTACAGTCGTTTCATCAACCTTTTGCTCTGGAGCAGCTTCTGTTACCTGTTCAACCTGTTCTACCGTATCCGGTTCAACAACAGTCTTTTCTTCCGTCTTAAAGCTATTAATAGCCTGAGGTCCCCAAACGATTCCGGCTACAACAAGAGCAGCAACAACTACCCCTCCTATAACGTAAGGAAGCACGTTGGTTTCTTTTACTTCTACCAACTGTCCTCCACATTCAGGACATACAAAATCTTCTCCAATTCCAACTTCTATAATCTCTTTTGTATTCGCTTTCGGACAATTGCCAATATTCAAGCAACGTCCTTTTTTATTTAATTTATTCTGTGCCATAATGATCTATTTTATGAATCTGTCATATAATTATTCCAACCATTATATGACAGATTCGTTTTATGCAATATCCTTTAACCTACTTAACCAACTCAAGTGCTTTCAAGCCAGCCTCTCTGAAGAACAAAAATGATTCAGCACCAGTATTACCGCCACATTCTGGCAAAATGACATCTTTTACCAAATGTTGAATTCTTGTAACCAGTTCTTTACGCTTATCCACATGCAGATAATCTGTACGCAAAGCCGTAGTCAGTTGTTCTTCCCATGATTTACCTAACTCCTCCGTAAAGGTTGCAGCATAAGGAATTTCCGTAAACTTATCAGCCATAGGCTTCAACACTTCAATGCCAAAGTCATCCACCTCAACTGTTCCGTACGCTTTCAGTCCAGTACCATCATTTCTATCTCCATATTTAATGATTCCTAAAGCAAATGCGGTCATCAGATAAGGAGTATACTCTTTTCGTATTTCCGACGGCATTTTTTCTTTTGCTACATACAAATCGGGGAAATTTTCTCCTGTTCCTTCCGTATGAAGAATAATCCGGTTCTGGCGTGCTTCATTCGGATCCTTCAACAGATAGTCGTATTTCATTTTCAGAACATCCAGACCTTTCACGGCACGAATCGGGAAGCAATAATCCATACATACAATCGTCATTTCATTCTTACGAAGCCCATTCATATCTACTTTTACCAGTACTCCACCTGTCACAGCATTCATCAAAGCCTCTTTCAGCTTACCTGCAAAGCGCTGTACCTGTTCATTTCCCTCTACCTTTGGCAGATTGATCAGGACTATTTTCCGGTCAATATTATGGCGAATCTGAGGCAACGGATTATTTTTGACAGCACGATTCAATTCTGTGCCATTCAAAGACAAGAAAACTCCACTCTGCTCGATCAGTTCTTTTGCGAAAAGCTTCAGCTCATCGTCAGACCGATACTGTTCATTAAGCTGTTCCAGAATATTCCGGTTGATAAGTTTCTCTGTATTTTCAACTAATACTTCATCATGAATCGTAATAACTTTACGACGAACCACAGTATCAAGCAAATTTGAGATGCCATCCAACGAGATAGCTGCATTTGCCCGTGCAAAACTACGTTCAGTTCCAATCAGCTTTATTATTTCTCCACGGAACTCATCAGCTATTGATTTCTGACGAGCTTTATCACGAATAATATTTTTTGTAAATTTCTGTACTCCCTGATTATCGTAGAAACGAATAATCGTTTCCTTCAGATTAGAAATTCCAGCCTTATCCTGACAACGCGTACCTATCTGTTTACTGGTATCTTCAAGTGCCTCATTAATGATGTAAACAAAACGCTCAATGTGTCCACGCAATGCGTTGACCTTATTCAGCAAGGCCGAAAGCATGCTTACGGCAAAATGCATACCCTCCAATTCCGTCTTCTTCAGATAAAGTTGCTGCATGATAGTAGCATGCCCCTGAATAATTTTGTTCTTCGAAATCAATCCTCCGATAAAACCTTTGTTCGCCCAATCCAACTGATTCAGAGCTTTTGCCTTTTCCAGTTCTTCAATCTGTTGGTTATAAGTCGTAATGCGTCCTTCAAAGTCTTTACGTTTTGAATCGACAGCATCCACAATTCTATCAATCAACTGGAGCAAATTATATAATGACAAATCACCCGTACTCCATTTATCGTACATATACTCCTCAATCAGAGTACATATTTCGCTGGCATGTTCGTCTCGAGCCTGAGTCTTGCCTTCGAAGAAGTTCTTAACACCTACTTTACGGAAATATTTTTCATAGCCTTCTGCACAGAATTTCTCCAGCTCGTTTAAAGGCATTTTCTGTCGACTGGCTTCTTCTGTCCATACAGGAATTACACTTCCCCAATATTCAGCAAAGCTGGTCCATTTCTTCTGGTCAGAATCCAAGATAGGTTTATCCAGCGTCAAGTGTTTGTCGGTCATACGCCAGCGCTCCAGATTCTCCGCCTCTGCCACAAAAGAATGGAAGTCAATATTGGCAGGTGTATCGCGGAATCCCATGTCATCATTCCAGTTATTGTATCGCAACTGCAACAAAGCCTGACGCCCGAAAGAGAATGTAAAATATTCAATGATTTCTTCTTCCGGAATAACCACACGCTTAATACCGAAAGAACTGTATTTCTTAGAACGAACCGGATCGACTACCCCTTCCTTTGTTCTTTCATTAAACTCATTTCGCCAGTCCTCGATATTCTCCAGAGAATAAGTACGGATAAAGTCACTTGTATTATCATTCTGCTCCAAGAAAACATAATTGTACAAGAAATCGGCAACGACCAGCGGCAACTGTTTGTGAGAATCAATAGTCAATCCATTCTCATTCTCGTTTGTATATAGAATACAGTTGTCAACAACTGCCTTTACATTTTCCAAAGGTACACGCTCATACTTGCCGGTCACATCATACGGCATATACTTTTTAGCCATCAAAGCGTTCAGTTCAACCAATGCTGCGTATCCGTTCGCCTGATAACGCCCTGCATCACATCCCATAGGAACGGTAGGTTCCGGAATCATCGCATACAAGACAATATGAGCATCCGGATATTCACAGCGAGTCTGCGCCAGAACATCAATAATAGAACCGGAGCCGGTACCTCCTGCCAGTCCGGTAAAAATATGAATATTCAGTGTATTTTTTCCACTAATCTCCTTTGCCTTTATATACTGGGAACGCAATGTGCTCAAATAATTTTGTACAGAACTTCCAAACAAGATACGTCCGGCACGGCGCTTCTGACCGGCAGCAGTCTCCACACTACCAATTGTTTTCTGCATGACTTCCGGATCACCAATAAAGCCCTTTAGCCCCGGGAAACCGCTGGGATTGGCAAAAACGCTGTTCAATTCTACTCCCCGAACATATACAAATTCACTTTCTCCAAAAGAAGCATCCTGCCCCAATACCCTGAAAGTAATATCATTGGGTTGCATCATCTCACGTGTAGAATCTACATATACATAGCCAATGGACAATTTTGAACGTTCATCAGAAGAATATTCCTGAAACAAACGCTTACGAAAAGCTTTCAAGACTTTTCCACCTGTTCCTCCCAACCCGACGAGGATATGGTTTTCATTTCCTTTTATACTCATATTTTTCACGATTTATAAGGTTACATATTCATCATATTCCGATAGCGTAAATAATCAAGTCTTTTTTGATCCTGATAGGCCCGGTAGCCTAATATAGTTGCAGCCAATAGCCAAAAAGCAATTCCCCATATCCAACGCCGTATAATATAGCTGGAAAGCTGCGCCTTTATTCCGAGTATGACGCTCTCGGGCTTCTCTTGCAACTGCTCTATGTCCAGTTTTTCTAAACACTCACCAATTAATGACTCTTCCACAAACGGATATTCCTCCCGTAGCATAGCCTGTACTTCTGATTTCTCGCCGACTTGACTGGTTATCTGCCGGACGGATGCCACCAGAGCCTGAACTTCCCGATTAGACAAATCAACATATTTCTTTACAGAAGAAGCTCCACAACCAAGAAAAGCTTGTACACCAACCAATATAAAAAGAACAATTCCAACAATAAAGCTGAAGGCAACTTCACTTGTCAGGTAACGAGGGAACAAGAGATGAATGACAAGCAATAATATAGTGACTGCTACGACAGCTATCAGTAGTCCACCGAGAACAGATGTAACAATATTTCCAACTATAGCAAACATGAAAAATATTTAATTTATTTCGTTTTCTCAAATTAAAAGAAAAAAAATCAAATATCATTACGCGAAATATATTTTAACTATTAATCCATGCAATTTGTTGTATTTAACATGCAAAAAGTGTTTTGCAGCATATTTTAAAATATATTTGAATTAGCAGGACAATTTTCATTACTTCCGGCAGGCTTTCTGTAGAAAAGTACGCAGGAAAAGCCAAGTAATATATATTGACTAATACTAATATATCAAATCAATAATTAAGAAAAATATTAAAGAAATAGTTTTACAGAGCATTTTCGATGAGGCTCATTCCACAAATCCGAGAAGACAAAATAATATTATTACCCAATACCTAACAAAACTATTCATACAGCACCTCATCAGCCATAATATCACCCGGAGAAGACAGATAAACAAAAATTACATGACGATTATGAAATATAACAACATCAATAAAAAATATCTTTAAGTCCATGACCTTTCAGCAAAAACCTCAAGAACATTTCTCAAAAACGTCAAGAGATTTTTTTATTTTTTGTACAAAAAACAAAAGATTTTGTACAAAAAATAAAAAGAAATCACAGGATATCAGACAAGCTTACCTTATGAATCATTTACCATTCCGAAGCAATTCTTTTTCATTATACCTGAAAAGAGCATAAAAAAAACGGCAAGAATACATATGCCGCTTTGGTAGGCGTGCAATGTATTCTTGCCGGTGTTAAAACCTTTCAGACCAATGGTTATTGCTTGTCTGCAACTTTTACAGGAGCCGACAATATCTCTTTGTATTTTTCTGGAGAGTTCAGGACTTCAATAGCCTTATCCAGATCCTCATCATCCTTCAGACGCTGCATAACCGCTCCACGCTGATAAAAGTAACGGGTTGCAATTTCTTCGGCAATTTGCTCCTTTATCGGTTTAGCAAAATAATCAAGATCACGATCCAGATTATGGTTCAGTTTCTGTTCCAAAGCCTTAAATTCATCTGCGGCACCCTCCATATATCCTTCAAACTCGGCCACCTCCTTCAGTGTTTTCAGCATTTTCTCACTCTGACGGTCGTAAGTAAAATTGGCAGCCTTGACTTGTTTCTTAAACTCAGCGTAATCGGCATCGGTAATTTGTATCGAATCGACCGAAGTAATTGCCGGATGTGTCAGACAATATTGGGTAGCATAATCGAATATCAAATCGTCGTTCAGCAGATAGAACAAGATATTCGGGAACTTATCTCCCTTCACTTCAATATCCGGACGAATACCTCCGCCGTCGCGAACCTCACGTCCGGCAGCCGTATGGAAAACAGTTGTCAAACTATCGGGGATTCGTGCCACCGAACCATCCGCATTCTTTTTTGCATAGTCGATAGCCTGAATACAACGGCCGCTTGGAATATAATACTTAGACGTGGTCACCTTCAGCGTACCATTATACGGCAACGGACGAGTAGTTTGCACCAGCCCCTTACCATACGTACGCGTACCGATAATTACTGCACGGTCCATATCCTGCATCGAGCCACTCAAAATTTCGGAAGCCGAAGCCGTGTTGCCGTTTACCAGTACAGCCAGAGGCATTTCTGTATCAATCGGCTCGTTTTGTGTCTTGAACGAACCCGCAGCCTGACGAATCTTTCCTTTCGTCACCACAATTTCCTTACCTTTCGGAACGAAGAAGTTTATGATGTCGACAGCTTCCTGCAACGAACCACCTCCATTATCCCGCAAGTCGATTACCAGCGATTTAGCTCCACGTTGTTTCAATTCGATGAATGCCTTCTTCACATCCTTTGCACAGTTATCCGTAAATCCTGTCAGCGACAAATAGCCTATGCTATCTTTCAGAATACCATAATACGGAACCGGATTGTTGCGAATATTCTTACGGGTTATCTTAAATTCCATCACCGTACTGTCGTTCTTCAGCGGACGGAGCACTTTCAGAATAAAAGATGTACCCGGCTCTCCGCGCAAAGCTTCGCTTACCTTCGACGAAAAGTCCTGAGGCTTCATATCGCCACGTACCATTTCTTTTCCACCCACCGAAAGAATGATATCTCCAGCCTTCAGTCCTGCTTCTGCCGCCGGCATACCTTCCGTAGGTTCCACAATGGCTATACGGTCTTTCTTCTTATAATATCGGATAGCAGCCCCTATACCTCCATATTTTCCGGTAATCATTTCCTTCAGACTGCTGACGCCCTCTTCAGGATAATACTCGGTATACGGATCGGTCAGAGCCAACATACCGTTCACTCCGTTCTGAATCATTTTCTCAGGATTGATTGTATCAACATAAAACAAGTCAAGCTCCTTGAAAATAGAATTAAAGATATCCAGATTCTTTGCTATCTGAAAATTACGGTCATCGTCCTTAAAGCTGGACAACCCCAGCCCCAATAAAACGACGAATGCTCCCACCAACGTTCTTTTCTTATTCATAGTCAATGATTTTAACGTACAAATAAACACATTATTCCGTTCAGGCTTGCAGAACAGCTTCAATATTTAACTTTATTTCGTTCCATTTCTTCTTTGTAAGAGCCGTTCCTACAGTCTGAATGACATATCCCGCCAGAATAGTACTTATCTGAGCACATTTTTCGAGCGAATAACCACACGTCAATCCATAAAGGAATCCTGCTGCATAAAAATCACCTGCTCCAGTCGTATCGACAACTTTCTTTACCGGCAAGGGCTTTACTTGAATTTCTTCCGTACCTTTTTTTATCAGTGACCCTTTTTTCCCTGTCTTGATAACTACAATACTGCATTTCGAAGCAATCTCTCCCAAAGCCTCTTCCGGCTCTTTTCCGGTATAAGCACGCGCTTCACTTTCATTGGCAAAAACAATATCAACATATTTTGTTATCAGCATATCGAAAAAATCGCGTTCAGCCTCAACGACATTGAAGCTCGCCATGTCAAGACAAATCTGCAAACCGACTTCTTTTGCCAGACGCATTGCCTTGACAATAAGGTCATGATCCTGCAAAAGATACCCTTCTATATATAAATAAGAATACCCTTCGAACATAGAACGTGTCAAATCATCGGCACACAACGTAGCCGAGGCTCCTAAAAATGTTCCAAACGTACGCTCACCACAAGCAGACACGAATGTGGAAGCAACCCCCGAAGGGCAATCACATTTCAACAAGGAAGTTTCCACTCCCCTTTTCTTCAATGTCTGCTCAAAAAACTTTCCAAACTCATCGGTTCCGACTTTCCCGATAAAGCCTGCCTGAGCATCCAGACCGGCAAGGGCACATATAGTATTGGCAGCAGCGCCACCTGTTGCCCGATGCAACCGTTGTCCGGCTGTCTTTTCCCGTATTTCCAATAATGTTTTTTCGTCTATCAACTGCATGCTCCCTTTGGGCAAATGCAGGTCCTCAAGCATTCCATCATCTTCCATCAGGACCAATACATCAACCAAAGCGTTGCCCATTCCAACAATTTTATCCATTTATTCTAATTTTTTTTGCAAAGATATTGCATATTTCAAAATATCCTACTACCTTTGCGTCGCAATTGAGAAAAACCTTCTTCAGTAGCTCAGTCGGTTAGAGCATCTGACTGTTAATCAGAGGG
>ENA-UONW01001174-UONW01001174.1-human-gut-metagenome-genome-assembly--contig:-CS52-NODE-1174-length-33674-cov-7.106874_pt1 | contig 33674 bp, 22 predicted proteins | sample MGYA00242463_ERZ724010 | MGnify/ENA metagenome assembly ERZ724010 | reverse complement strand
TCGCCCGCCCGATGCCGCGGGAGGAGCCGGTCACCCAGACGCTCCGCCCGCACAGCTCCCGGCCGCTCACGGCTGCGCCTCCGTCCGCGCGATGACATTCTCCTGAACGGCCTCCGCCAGATCGACGAATGGGGCGGAGAATCCGGAGACGCGGACGCGCAGACTCTTGTATTTCTGCGGCTCCTTCCGGGCGGCGAGCAGCTCTTCGCGGGAGACGTGGCTGAACTGCAAATGCAGCCCCCCTTCGCGGAAGTAGGTCTCCACCGCCGTCACCAGCCGTTCGAACCCCTCCGGATTCTGAATAGTCGTCTCGTCGATGGTGATGTTCAGGATGCTGTTGCCGCACATGACCCCGGTCGGATCCATGTGGGCGACGGAGAGCAGGTGGCTGGTCAGACCGTCGTGGTCCCGGCCGTCGGACTGCCCGCTGCCGAAAAGCAGCGCGCTCCCCGCGACGCGCCCGTCCGGCGTGGCGGGAGTCAGGGCCCCGTAGCGGGCAAAATGGATGTTGTAGCCGGTCAGATTGCCGTAGTTGAGCGCATTGCCGTTGAGGTCGGTGCGTCCTTCGGCGAATTTCCAGACGCTCCGGTAGAAGGCGTGCGCGGTCGCGTTGGAGAAGTCGTCGTTGTTGCCGAAGAACTTTCCGTTCTTGAGGATATCGGTCCGCAGCGCCTCGTATCCCCGCCAGTCGGCGTCGAGTGCGGCGCAGAGTTCGGCGAGCGTGACCTTCTTCTCCTCGAACACATACTGCCGGATGATCGATAGGGAGTCGATGAGATTGGTGCTCCCCATCATGTTGGCACAGTACCGGGATTTGCGCGCGCCGTTGCGGTTGACGCCCGCGGCACGCTCGATACAGCCGTCGAGAAAGAGGCTGGAGAGCACATTGCAGTCCCGCGCCCGGAGCATGTTGAAGCGGTTGGAGTAGTCGAGCACCAGCTCCAGAGAGCGGAAAAGCTCCTCCTCGAAAATCGCGTAAAACTCCTCGTACGTCGCACATTCGACGATGTCGGCGCGGCGGCGGTTCAACGTCGAAAGCAGCGGATGGAGAATGTTGATCGTGTTTCCGCCCAGCGAGATGCCGCCTTGGAACGCCGGTTCGTTGCAGCCGACCATGATGTAGTCGAACGCATCCTCCCACGACCGTTTGTCGATGGTCATCAGTGCGCGGATGCGCGGCTCGTCGTTGACGAAGGCGATGCGCCGGTTCTTATCCTTCCGCTCGCAGTCGAGCATGAAGCGGAGCACCTCACGCGGCGTCTTCGCATTCCAGCGCAGCGAAACCTGCGGCCGGATCAGGTCGCACTCCAGCAGGCTCTCGACGATCAGCCGCGAAAGTTCGTTGAATCCATCCTCGTGTTCAAGAGTGTAGCCGCCGACGACGAAGTGGGATTCCGCGCTGAAGGGAGCATTCCGGCTGGTCGGCGGCGTCCAGCCGTGGATCATCACGAACAGCTCCTGAAGCAGTTCCCGCGCATGTTCGACAGTGAGCGAACCATCCTTGATTCCCTGCCGGTAGAACGGCAGCAGATATTGATCCGGCCGCCCGATGCTGTCCGGGAGGAACGGGAAGCAGAAATAGACGCACTGCACGGCCTCCTCGAAATTCCGCGCCGGATGCATCGGCACCTGCGCGCAGTTGCCCGCCATGCGCAGCAGGGTCTCCCGCCGCCGGGGATCCTCGCACTCCCGGGCGGCCTCCCGGCACGCCTCCGCCAGCAGCAGGGCGCGTTCGGAGATGCCGCGGATCACGCTGTCGAGCGCGGCGAGAAAATTGAGCTTCTCCTGATTGCCGAAATGGCGCGGCCGGGCGTCGCGGATACCGGCGCGGAACGCGTCAAGTCCGCCGCGGATGAGCCGGCCGAAATCCATGTTCGAATGCTGCCACTCCATCGTGCAGAGATTTTCCTGCGGTTGGTTGTAGTAATGTTTCAGCGCGACATAAATTCGGGAGTGTCCGCGCCGGGTGAAGATATCGGCCGGCACAGAACCATCGAACTTCATTTTTCCGACCAGCTCGTCGTCCTCGCCGATAACGGGCGGCTGAGCAGCCATATATTCGTTCAGACGCTTGGCAATCCGCATCGGCTCGGGCAGATTTTCGTCGAAGGGATCGTATTCGACGGTTACGGTCGGCGGGAAAATATCCGCTCTTTTCACTTCATCGATCAGTCGGGCAATCCGGTCGTTCATGGTGAATTCCTCCAGTTGAAATACCGTTCTGATCATAGCATACGCCGGGAAGGGAGAAAAGGAAATGTTTTTTTTTCAGGAAAGCATGTCATTTCCCGGGGAAAGAACCCGGTGCGACCGTTGCCGGTATTCGCTCGGCGACATTCCGGAAAGTCGCTTGAAGAATTTGGAAAAATAGAATTCCGAGGAGAAACCGAGGGCTCCGGCGACCTCCTTGACATTCATCCCCGGATCGGCGAGCAGCAGCGCGGCGCGGGAAAAAAGCTCCTTCTGCAGATACTTTTTCGGGGATTCCCCGAAGACCGCGTGAAACCGCCGCGAAAAGAGATCCCCGGAACAGCCCAGTATTCCGGCCAGATCCTCGATCTGCGTCTCCGCCGAAACCTGCTCGCGAATGTAACGCATGACCGGTTCGAAAAACCGCCGGGCGCCCAGATCGGGCGCATAGCTCCGCGGCCAGTGCATCCGGCAGATCTTCAGCGCGAACTCCTGACAGCCCGCCAGCCGCAGGATCGGATCAGACACCCGGAAAATCTCCTCGAACTCCCGCCGCAACTCCGGGGAGTTGACCACGATGCAGGAACCGTCTTCCGGGAACACCCCCGCTCCGGGAAAGAGTTCCAGTCGGAAATGGATGCACAGATGCTCGTTCGCGGTCGTGTAGGTGTAGCGGCGGGCAACTCCGGGCAGCACCAGACGGATGTCGTTCTCATGGAAGATGTTGACTTCGCCGGTCTTCAGGTTGACCGAAGAGGAGGGATCGTCGGGATTCTCGCGGAGACAGGTACTGACGCAGAGGAACGGCAGATCGTAGATGCGGCAGTACTGCGTCGACTCCCGGAAGACGTTCACGAAGGAAAAGTGCGGCTGCACCTGCAGCGGCGTCGGGATGTAGTATCTCTCCTGTTTCGCGTTCTGTCCCATTCTGGCCACTCTCCTGTGGAACAATATACACAGCCATCCCGGAGATGTCAAATCTTCTTCCCCGGCGCGACGGGCCGGAGATTTTCCCCTCCCCCGGATTGAACTTTCCGTCGGTAAACGGTATATTATAGAGACAACGACTTGCCGTTCCCGCTCAAATCGAACGGCGGTCAGCTGTTTCATCCATCTCAGAGCAGGAATTTCACACCATGTCGGAAAAACGGGCAGTTGTATTGCTGAGCGGCGGACTCGATTCCGCCACCGTGCTGGCGATCGCCAGGGCGGAAGGATTCTCCTGTTACGCATTGAGCTTCGATTACGGGCAGCGCCACCGCTGCGAACTGGAGGCGGCCGCGAACGTCGCCCGCAGCCTCGGAGCGGCACTCCATCACACGGTCCGGATCGACCTCCGGCTCTGGGGCGGCTCGGCGCTGACCGACGACGCGATTCCGGTTCCCGACGCGGAGGAGTCGAAGGGAATTCCGATCACCTACGTGCCCGCCCGGAATTTGATCTTCCTCTCCTTCGCCACCGCGTGGGCGGAGGTGCTCGGCGCACGCGACATCTTCATCGGCGTCAACAGCGTGGACTATTCGGGCTATCCGGACTGCCGGCCGAAGTTCATCGAATCCTTCGCCGAAACCGCCCGCCTCGGCACCTGCGCCGTCGACGAGGGGTGGCGCTACAGCATCAACGCCCCGCTCCAGAATTTGAGCAAAGCGCAGATCATCCGGCGCGGCACCGCGCTCGGCGTCGATTACGGCTTGACCACCAGCTGCTACAATCCGGATGCGGAAGGGCGCTCCTGCGGCAAATGCGCGAGCTGTGCACTGCGGATCGCCGGATTCCGCGAGGCGGGCGTCCCCGATCCGACCCGTTACACGACGGATTAAAAACTGTCGCTCTCGCGTACCATCCGCCGGTAACGGCTGAAAATCGACGCCTTGGCGATGAAACCGTGAAAGGTTCCGGAGGCGTCGCAGACCGGCAGATAGGCGAGATTGTGCTTTTCGAAGTTCGCCATCGCCCAGGCGAGATCGTCGTCGGGCGAGACGATTCCGAGCGGCGGCTCCATCAGGTCGAACACCACCAGAAGGCTGTACACCTTGGGGTTGAGCATCACCGCAAGGATCTTCTCCAGATGGACCACGCCGATCAGCTTGCCGCTGTCGTCGAGCACCGGGAAGATCTCCTCAGGAGTCCGCTCGACCAGACCGGTCACCTTCTGCAGCGGATCGTTGAGCTTGAGCACGTGATAATCGCGCGACAGCAGCAGCCGAACCGGCAGGCGGCGCAGCATGGTGCGGTCACGGTCATCGTCGAGCAGGTTGTTCTCCACCAGCGCCTTCCGGTAGATGGAGTTCGGCTCGAAGAAGCGCGCCACGAACCATGACACCGACGAGACGATCATCAGCGGCACCAGCAGGATGTAACCACCGGTCACTTCGGCGATGAGGAAGATTCCGGTCAGCGGCGCGCGCATCACGGCGGAGAAGACCCCGCACATGCCGACCGCGACGAAGTTGTACTCCTGCAGCTGGATCACTCCGGTCAGGTTGACCAGTCGCGCGAAGGCGAATCCGGCAAAGGCGCCGATGAACATCGAAGGAGCGAAGATGCCGCCGTCACCGCCGGAATCCACCGTGAGCACCGATGCGATCACTTTGACCAGAATCACCACCACGACCAGAATCACCAGCAGTGCCGGCTGGGAGGGAATCCAGCCGAGCAGCGGCGCCGAGGCGACCAGCCCCTCCATGTCGCCGGTGAAGAGCTTTTCGATGTAGAGGTAGCCCTGACCGCGCAGCAGCGGGAAAACCAGCAGAATGACGCAGAGCACGCTGCCGCCGGCGAAGAGCCGCAGCCACGGATTGCGGAAACGGCTCTTGAGCTGAGCGGAGGTAAAATAAGCGGCCTTGATGACGTAGACGCCGACCAGCGCGCAGAAGATGCCGCAGAGGAAATAACAGGGAATTGCGTTCGCCTGCCACGGCGCGTTGATCGCGAGAAAGAACTGGTTGTCGCCGATGATCTGCCGCGACACCACCGTGGCGACCGCGCTGGACATGATCATCGGAATCAGCGCCGACACGCTGAATTCCGGCAACAAGACTTCGGCGGCGAAGAGGACGCCGGCAATGGGGCTGTCGAAGATGGCGGAGATCGCGGCGGCGGAACCGCAGCCGACCAGCAGACTGCGGTGGCGGCGGTCGATGTGGAGGAATCCGGCGCTGTTCGAGCCGATCGCCGCGCCGGTCAGCACACTCGGGGCCTCCAGTCCCGCGGAGCCGCCGAGACCGACCGAAAGTGCGCTCGACAGCATATGGTTGAATATTTCCACTGCGGGGATGCCGGTCCGCCGCCGGTTCAATGCGAGGATCAGCGGACTCAGGCTTTTGGCATAACGCGGTCCTCCCAGATAACGCTGCACGAGAAAGGAGAGCAGCATACCTGCCAGGGGCAGGACGAGGAGGATGCCGAGCCAGCCGAAGCCGTGGTTGTCATGCGGTGTACCGGCGAGCCAGATGCCGAACGCTTCGAGCCGGGTGACCAGCATATGCAGCAGAGCGGCGGCAATGGCGGCGGCCGCGCCGATCAGGATCGCCAGCAGAATGATGAGACTCCGCTCGCCCCAGCGGGTCTGCCAGAACCGGACAGTCCGCAGAATGAACCGGCGGTGAAGCCGCAGCAGAAATTTTTTCATCGCTCTCCTGTTTTACCGTGAATTATATAATATACCACAAAAGAGCTTTCAATGCCAGCTTCCGGCAGAAATTTCCCGGGAGAAGGAAGCGCTCACCGCCCGAGCAGAGCCGCCGCCCGCTGGGAATGGCGAAACTGGGCCGGGGATTTCTCCAGATATTTCCGAAACTGGCGGCAGAAGAAATAGACGCTGCTGTAGCCGCATTCGGAAGCAATTTCGGCAACCGTCTTGTCGCTCTGAATCAGCAGTACCTTTGCGGCGGAAAGCCGCCGTGAAACGATATACTGCTTCGGCGACACCCCCTGCTGGCGGTGAAACTTCTTCAGGAAATCCGACTCCGACATATTGATTCTGCGGCAGAGCGTACCGATGCGGATCGGCTCCTTCAAATGCTCCTCGATATAGTCGAGTACCTGCCGGATCCGGCCGTCCTCCGAAACCGGATGCTCGCCGAAAAGCGGCACCGCCTCCAGAAACGGCAGCAGCAGAGTATCCATCCGATGCCGGATCTCCACCGCCGCCGCCATGGTATCGGCACCGGCGAGCAGGGAAAAGAGCGCCTGAAACACCGCCTCGTACCGACGGCGGGAGCGGCACCGCACCCGGTACATCCGCCCCGGCGCGGGAATATAGCGGAGCCGTTCCGAGAGGAAATGGCACCAGTAGTGGGTGCAGGGGGAAATGGAAATGAATTTCAGCGGCGTCAGCGCCGGAATCAGGTAGAGCGCCCCCGGCTTCAGCTCCAGTTCCTCCTCCGGGGAAAGCAGCCGGAAACTCCCTTCCAGCGGCAGGTAGATCCGGTAGAAGGGCTCGCTGGAGAAAAACGGATTCACCGGCCAGGAGTGAATCCTCTCCCCCAGTCCGCAGGCGAGCAGCCGGACATCGAGGGAGTCCACCACTTCGGAGGAGCTCAGCCGGTTGACGTAAATGTGGTTGATCCGTTCCATGTTGTATACTGTCGCACCGTTTTTCCCAAATTCAACCCGAATCCTTCACTTTTACGGAAAAGTTCAATCTTTACTTGAAAAAGTGCATTTACATTTTTCTCTTTTCCGGTATAATATTCAGCAAATCAAACGCAAGAACGGAGAACCGGGATGAATGCACTTCTGCAGTTGAGCTGGAATTCCGCAGGCGGCTTCCGCCTGCCGGATCAATGGGTCTGGTGCGGCTCCGCCGTCCGCAGCGACGGGAAATACTGTCTTTTCGCCGCCTGCTGGCCGTCGACCTTTCCGATGCTCGAGGGGTATCTGCTCAGCAGCCGGATCGTCCTCGCCGTCTCCGATACGCCGGAGGGGCCGTACCGCTACCGGTACGACATCGCGCCGGAACCGGGCAGCGGTCTGCGGATGGCGCATAATCCGACCGTTCTCCGCCGGGACGGGCGCTACTATCTCTACTTCATCGGTTCGACCTATCCGGGAGAACCGGATCCGGGAAATCCCGAACTTCTGGCGGAGATCTATCGCAACATCCGCATCTACCTCATGGAATCCGACTCTCCGACAGGACCGTGGCGAATGCACGAGGAACCGATTCTGCAACCGCAGCCGGACGCGTGGGACGCCGCGCTGGTGACCAATCCCGCCCCCTGCCTGCTCCCGGACGGGCGGATCTACCTCTACTACCGCAGCAACACGCCGCAGGGGCTGCGGATCGGACTGGCGGAGGCGGATGCTCCCGCGGGTCCCTACCGGCGGAAGCTCGATCACCCGGTACTGGAGGGATTCAACGTGGAGGATCCCTTCGTCTGGCACGACGGGAAGCGGTTCCGCATGCTGGCCAAAGACATGACCGGAGAAATCACCGGAGAACTCCACGCGGGGGCCGCCTTCGAATCCGACGACGGCATCAACTGGCGCTGTCTCGGGAAAGGCTATTCGCGCACCATCCGGAACGAGAACGGCGGGGAGTTCCGTTTCGGATCTCTGGAACGCCCCCAGCTGCTGCTGAATGAACACGGGGAGCCGGAGTATCTCTTCGCCGCGGTGGCGGACGGGCCGGGCGGATTCCGGAACGCCGCCCACACCTGGAACATCTGCGCCGGAATCACCGGAAATTTCACAGCGAAAAAGGAGGAGTAACTCGATGCAGATTTTATCGATCACCACACGTCTCCTGGGCATGTTCTGCATTCTTGCCACCTTTCCGGCCGCCGGAGAACGGCTTTACGGCCCGGGAGATGATCCGGCGCAATGGAACAGTCCGCTGCGGGATTTCCGGGCGAAGCAGCGGTTCAAGGCGCTGGAATTCCATGCGGAAAACGGTCGAATTCTCTGGAGCTTCGTCCCCCGCAAGGGGTTCGACGGCTCCGGGCTCGACCTGAACCGGAAGATCGGCCGCGCCACCGGATTTACCGTCCGTCTGCGCAACCTCTCCCCGGTGCCGGTCAAACTTTCTCTGTTCACCACCGACAACGACCGCAACCAGTGGCAGAGCACCAGTGTGACGCTTCCGGCTCAAATGGCGGAAATGCAGACCTTCCGGTTCGACCGCAAAGGGTGGAAACTTCAGAGCGTCACCAGTGAATCCCGTGCGGAGGATCTCGCCTGGCCGCTGCCGTTTCTCCGCCTCGCCTGCGGCAATTTCCAGCCGGGAATCCCCTATCGGCTGGAGATCGAGCAGCTGGAATCCGAAAGGCTCCAACCGGAACTCGCTTCGCTCTCGGGAATCCGGCTCCCGGAAACCGTCGGAGCGGGAGCGCTCTTCTCCATCTCGCCGAAGCTGGAGCTGAAGCAGCCGGTCTCCGTCACCGCCGCCCGTCCGGTACTGCTGTCGGGAGACGGCAGATTCGCCTGCGGCGACGCCTTCCCCTGGCAGGGAACGCGGGGGAAAAGCTTCTCATCCGCAGGCATGCGCCTCCGGATTCCGCAGTTCCTTGCGGGCGGGGAGTACCAGCTCGCCCTCCATTTGCGGGGAGTCGACAGTGAGGGAAACAGCGTGGATGCGGACTACCCGCTCCAGACGCTCCGCATCACGCCGCGCCGCCCCTCCCCGAACGCCGGAACCGCCGCGGTGAAACTCCACAACGGAGTGCCGACCTTCTTCTTCGACGGCACTCCCCATTCCGGTATCTCCTACATGAGCTACGCCCCTTCGGAGACCGTCGCCCGGAACTTCCGCGAGGTCGGGATCAACCTCTTCTCCTTCGTCGCGACGCCGACCGACTCCACCCGCGACACCGCCAACCCGGCCTGGATCGCCCCGGAGAAATTCGACTTCTCCCAGCTGGATCAGCGGGCGATGACCTTTCTGAACGCGGCTCCCGACGCGCGTCTGATCATCCGGCTGGTCATGAGCGCGCCGGTCTGGTGGTGCCGGCAACATCCGGAGGAGACCGTCAAAATCCGGAAAGAGGATGGTACCATCACCGAATTTTTCGCCTACACCAACCGCAATCAGCCGAATCCGGCGCCGAGCTGGGCTTCGGAACTCTGGCGCCGCGATACGCTCGCCGCTCTGGAAAAACTGATCCGCCACGTCGAAACCTCCCCTTACGCCGACCGCGTGGCAGGCTACCATCTCGGTTCCGGCCCGACCGACGAGTGGCTGTTGTGGACCGACCGGAAACAGGGCGGACGCAGCGATTTCTCGACGCCGAACATACGAAAATTCCGCGCCTGGCTCAGGGAAAAATACGGCAGTGACGAAGCGCTTCGCCGCGCCTGGAACAACGCTGCCGTGACACTGGATACGGCGGAGATTCCGGACACCCGTTCCCGTGAAACCAGCCGCTTCGGCATTCTCCGCCACCCCCGGCTCGAACAGCAGGTGATCGACTACAGCCGCTACACCTCGGATCTGACCGCGGAGACCATCCTCCTCTTCACCCGGAAAGCTGACCGGAATGCTCCGGCTGCCGGCGGGCGGCTACCGCCTGTTCCGCCGCTGAAAACGACAGGGAATCCTCCGCGTCGATTCTTCGTCATACCGTCCCCGCCTCCCCTGCAGTTTCCGGTAAAAACAATCGGGAACAGCAGGGGGAATCCATCGTTTCCGGCAGTCATCCGCCTTGTGTTCCGGCATTGATGCATTCAGATTATTTTCCTGTTTTTTTTAGGAATCAACTTTCCGGATTTGACATTTCTCTTTTTTCATGCTATATTACATCCGAAAATAATATCAATATATTGGTTTTTTTAGAAATTATATCGATTATGCATGACGCAACAATTCGGAAATATGATCAGATCCGTGCGTTTCTGCTGGCGGAGTCACTGAAGCCGGAATCGCGCCAGAAGATGCCGACGGTTCAGGAGTTGATGCGCAAGTTCGGAGCTTCACAATCACCGGTATGCCGGGCGATCCGCGATCTGGAAAAGGCAGGGGTAGTCCGCTGTCGCCGGGGTGCTGGGATGGTCAGCTGCAGTCCGGAACTGCGGGAAGAAACCATCCCTCAGAAACTCCCGGGCAGCAGCAGCGCCGTGCTTTTTCTGCGGACGGACTATTTCTCGGAATCACTCTGGAGCATGGAACACACACTGCTCTCTTATGCCCGCCAGCTCAACGTGCCGGTCATCAGCAGCCGGATCGATCAGAATTCCGATATCATTGCCATGATCAGTTCATTGATCTCCTCACGAGAAATCGCGGGAATCATCATGAATTCCAGCCCGGGGACCAAATCGGATGAGTTGATCGAATACCTGAATCAACTGTCGATTCCCGTGGTCATGATCGCCAGCAGCAGTCTGTATGAAAATATCGCCCCCAATGTGACGATTCTTTCATTTGATTCCGCGCAGGGCGGCCGCCTCTGCATCGAGACACTGGTCCGGGCCGGTCACTCCCGGATCGGCTACATCCGCAATGAGCCGGAATCGGATATGACCCGGCTTCGACTCGCCGGCATGACGGCGGCAGCGGAGGAGTATGGTGTCTCTCTGACCTGCTTCTCCTCGACGGTTCGAGCCTGGGAGAATTCCGCAACTGCCGCGGAGAAGATCACCCGGGCGCGTCTGGATGAGATCCGTTCCCTCAATCTCACCGCCCTGATCTATTTCAGCGGCAGCGGAGCCCTTGCCGGGCGGCGGGTTCTCCAGCTGGCAGGCGTTCGAATTCCTGACGATATCAGCATCCTCTGCGAAGACGACAGCAGCATCATGGAGATTGTGTATCCGGCCCAGTCGGTCATCGTCTGCAGAAACTACCTGGATGACTGCCGGGAAGCTCTCGATATCATCACCGGCCGAACCCCGTCTCCCGGAATCAGACTGGGGCGTTATGAGTACATTCCCCGGGAAACGATCCGATCTCTGATTTGAGGAGAAAAGCACCTTCATACATGCCATCCATCCCGACAAGCAACAACGATTCACGGAAGGAGAATGATTATGGTACCACAACATGCCCCGCGGCGCCGGAACAGTGACAACGCAGAATTCCGTTCATTTACACTAATCGAGCTCTTAATCGTAATTGCAATCATCGCGATTCTGGCCTCCATGCTTCTTCCTGCGCTGAACATGGCACGGGAACGCGCCTTCAAGAGCACCTGCATGAACAATATCAAACAGTGCATGAGCGCCCAGCTTCTCTATGCCAATGACAATTCGGACTTCATTTTCTACAGAGGATCAGGCATCAGCGGGATATCCGGCGTGTGGACCTCAAAACTCCGGAAACTGGAATACATTCCGGATTACAAGCTTGTGGGCTGCCCGTCGAACAAGCACCCCGCCAATCTCGCCTACCACGAACATGACTGGGTGACGACAAGTTACAACGGATACGGCTTTTACCTCGCCGCAGACCAGAAACAGGGAAGCTACTTCGGCGACAACGACTACAATGACAACCGGAATCAGAAACGAGATCTGATGGGAAATATTTTCATCGGCCGGGAGAACGGAACGGAGGCCTACTATCTGCTGCCGAGATTCAAACGCCCCTCCGATACGCCGATGATGGCGGACACGGTTCAGCGGGACAGCGCCGGCAATCTGCTCTCTCCCCGTGTCATGTGGGCCGGCGGCAACCTCCTTGAAAACGGCGCCATCCACCTCATTCACAACGGACAGGCCAACGTCGGCTATCCTGACGGGCATGCCGCCTCGCTGAATGACGGCGGCCTCTGGGAAAGCGCGCAGAAAGTACGTGTTGTCTATCTGCAGGATGGAACACCGCGGCAGCGGCTTTGATTTCAGGATATCTGCATGAAGCTGCCCGGAACTCCCGCGTCAGCAAGTCGCATCCGGCCCGGAATCACGCTGGACAGCAAGCCCTGTGGAGCAATCCCGGCGCTTCCGGCGAGAGCACTGTGCCGCAAGGCGATTCGACAATCCGCCCCTCGAAAATGTGTTTCACCCGTCTCAGGAACAATCCAGCATTTCAATCGATAAAAAAAGGAGTCTTTTCATGAACAAACTCGCCCTTCTTTCCGCAATTCTTTGCGGTGTAACATATTCAGGCACGGCAGAACTGATTCGGAACGGTTCCTTCGAACACGCCGGACCGAAACAGTTTCCTGCCGGCTGGAACTTTTCGGTCAAGCACACGGAAAAGGCGCAGGCGCAGGTGACGGCAGAGTATCGAACAGCAACAGATGCCGCCGACGGGAAAAAACTGCTGCAGTTCCGCAACCCGATTAACCGGGTCAATGACGTTTACGGCTCGATTTTTCAGGATATCCGGGTCGAACCGGGGAAACGATACCGCATCAGCTTTCTGCTGCGCGGAAAAAATGTGAATCAGTTTCTGGTAATCATGGGCCGCGAGTGGGCGACCCGCTGGACCGTTCCGACCGGCAACCTCAAACCGGATCAGTGGCGTTTCTTTTCTCACGAATTCGTCGCCAGGCCGCAGGAGATCGACAAGGACGGCAGATGGATGGTCCGTTTCAACATCGAAGACTACGCCGCCTGGGGTGAACTCGACCGGGTCTCCGTTGTGCCGACGGAAGGAGAAATCATTTCCGGAACCGAACCCGCCGCAATCCATGAACTGCCCGGCTCGAGCCGGCAGGATCTTTTCGCGGCGGAACTCCTGCTGTCCGGTCTCACCCGGCCCGCCGGATGGCAGGCCGGCCTCACTCTCACCGACGCCGACGGGAAAAAGCAGGAAAAGAAACTTGGCCCCCTGCCTGCACTCAATCCGACGGAGACTCTGCGGCTGCAGGTCGTCGTTCCTCTGCGGATCGAGATGGCGTATGGTCCTTTTTCCGCGGAAGTAAGTTCAGAAGGCGCCTGTCTCGTCTCCGGGAAATTCCACCATCGTTCTTCCGGCATGGCCGAGGAGGCCGAAAACCATAAGCGCCGGATGAACGAACTGAAAGAGAGAATGCGCCTTCTGGCGGAACGAACCTCCCGGGCGGAATCCGGTCGCGCACCCTCGCGCCACCTGAATCTGTTTCCGGAGATTGCCGCCAACCAGCTCAAACTCTCGGAACGGGATGTGAACCGTCCATTCCGCACAGGTGCGGAACGCGAATATTATGTCCTGCGGAACCGGATCGCGCTGCATGAACTGCAGCTGCTTCTGGATGAATGGGAAAAAGACCTCCGGAAAGCGGAAAAGGGAATTTTCCCGCCGGAAACCTTCCGTACCCTTTCCGGAAAACTCACCATGAAAAACGGCTTTCAGCACGGAATTACCATCGATGAGAAAGGCCGTCGTGTGTTTCGTCCGATTTTGTTCGGCGGCTTTGGTCACTTCGAACAGGTGATCCGGGATATTCCATTCCTTTCCAAACTAGGAGTCAACATCATCCAGATTGAGATCGGTCCCAGCAGTCTTTTTCCTCGGGAGGGGCGCTCACGCGTGTTCGAACCGGATTACACAGACTACAACCAGCGTATCGAGCGAGCGTTAAAACGGGCACACGATGAAGGAGTCCGGATCGCGCTGCTTACCTCGACCCATTACGTCCCGAAATGGCTTATCAGGAAATTTCAGCAGGAATACCCTGAGGCTCTGGCTCCCGGCGGTCACTATCTTCCGCTGGATCCGCTTCATCCCCGAACCCGGGAGATGCATCGCGCCTTTCTGGAAGCGCTGACGGCCCGGCTGGCGGCGAGTCCATACCGTGATGCTCTTCAGAGTATCGTTCTTGCCAACGAACCGGCATACGGGCAGTGCCAGTTGGACCGGGAGTTCTCCCGCAATGAATTCCGCAAGGCTTTGAAACAGCGCCACGGTTCCATCAGAAAATTCAACCGTGTCGCCGGAACATCGTTCCAATCCTTCGACCAGCTGCTCGCCGCCGGCGAAAAAAATCCCGCAGTCAAATACGAGTACAACATGTTCAAATGGCAGGCATTCGCCGACTGGCACCGCTTCATGGCACAGATCGTCAGAAAAAATCTGCCGGAAGTGCCTCTGCACACAAAACTGATGATCTACCTCACGCTGGCCGAACGGGAACTCGGCTGGTCCGCCTATGAACCGGGAATGCTCGCAGAGTTTTTCGACGTGAACGGAAATGACAACGGCAACGACATCTGGCTTGATCCCGCCGTCGGCACTGAACTGCAATATTCTCTGAAACCGGTGATGATCAACAATACAGAAAATCACCTCTTCCCGAACGTCTATCCCAATCCAGTCCCAGCCTCACGCATTTATACGGCCATCTTTCAGCAATACCTCTACGGAGCCGGCAACCTGGTCAGCTGGGTCTGGCAGGACAACCGTTTCGGCGGTCCGCAATGGTGCGAAGGCGGCATCATGCAGCGGCCGATGAATATCTGGGCTCACCAGCGTGCCGTTCTCGACGCCAACCGTCTGGCGGAGGAAATTCTCCTTTTCGTCCGTGCAGAACCGGAAATGGCGATTCTCTACAGTCCAACCTCGCTGATTCTCAACCGACGTCCCTATACCAGCCGAATCTACGAAATCTACCGAACACTTGCGCCCCTGGGATACAAAGTGCGGTTCATCAGCGAAAAGCAGCTGGCGGAAAATGACTTCCGCAAAGTGAAACTGCTGATCGCAGGAGAGACGAAACAAATCAGGAGCGACGCCGCCGCAGGCATACGGAAATTCAGCCAGCACGGCGGAAAGGTCGTGACGATCGGCACATGCTTCCAGGAAAACGAATATGGCAGAAAATTGACTCCTGCGATAAAAAGCACCGCCCGTGCCACAATCCAGACATTGAAAACAGCTGTACAGCGCACCTTGCCGCCCCTGCCCTTTTCGCTCCAGTGCGAACAACTGCCCAACCGGCAATATCCCATTCACGCCCGGCATGCGACATTGCCGGACGGGCGAATCCTGCTGAATCTGATCAACTACGGGGAAAAAACACAATCAGTCAGCCTGAACAGGCCGGCACGGGATCTGATCTCCGGTCGGAAATTTTCCGGAAAGATCTCCCTGCCGCAGAACGAGCCGTTCCTGCTGGAACTGCAGAGCTCCTCCCGGCGATGAGTACGGCAGCGGGAAGGGTCATTCCGACCTGCGCACGATAAAGCGAACATCGAGGAAGCCCTCTGTTTCCCTTGCGGAACGGAAGGTGATCCGGGCGGTCCGCGAGGGAGGCGCCGACAGCGGGGACGGCGGGGTGAGATTCCACTTTCTCTCCAGCAGCAGCAGCGCACGCAATGCGTGCGGAAACTGCCGGTAGTTCGGCACGTCGGTTTCGAGGATCACGCCGCCGTCGCGGGCCGCCGCCGCGACCTCCTGCACCGCCTCCCACTGGCTGCCCAGCGTCGCGCCGTACCGGGTCGAACGGCTTCCGCCGTGCCGGTGGATCATCAGAAGGGCGCTTCCGGTGAACAGCAGCAGAACCAGTCCGGCAGTCAGCACCGCGGGCCGCCGGAATCGCTTCAACGCCGAAAAACCGAAAAACACCAGCAGCAGCCCCGGAATCGCCGCCACCGTGTTGTAGTGCTGAAACGGGGGCATCCGCAGCAGAAACACCATGCCGAAATGAAGCACCAGCGCCGCCATGGCGAAGAGTCCGGCCATGTGGATCAGGCCGGTGCAGGGGCGCATCCATGCGAACCGGCATCCGAGCAGCATCAGCGCCCCCGCCGCCACCGCGGCCGGCGGCGTCACAATGCGGAACAGCACATCAACTCCGGACCCCGAAGGCAGATACTCGGGCAGATAGTAGCGGAGATATCCGCCGCCGGAGAGAAACAATAACAGATTCCAGAGGGGGGCGATTCCGGCCCCCTCCCCCCGGGGAATTCCCTGCCGCCCGAATTCGGCATGGAGGAGGATGGCACCGACGACCAGCAGGAGCGCAAGTCCGGCAGCCGCCAGCTTCCAGCGGTCCCGGCGGAGCAGGTCCGGCCGGAAGAGGAGCGTGATTCCGAATGCGCCGATGAGCGGCGCGGACATCGGATGCAGCCAGAACATCCCGCCCAGCAGCGCGACGATTCCGGCAAGCGTTCGCGGAGAACCGCGGCGCCAGTAGGCCGGGAGCAGCGCGAACAGCCAGCAGACGAGCGGCAGCAGCAGCACGTTGTCCCACAGAATCCGGTTGGCGTGCCAGAGAAAGGGGTTCAGGAGGAAGAGCGCCCCGAAGAGACGCCAGTCGAAGCGCAGCTCCTTCCCGAGCCGCTGAATCGCCGCGAGAGAGACCAGCATCACCAGCGTGCTCTTGATCGTCACCAGCAGGATCGGATGCGCCGTGCAGAAGAGCAGCAGCTGATAGAACCAGACCGCAAGGGGGCCGTAGCAGATGCCGACCGTGCCCGGCAATCCCGCCGATGCGGGAACCCCGGCGCGGTTGGCCTCCATCGCCAGCAGGATCAGCGCCGGTTCGTCATTGATCCAGAGGACGTCGCCGGGCAGCAGCAGCGTCAGGCAGACGCCCGCGGCCACCAGGAAAGCGGTCATCCGCCGCTCCACGAGGCGGAACGCCGCCCCGGAAAATCGCGCCATAGAGATTTCCTCCCGCTGTTGAACGGCATAAGATAGCGCATCTTCGGCAAAGATTCAAACCGTTTTTCGACCGAGAACCCGGCAACGCCGGGAACAGGAGGTTCCCCTGTTCGATACCGACCCGGCAATGTGCACCGCCCCTGAAGCGGGCAGGATGTCCGGAAAGACGGAAACATTCCGCCCACCTTCCACGCTCCGAGGACAGAGTTCGCTGCGGTCCGCCGAACTCACACCCGCCGCCGACGGGAAACCGGAACGCCGTTCACTCTCCCGGGTCGGGAGGCGTATAGGCCGCGTCACCGCCGCAGGCAAGGTAGCCGCGGAACACCTTCCACAGCGAAATGACGCTCAGCGCGGTCAGGATCGCGCCGAAGAGAAAGGTGTACCGGTAGTTCCGCGCCAGATGGTCGAGCAGCCAGCCGAAGAGCGGTCCGAGAACGACGTTGCCGATCGCCAGCAGCATTGCAAAAGCGGAATTGAACTGGGCGAAGAGTTCGCGCGGGAAAAGCTTCTGCCCGAGTGAAGCCGAGAGCGTGAAGAAGCAGCCGGAGATGATTCCGTGAATCACCAGCAGCACGCCGAAGGAGGTGTCTCCGGTCACCGAGAACCATCCGGCCAGCATCGTCACCAGATAGAGCACCTGCGCCGCCAGACTGGTGCGCAGCGGGTGAAAACGGTCCGCCAGCATTCCGAGGAAGTAGCTCATCACCAGCGAAACCGCATAGGTAAGCGTAATCAGCAGACCGTACCGGTGCATATCCATCTGGAGGCTCTGGGCGTAGAAAATGGAGAAGATATTGAAGGGGGCCGCCGCGAGATAGCTGAACACCAGTCCGGCAATCACCCAGCGGTAATACGGAATCGAAAAACTCTGTCGAAAATAGGTTTCCACCGGCCGAAACACGGTGTTTTTCACCCCGACCGATGCGGCGGCGGGCGCCGGTGGCGGATAGCTTCCCTCCTTCACCTTCGTACAGAGAGAGATCAGACCGATGCCGTAGAAGATGCCGACACCGACGAAAATGTAGAGCGAATAGCCTTCCACCAGTCCCAGCAGGAAGGCGTTGAACAGCATTCCGGCGATCAGACTCGCCGCCCGGAAGAGGGCGAAGAAACGCCCGAGCAGTTCCGGCGGCACGACGTCGTTGACCAGCGCGCCCGACAGCGAGCCGGCCAGCGTGGTACCGAAGTCCAGCATCACCCAGAAGACGCCGAAGAAGATCAGCCCGGCACTATTGTATGACAGCACCTCCGGCCCAATTGTCCGGCAGAGCCACCGGCCCAGCATCGGCGTGAATCCGAGACCGATCAGGCCGAGAACGATGAACGGTGTCGTGAAGATCAGAAACGGTATGCGCCGCCCGAACCGCCCGCGATGCCGGTCGGAAATGTAACTCACGATCGGACAGAGAAAGATGTTCGTGAAATTCGGAAAGGCGACGATGATCAACGTGTAGACCAGGTCCGAGACGTCAAACATCCGGATCAGCAGCGTGGCGGAGGGACCGACCGCGCGATCCTTCATCGCCCAGGTGAAATCGCCCCAGAGCAGCCAGCAGAAAAGCGAGACCAGTCCTGCCGTGCTGTAAATCAGCGTGCCGCACTTCCACATCCGGGGCGTGGCGATATTCGCGTGAGACATGCGAAAAATTTCTCCTTTTCGTTGAATGGGCGCTTCCCTCCGCCGGACCGGCGGCAAACGGCAACGCAGAAACAGCCGCGGCACACCGGCAGCGAGGGTTTCTGCCTGCCGCGGCCCATTGCTCAGGGCGCGACCCGGTAATGACCCGGTTCGGCCGCCATTTCTACGGTGCCTGCCTGCTTCGACACGGAAACCCGGCAGAGCGGTCTGCCGTCCCGAGTCACGTTGTATTCCCCCGGCAGCAGGTCGGTCAGCAGCACCTGATGCGCCTCTCCCGCCGGAACGGTGAACTCCACCGGCGCGGAACCGGCTTTGCCGCTCTTTGCGAAGGTGACGATCCGCCCCGCGGCCCGGACGCCGAGCCAGGCGCCGGAATCCAGAAGTTCCACCGGATATTTCGCCGCCGAAGGTTCGCCGATCTGCATCACGTGCAGGAAGCGATCCTCACGGGCCGGTGTCTTCGGCGAAACCATCGTGCGCCAGCCGCAACTGAGCATCCGGTTACGCGGCGGCATCTCCACCTTCTCCCGGAAGAACTCCATCGCTTTGCCGTCGCCGGAAGTCGTAACTTCGACATTGTCCGATTCCGGCAGCAGAGTGGTGACGAAGAGTTCGCCCGGTTTTCCGCCGGGCAGAGCATTTTCCACCCGAATGGTGTTTCCATGGAACTCCGGACGAGTAAGCGTATTGAGCAGAAAATACTTCCGGTACTCCGGCCGGGTCGATGTCACATGATCGTAGACGACGAGCAGCGCGGGTGTTTCCGGACGGTCGAGCCGGGAGAAGACGAAGCTGCGCTCATACGCCTGCACCTTGTGCGGACTGTAGGCCGAAGCGAGGTCCCCCTTGATGTAGCTGAAGAGCGGCCGGTCGCCATCCGGGCCGACGTAACAGGCGACGTGACGCCCTGCTTCGTGAATCTCCGGGTGGTCGATCACCTGCTGAATCGTCCACGGCATCGTCCGGACGAACCGCTGCCCACCGTCGTTGCCCGGCACCGCGAACTTCTCCTCCGGATCGTAGACCAGCATCGCGTTGTGCGGAATGGTCCGCTTGGCGAAGGTGAAATCGTAGTGGCCGCCCCAGTGGCCGTAGACGCCGATATCCACCGCCAGCGGCGCCCGATAGAAGATCTGGAACGCGCCCGCATCCATATGCTGGTGGTCGTGCCGGTTGTAGTGGCCGCTCTTCATCTCGACCACAGCGGTGCGGGAGTCCGGTCCGAACTCCCAGCCGGTACGGGCGATCATCGAGGCCAGCGGTTCGGGGAAGAACCGGGTCTGCGGCAGTTTATCGAACTCCGGCGCGGCCTTTACGTCCGGACGGTTGAAAATCAGAAAGCGTGTCGGATAATTCCTGACGCTCCACGCCAGGCCGTTCTGACGCAAAAATTCGTTTTTCAACAAAGGATCTCTTGTGTAGGAAAACATGGGGAACAGGTTTTCTCCGAAACGGAACGGCTTGCCGTGTTCGATGTAAACATCCGCATCGTCAAATAATTCCCAGTTCGGCAGCATCAGGTAGATCCAGAAATACGGCACTTTGCCGAAGTCGGCGGAAAAGATTTCCTCCCCGGTCATGCTGCGGAAAATCATTGCAAGATACATATCCCAGCTGAGCCGGTAGGTCCCGTAACAGCTCCCCTGCGTGTGCCGGCCGGAACGGTACTCGTAATTGTGCGCAGGAACCATCTCTTCGAAAATCCGCCAGGCGCACAGCCGGTACGGTTCCGGATCCTCATCGTAGATCGCGATCGCCATCGAGAGAAAATCCCGCGACAACTGCGCTTCGTTGCCGTGCCCGTTGATCACCGACTGGCGGAACGGCGGCCAGCCGATCTCAGTATCGCGCCCGAGCCGGAGCATATCCGATCGCAGCAGCTTCTTATCCGCTTCGGAAAGCAATGGATAACACCAGTCGTACACCTCGGAGGTGACGAAAATCGTATGCCCGACCAGCCGCGTCACATCCATCAGATTGTCGAAATCCACCCGGGAGATGTACTCCCGGATCGCCTCGACCGCCTCTTTCCCGAGACGCGAATCGCCCTCCAGCGCGTACAGAAACGCGCGCGCTTCGATCTGCAGCAGGTAATTCCGGTCGTAGACGACAACGCCGTCCTTCTGCGGCATCTCCAACGGAGAGGCAGCCAGTTCACGCACCTTTTGTTCCGCAGGAGCGTTCTCCGGGTGTTTCAGATTTCTGCGAATTTCCGGAAGTGTTCCCGGGGTCAGCAACAGTCGCGGGTGACCCGCCGGAGGCGTCAGCTTCGGATTGTAACTCCGTGCAGCGGCGGGAACCGCCGGATCCGGCGCCATCGGCTCCAGCACCAGATAGTCGAGCGTAATTGATGAGGGAAGAATCACCCGCAGCGTGTGCGTGCCCGCCTTGAGTGACAGACGCATCAGCCGTTCCCAGTCAATATCGCGCGCTTTGGCAGGGAATACCACCCGGCGGCGCATCGGCTCCCCGTCCAGGCTGAACATCGCGTAAATTGCGACGTCGCGACTGGGCGAAGCAGCATTGCTGCACAACTGATAATCGCCGTCGCGTTCCACCCGGAAGTTGAAGAGAAGCTCGCCCTCCGTTTCCCGGGGACGCAATCCATGCCTGTCGGAAAAACGGGCATTTTCAACCGAATCGAACTTCGCCGCATCATATTTCGCCCCCGCCGCCTGCAGAAAAATTCGCCGAGGCGGCGGCGACGGCAGCGGATCATTGCTGATCACGCAGGAAGAAATCTCCATTCGGGCACATTCCGTACGGGCCTGAACCGTTCCGGTCAGTGCGGAATCCGGTTTCTTCAGTTCAAAGCGAACCTCCGCCAGCACGTTGCCTGCGTCGTCCAGCACCCGGCCGTCGGCTCCGGTACCATCCACCGCCAGCTGCAGAGTATACGGTTTCCCCGATTCCCAGCGCAGCTCGGAATTGTTCCGCACGGTCGCCTTCGCCAGTTCGTTCTGTGCGTGATATTTCCCGTTCTTGATCATCAGCAGTTCCACGAAGCGGGCCGACTGTTTGGCAACTGGACGCTGCGCCAGCTGGAAATACCAGCCGTTCCTCCGGTCCGCCGAACCGATCCAGAGGCCGCCGAGTTTGTACGCATCGGGCGAACCGGATTCCGGCGTCACCGCGACAACCGCCCGGGCCGTCACCGGCTCTCCCGCTGCGGTTTTCTTCAGCGTCACATACTTTCTGCCGCTCAACGTGCAGGGAAACGCCGTCGCCGACGCCTCTGCACCGACTGCGTTTTCCCGCACGCTCTTTGCAGACGGCTTCGACGAAAACGGCGGCAGCGGATCATCGCTGACCGAGCAGGAAGCAATCTCCATCCGGGCACATTCCGTACGGGCCTGAACCGTTCCGGTCAGTGCGGAATCCGGTTTCTTCAGTTCAAAGCGAACCTCCGCCAGCACGTTGCCTGCGTCGTCCAGCACCCGGCCGTCGGCTCCGGTACCATCCACCGCCAGCTGCAGAGTATACGGTTTCCCCGATTCCCAGCGCAGCTCGGAATTGTTCCGCACGGTCGCCTTCGCCAGTTCGTTCTGTGCGTGATATTTCCCGTTCTTGATCATCAGCAGTTCCACGAAGCGGGCCGACTGTTTGGCAACTGGACGCTGTGCAAGCTGAAAATACCAGCCGTTCCTCCGGTCCGCCGAACCGATCCAGAGGCCGCCGAGCTTATACGCATCGGGCGAACCGGAATCCGGCGTCACCGCGACAACCGCCCGGGCCGTCACCGGTTCTCCTGCCGCGGTATTCTTCAACGTCACATACTTTTTACCGCTCAATGTCTGCGGAAACACAGTCCCCAGCACCCCGCATGCCGCCAGGACAACACCGAAACACAATATTTTTCTCATAGGGATGATCCGTTCTTTATTCCAATTTCAATAGCCCAGATAGAATCGTTTGGCACGCGGACTGCTCCAGTCGAAAGTCGGCAGGTAACCGCGCAGGGTGCTGGCATGGCCGTCAAGCCAGCCGATCACGCGATTCTCCCCGTGCGGATTCGGCATTTTATAAACCCCGTCGATGGAGACATCGTTGATTCCGGTCAAAACAAACCTCTGCAACTCCCAGTAACTGTCGGTGAAGTGAAAGAGCTGCGATGGATGCCGGAATCGTGAAGTTTTGCCGGTGACATTCTGGAAGTATCCGGCAATCATCACCTTGAATCCGGTGGATTCATCTCCATCGGTGGAGTGGTTGATCCCATATCCGCCATATGTGTTGCCGACTCTCGTCCAGCCGAGTTCCGTATACTTTTCGGGAGGAATGCCGGGGCATTCATATATCTTCGGGGAATAATACTTACTGTCGTCCGTTCCGGCGTTCAGAAGTTCCGGCATGCCGAGATACGGCCCCAGCAGGTTCCGCCAGCTCCAGACCGGCGTCCACCTGGTGCCGTAAATGGCAAACACCATATTGTCGTTGTGATCGGTCGCGTAGCCCGTTGCTGCGGTGGTGATCTGTTTCATATTGTTGAGACAGCCGTTCTGTTTGGCGACGACCCGCGCCCGGTTCAGCGCAGGCAGCAGCATGGCGGCGAGAATCGCAATGATCGCGATCACCACGAGGAGTTCAATCAGAGTAAAGCGGGGACCGCGACATGTCATCGCGCACGAGAAGTCTCTTCTGGCCATCGTGTAACACATTTTTTCCTCCTAAAATTCTACCAGGTTTGTTTTCAGGAACGTTTCCAGCACAATTGTGCAATCAAATCAGAAATGGACACTCGGTAATGACGTAACTCAAAGGATAGATCTCATGAATCGGCTCATCCGGTATCGTCTTGCGCAACCTTCCGCTCAAATACTCGATCGCGCGAGTACACATCGCGCGAAACGGCATTCGTCCATAGGAAATCGAACCGATGTCGGACATTGTAAAATCCTGCAGGTCATCGAAACAGAACAAGTGTACCTTCTTACCCAGTGATTCCCCCTGAGCTTTCAAAGCGGAACAGACCGGCGACATCACAACTTCACAGCTGACGAAAATCACATCCGGCCTGAATCGGATCAATTTTTCCGCGATCGTCTCATACCACTCCGTGCGCAGATATTGCAGAATCAGCTCCTCATTCACCTTGCGCCCCAACTGCTCGTATGCCTTGCGATACCCCAGTTCCCGGGAGAATCTTGTGTAACTGAGCTCCGGCTGTGACGTACCGTCAGCCAGCATGATGTTCTTCGCTCCATTCTCAAGAAACCTCCGGATAATCCGGCAGGAGGCTTCCACATAGTCGACGGCGATGTAACTGAGCTCCGGCTCATCGGTGATTCGGTTGAGCAGCACCGCCGGCATATGCCGGGAAAGCTGAAGCGCCTCCGGAAAATCCTTCGGCTCCAGATGCGGAAAGAACGCGGCGTCAATATTCTCCCCGGCGAGCAGCTCCTCCCGGCTGAGCAGCAGCAGATTGCAGTCATATTCCGAACAGGCCCGCTGCGCTTCGGAAATGATCTGCATCATCGGAGGCCGCTCCGCCTGTGAATCCTGCCGGGTTTCAATGCCGATATTGAAACGGTGCTTCGGCGAATCAGAAGCAACTGCAGCCGACTTGACAAATGTCCCAACGCCGACCCGCCGGAAAATCCGATTCTCATCCTCCAGACGTATCAACGCCTTTCGCGCCGTCATCCGGCTGACGCCCAGCTCCTGTGCCAGCTCCATCTCCGACGGCAACTGCATTCCGGGTGTGAGCAGATGGTTCTCCATCCGATTCAAAAGCGTTTCATATACAGACAGGTATCCATTCCCCGCCATTTTCTGTATCCTCCAGCATGGTATACCGGTCTATTGTACCGGTCTAAAAATATTATACCACAATCCCGAATCAATGTCAAGAGGGAAAGAGTTTTTTCCAAAAAAAATTAACAAAAAAAGGTTTCCAGCTGGATCCACCGCTTCAGGAGGAACTTATCCGTCTATTTTTCCCGCCCGGAACTCTTCCCCGAAGGGCTCCAGAAGCCGCGCCGGCATCCGGAACAGGCCCATCTGCCGCTCGGTCCGGAGATCATCAGCTCGATCATCGCCCAGATCGCCGACGATGTCCTGACCCGGCAGGATGTCAACCATCCCATCAGCGACGAGGGGCGGCAGCTGCGGGAGTTTCTGAAGAAGCAGCTCTTCCTGCCGATGCCCAGCCTGGCGGAGATGGCCCGCCTGCTGCACCACTGCGAAATCCAGACGACCCGGATCTTCCGCCGCGACTTCGGGGAATCCCTTTACCAGTATCTGCTGAAACGAAAACTGGCCGTGTGCAGGAGCTGCTTCACTGCACCCGCCGGACGATCAAGCAGATCTCCGCCGACCTCCACTTCTCCAACGAATATTATTTCGCTGGGCTGTTCAAGCGCAAGGTCGGCCACTCCCCCGGCCGGTACCGGCGCATGGTCGAGGCCGGCAAAGTGATCTGGTTCGACATCGTGGAGGTCGAACCGGGCAACTACGTCAACCTCAAATTCTGCCAGCCGGATGCGGAAGAACAATCTCCGGAATAACCCCGTCCCGGCGGAAACCGTATCTGCGGCAAATCTCTATCAAAATCCGCTTTCGACTCCAAAACAGGGGTTGACAAACGAAAAAATTGGAGTAATATTGATAAAGAAGAGAGTAGTTATTGTATCTGTTTTTCCGAAAAAAGAAGCAAAATTATTGAAATGCTTCATGCCGTTTCATAGACGGCCGCATGCGGGGACTCCGCATCGACAACATGTTTTACGCACCTGAGAGGGGCTGGGCGCGGTCGCGCAATGCGCCGCGGCCGCCGGACGCCCGGCTGCCGCTCAGTTAACTATCGGGAGGAGACAGACAAACATGTTCAGACACACAACGGCGATCACTCTCGGACTGCTCCTGTGCGCGGCCTCCACGGCGCCGGCCGCCGACGAAACCAAAACAGGAGTGCAGAAACTCCGGTTTGTCCAGGATGACGCGCAGGATCGCATGGTCTCGAAGATTTACCAGCTCAAGTATGTCCAGTCCAACGACGTCACCCCGTTCCTGCTCGGCATCGTCAAACGTTACAACATGAACTCCAGCGTCAACTGCATCGAATACGGTGCGGACAACACCCAGCTGCTCACCGTGACCTGTCCGATCAAAATGATGCCCTATGTGGATGACTTCATCCGCAAAATCGACCGTGACATCAAGGTCGACGGCAGAACTCCGGCCGACGTCATCCGCGGCACCGGCATCACCCGGGCGGTCTACCGGCCGAAGTTCCGTTCCGGTCAGAACATGCTCAACGTGCTGGTCAACTCCATCATCGGAGAAGGCCCCGCCGGATCGGTCTACGCCTGGGACGCCAACTCCAACCAGATCTACTGGAAGGACAACAGCTCCAACACCCAGTACGTCTACGAGTTTCTGAGCTGGATCGACCGCCCCGCCCCGCAGATCACCTTCCACTTCACGTTGTACGAACTGCGCGAAAGCACTCTGCGCGACCTCGGCATCGAATATCTCGCCTGGAAAAACGGTCCCGGATTGAACCTCTTCTCCACCGCCTGGGACGCCGCCGGAGTCACCTCCGGCGGAACCGCCGCCCTGCAGGCCTTTTCCGGTCCGCTGGGCGGATTTCTCTTCGCGCCGCAATTCGACGCGAGCTTCATCCGGCTGCTCCAGCAGAGCGGCAACGCCGAGATCCGGAACCGCGCCACCCTCACCGTCTGCAACAACACTCCCTCCGCCGAACTCTACTTCAATCCGCAGTTCCAGAACATCGCCAAATCCGACAATGACAAGAGCAGTGTCACCACCGGACTCCTCGGGGAGACCGCCGGACTCAACCAGCTCTATTTGAAACTCATCCAGCCGATTGTCAACCTCCATTACGGCGTGCCGCAGGAGGGGTACCCGGCGAGCGAGGAGTTCTCCATCAATCCCTACCAGCCTGGAGCCTATGCGAAATACCCGGGCACCGTCTTCTTCGGCTACGACATCCAGGCCGCCGACATCGTCGAGCGGAACAACGTCGGCTCGGAACTGGTCGAGACCAGCCAGGTCACCGGCAACACCCTGATCGAACTGGGCAGAGAGACCATCCTCGCCGAATGGAACCTCGAACAGGAGGTCGAACAGACCATCGGCATGCCGTTTCTGATGGAGATTCCGATTCTGAAGTATCTCTTCAGCACCACGACCACCAGTCTCGAGAAAACCCGCTTCTACCTCGCGGTCACCGCGGAAATGCTCGACACAGCCAGACCCGCTCCCGCCGACGGCGCGGCAGGTGAACTCATTCAACTCAAATAGGGAGGCGGCATCATGCGACAGAACAAGGTATTTCTCTTTCTCCTCCTCGCGGCGCCCGCACTCCTACACGGCGCCGAGATTCCCGGCGTACCCCGCGATTCGAACTTCAACAATACCGGCGGCTACGACAGCACCCGGGTCGAGGCTCAGCTGCTCGTCAAGGTGAAGGAGGATACCCGCGAAGTCCACTTCGTCCGCGACAACGCCGACCCGCGGGTCATCACCAAAACCTATGTGCTCCGCCACGTCGATCCCTATGAATTCCGCGACTACCTGCGCCAGATGGTGCAGTCCAAACGGGTCGGCAACACCAGTCTGCAGCAGAACTACCCCGGCAACACCACGACGGCGCCGCTCACCGCGACGGTGAGCTCCCCCGAACTCGCCACCCCGGCGAACGCCCAGCCGGGTTACAATCCGCCGCTCCAGCTCGGCAGCAACACCGCGGTGGAGTGCTTGAAGTACGCCGACGGAACCGGACTGTTGTTCGTCAGCGCCGAGGATTACCGGTTCGAAGACCACGAAAACGGCATGGGGATCGATTCGATCGTGGCGATGCTCGACAATCCGGCGCTCGGTGCGATCAACTACGGCTCGCAGATGTTCTTCTACCTGCCGAAGTTCGTTCCGGCGCAGAACCTGCTGCCGCTGATCCAGAACATGGGCATGAACATCTCCGACGTGACCGAACTCTGGCAGGGGCAGGACGTCGTCGCCATCGATCCCGATCTCAACTGGCTGATCTTCGACGTCTCGAACTACTCCTGCGACAACATCGCAAAAATGCTCGCGCTCTACGACGTGCCGATTCCGCAGGTCCGGCTCCGCATCCGGGTCTACGAGCTTTACAGCGAGAACGACGAACGCATGGGCATCGACTTCCAGTCGTGGAAGAACAACGAAGGCGCCGATCTCTTCTCGGTCGGCGGCCGCTACCGCAACAACTGGGCGGCGGTCTACAACGGCGGCCTGAACCGGGCCGACGGCTCCGAACGGACCAGCTTCTACAACTTCAACCCGAAGTGGAACACCCGCTACCTCGACTTCCTCGCAAGCCGGGGAAAGGCGAAAGTACTCCACACCGGCGAGCTGTGCGTGCGCAACAACACCCCGGCACAGCTCAGCCGCACCACCCAGATCTTCTACTCGGATACCTCGCAGCCGGTGAACGGCGCCATCGAACCGGGAACCACCATCGATCCCTCCAACGGAACCCCCTTCCCTGACGCAGGCGTCGGTCCCTACGAACTGCTCTCCTCGATCGCCGCATGGTTCGGCCGGTCGATCGACCGGCCCGACAGGGAGAGTGCCGACCTCGCCATCGGCAAGGGGGAACAGCAGGTCACCACCGCGTTCGCCGGATTCGGCTTCACGATGACGGTCAACAACGCCTCGGTCAACCTCGACGAGACCCGGTTCAGCGTGACGCTCTCGAACTCCAGTCTGATCGGCTTCGAATCGAACGGAAAACCGCGCATTTCCAACGGCAACACCGTCACCCAGGAGGTGAGCCTGCCACACGGAAAAGACCGGTTCGTCATCGGCGGACTGCGCAAACAGGAGCAGGTCAAATCCCGCACCGGAATCCCCTGGCTCATGGAAGTTCCCTATCTCGGCTACCTCTTCTCGACCGAATCCACCTCGATCCGCAACGCCGAACTGATCGTCGTGGGCGAATGCGTCTGGGACTCTCCGAAGGACTCCCCCGCCGCCGCCAGAAGCACCCGGAGCACCCGGTAATTTTGAGGATACAACAAGAGGAGGAATCAACATCATGGCTGACGACAACAGAAAACTCGGAGTGACCGCGCTGGCCGCCCTGGTGGTCTCCGCAATGATCGGCGGCGGCATCTTCAGCCTGCCGCAGAACATGGCCCAGCAGGCCTCGGTGACGGCGGTCATCATCGCCTGGGTGGTGACAGGAATCGGAATGTTCTTCATCGCAAACACCTTCCGGATTCTTGCCGATGCGAGGCCGGATGCGACCACCGGCATCTACGCCTACGCCCGGCTCGGCTTCGGCCGCTTCGCCGGATTTCAGATGGCGTGGTCCTACTGGCTGTGCAACATCTTCGGCAACGTCGGCTTCGCGGTGCTGCTGATGGATGCCTTGAACTACTTCTTTCCCGGCACCTTCACCGGCGGAAACAACCTCTGGTCGATCCTGGGCGGCTCACTGGTGATCTGGATCATGAATTTCGCCGTACTGGCCGGCATGAGGCAGGCGGCCTTCATCAACACGATCGGCACGATCTGCAAACTGGTTCCGATCGCTCTCTTCATCGTCATCATGCTCTTCGCCTTCCGCTGGGCCTTCTTCTCGACCGACATGACCGGCAGCGAAACGATTCCCCAGCTTCACATCCGCCCGCTCGGCAGTATGCTCAAGCAGGTGCAGTCGACGATGATGGTGACGCTGTGGGCATTCATCGGCATCGAAGGCGCGGTGGTGGTTTCCGGCCGGGCGCGCAGTCAGAGCGACGTCGGCAAGGCGACGCTGATCGGATTTCTCGGCTGTCTGGTGATCTACGCACTGCTTTCGATCCTCCCCTTCGGCCGGATGTATCAGCCGCAGCTGGCCGCGCTCGCCAATCCGTCGACTGCACCGCTGCTGCAGGATGTGGTTCACGGCTCCTGGGCGGGCGACGTGATGAACGCGGGAGTGATCATTGCGCTGCTCACCAGCTGGCTCGCCTTCACCATCATGATCGCCCAGATTCCCTATGCGGCGGCGATGGACGGCACCTTCCCGCGCATCTTCAAACGGGAGAACTCCCGCGGCATGCCGAGCGTTTCGCTCTTCGTCTCCAGCCTGATCATGCAGCTGGCGATGATCGTAGTCTACTTCGCCAGCAACGCCTGGAACACGATGCTTTCGATCACCTCGGTGATGATTCTGCCGCCGTATCTTGCATGCACGCTCTATCTGTGGAAGATCTGTGCGACGAAACAGTATCCGGCCGACATGCCGGTGCGCTTCCACTTCGCGTTCTTCTGCGGCGTGGCCGGTTCGCTCTTCGCACTGTGGATGATCTATTCGGCCGGACTGAACTACCTTATGACCGCGTTTCTCTTCCTGCTGCTCGGAATTCCGGTCTTCATCTGGGCCCGGCGCAACGCATTGACGGATGATCCCTCCGCGGCCGACCGCCGCATCTTCACCCGCCCGGAACTCGCCGGAGCCGTCGTCATCGTTCTGGTGGCGCTCATTTCGCTCGGCGTGACCGCGGCGAAGTCGCACTCGCTGGACACCCACTTCCACAAATGGGCGAAAAGGGTGGAAGCCGAGGCAACTGAGGTGGAGAAAGCGAAGTAGCCGCCTCAAGTCGGAATCAGCCCAAAAGGAACCACACCCCCGCGGCCCAGAAGGCCGCGGCGAACACGGCGAACAGAATCCGGGCCCGGAGCCGCAGCTGCTCCGGCCGGACACTGCCCGGAGCGGTACTGCGGCCCGCCAGATCGTTGAAGCTCTTGGTGTGGATGTATCGCCGGACATTCCGGCTGTCATTGAGCCTGCGCCGCCGCAGTGCGGCGGCCAGTTCCGAATCGGGCGCCATCCTCAGTCGATTCCCGGAATGAAGGATTCATCTCCCCGGAACGCGGCGATCGTCTCGACCAGCAGTTTGACCGCGCCTTCGACGTCGCGCAGGTCGCAGATTTCGACCGGCGAATGCATGTAGCGGTTCGGGATGCTCAGCAGCGCGGTGGCCACGCCGGCCCGGGTCATCTGAATCTGCGCGGCATCGGTGCCGCCGGAGGCGCGGTGCGCCGCGGTCTCCTGATAGGCGATCTTCTTCTCCTTGGCGATGCGGCGGAGCATGCGCCCGAGCACCGGATTGTTGTCGCAGCTGCGGTTGAGTTCGGGGCCGCCGCCGAGCCGGATTTCGCCGAGCAGTTTCTTCGGAATGTCCGGCAGATCGGTGGCGAAGCCGACGTCGATGGCGAACCCCACCTGCGGGTCAACGCCGAAGGTGCTGGTGTGGGCGCCGCGCAGACCGACCTCCTCCTGCACGGTGCCGACGCCGTAGACGGCAACGTTGAGCTTCCGCTTCGAAAGTTCCCGCATGGTTTCGGCGACGACGAAAGCGCCGACCTTGTCGTCGGTTCCCTTCGACATGAAGCGGTGCGCGTTGAGCATCCGGAAGTTGGAGCGCACCGCGACCGGGTCGCCCACCGAGACGATCTTCTCCGCCTCGGCGCGGTTCTCGGCGCCGATGTCGATCCACATGTCGGAGAGTTCGGGCGGCACTTCCCGCTCCGCGGGCTTGAGCAGGTGGATCGGTTTCTTGCCGATCACGCCGCGCACCCGGCCGGAGGCGGTCAGAATATCCACTTCAGTGGACGGTACGTTGAGCTTGTCGATTCCGCCGTTGGGCCGGAAGTAGAGCAGCCCCTCGTCGGAGATGTAGACGATCTGGAATCCGATCTCGTCGTAGTGGCCGGCCAGCATCACCCGCATCGGAGCGCCGGGATTGAGCACCGCCATCGTATTGCCGAGCACGTCGGTTCTCACCTCGTCGCAGCAGGGGGCGAGGTAGTTGCGGAAACAGGCCGCGGCCTCCTCTTCGAAACCGGAGGGGCTGGAGGAATTCATGAACTCTTCGAGAAATTTCAAACTGGTTTTCGGCAGCATATCTTCACCTCGAATGGTTGTGGATTGAATCGATGTGATAACGTACAGCCGGAATGGGATTTTTTCCAGAGGAGAGGAGGGAAGAAACACGCTTTTTTCTCTTTGAGGGAGGGATTTTTCCGGTTCAAACTTGCAATTCGCCGCCGCCCGGATTATTATAGATGAACGTCTCCATCATTCACATCATCCGGAGAAGGAATCATGATTCTCAAATATCTCTATCCGCAGGGCCGTCCGAAGGCGCTCACCATGAGCTACGACGACGGTGTAAGCCAGGACCGCCGGCTCGTCGCCATCTTCAACCGCTACGGCATCCGGGGGACCTTCCACCTCAACTCCGCGCTGCTGGGCACCGGGAACCGGATTCAACCGGAGGAGGTCGCCGATCTCTATGCCGGACACGAGGTGAGCTGTCACAGCGCGCACCATCCCTATCTTGAACGGATCGCCCCCGCCTCGGTGCTCTCCGAAGTGCTCGACGACCGCCGGAAGCTCGAGGAGCTCTGCGGGACGCCGGTCGTCGGCATGAGCTACCCCTTCGGCACGCACAATCCCCAGGTGATCGAACTGCTCCGCAGCTGCGGCATCGTCTACTCGCGCACCACCGCGTCGCACGGGAGCTTCGCGCTGCCGGATGAGTTTCTGCTCTGGCACCCGACCTGCCATCACTCACACGATCTGGACGCGAAGGCGGAGGCGTTTCTGAACCTTGCGCCCTACCGCGAACTTTCGCTGTTCTACGTCTGGGGGCACGCCTACGAATTCGACCGCGAAGAGCCCTCCAACAACTGGAAGCTCATCGAAGCGTTCTGCGAGAAGATGTCCGGCCGGGATGACATCTGGTACGCCACCAATCTGGAAATCTTCGAATACGTCGCCGCCCTCCGCTCGCTCGTAATCAGCGTCGACGGGAAACTTCTGCGCAACCGCTCCGGCCTCGACCTCTGGGTGCAGGCGGACGGGAAACCGGTGAAAATTCCGGCAGGAGCCGGTGTCACGCTCTGAACGCCATTACATTTTGGTGAAGTTCCCGCCGTTCCGCTTGAAAAAGAGCCGCCGGGGAATCATATTAATAAGATGTGATTTCGATAAATCCGGCCCGGGCGGAACGGCGTGCATCTTCCGCACCGGAGAAACAGGAGAGATGCAGTCCGTGAATGTTCAGTGAAGAAGGAGGATTCTGAATGAAGCAGGAGAGTCCCGGTTACGTGGTGTTGGAAGTCGAAGGCAAGTCGGTCCGGCTGCCGGTGGTGGTCGGTTCGGAAGGCGAGAAGGGTATCGATATCGGTGCGCTGCGCCGTGAAACCGGTTACGTCACGCTTGACCCGAGCTTCATGAACACCGCCGCCTGCTACAGCAGCATCACCTTCATCGACGGCGAGAAGGGGATTCTCCGCTACCGGGGGATTCCGATCGAGGAGCTGGTCCGCAAGACCATGTTCGTCGAGGTGGCCTATCTGCTGGTCCACGGCGAACTGCCGAACGAGGAGCAGCGGCGCAACTTCTCGGCGATGCTCAACATCAACTCGATGCTCCACGAGGACATGCGCCACTTCTTCGATCACTTCCCGCGGGGAGCGCACCCGATGCATATCCTCTCGACGATGATCAACGCGCTGGCGGCCTTCTATCCCAACGTCGACCTCAAGTCGCTATCGGAGGATATCGATCAATCCACCGCGCGGCTGATTTCGATCGTCCGGACGATGGCGGCCTTCGCCTACAAGAAGTCGATCGGCGAACCGGTGGTCTACCCCCGGCACGACCTCTCCTACTGCGCGAACTTCCTCAACATGATGTTCGACTCCCCGGTGAAGCCCTACCAGATTCATCCGGACGCGGTGCGGATTCTGAACATGCTCTTCATCCTGCACGCCGACCACGAGCAGAACTGCTCGACCACGGCGGTGCGCACCATCGGCAGTGCGCAGGTGAACCTCTACGCAACCATTTCGGCGGGAATCTCGGCCCTCTCCGGCCCGCTCCACGGCGGCGCCAACCAGGCGGTGATCGAGATGCTCAAGATGATCCAGCAGGACGGGAACGTCAAGAAATTCCTCGACATGGCCAAGGACAAGAACAACCCCTTCCGGCTGATGGGATTCGGCCACCGGGTCTACAAGACCTACGACCCGCGCGCGGCGATCATCAAACGCGAGTGCCACGCCTATCTGGAGCGGACCCACTACAGCGACCCGCTGCTCGACGTGGCGCGCGAGGTGGAGGAGGCGGCGCTGAGCGACCCCTACTTCATCGAGCGCAACCTCTACCCCAACGTGGACTTCTACACCGGCATCCTCTACCGGGCGCTGGGCATTCCGGAGAACATGTTCACGGTGATGTTCGCGCTGGCGCGGCTCCCCGGCTGGATCGCCCACTGGAAGGAGATGATCGGCAGCGAAACAAAGATCGTCCGGCCCCGCCAGATCTACATCGGCAAGACGCCGGTGGAGACCGCGGGCGTCATGGAAAACCGCGAA
>ENA-UONW01001163-UONW01001163.1-human-gut-metagenome-genome-assembly--contig:-CS52-NODE-1163-length-33902-cov-7.180607_pt1 | contig 33902 bp, 24 predicted proteins | sample MGYA00242463_ERZ724010 | MGnify/ENA metagenome assembly ERZ724010 | reverse complement strand
GAGTCTGTCAAATACGCCGGATGAACTACAAGTATTAAACTGTGGGAGCAATAAATAAAGCACATCATGCTTCATTGTTCTCTCCGGACGTAATATCTGCACTAACTCTTTTCCGGAGGCGACTGCCGCAGCAACCGCGATTGCAAACTTTGTCTTTCCACTATGTTTACCGCCTACCAGCAAAATATAACGACCGGCTTCAATCAACGGTCCCAATAAAGGAGGCGTTAAGGATTTTGATTCTTCGGTCGGACGGGACAATGACACAGAAGGAGGTTCTACTTTATCAGGTGCGGAAGAGGAAAAATAACGTTCACAAAAAATTTGTTCTGAAATTCTTTGCATGGAAAAATGGTAAGAATCTTCTTCCTTCCGAAATCCATTGAGTTCAACAAAATTTAAATTGATATTTTTTACTTGAGCTTTCATCTGCAGGTAATTGGCATGTACCCTATCCATCACCTGTTCTCGCGTTAAACCTGAATGTTCCACTATTACATAATACACAGTACGATCGCGGAAAGGATAAAAACCTATTTCAAATCCATCAAACTGCGCTCCGTAGTACGAAGTAAAGATGCAAGGGCCTATGAGAGCCTGCGGGGCAACACGAGCGAGTTCCAAACTATCAGTAAAGCATATTGGTACGTCACGATTTTCAGCAATTTTGTCAAGATTTAATAATTTTGCAGGAATTATAGGTAGTTCTTGGAATTGGTTGTTTACAACAGAAATAACGTTTGCAATTTTGTAAGTTCCTTTGCTCCCAAAATTTACGGTAGAAAAAGGTTGATTCTTTGTCGTATTGAATATAATTGACCCCTGATTGACATTGGGATTGCTATTAAATATTTGATAACAATAGCTTGTTTTATTTGACAATTTTTCTGGATGATCAATATCGATTCCCCATTCTTTGGCTTTCTGCGCTCGATCACTGATATGTGGATAGTTTTGGTGCCAGAGATTATAAAGTGAAACTTTCTGCTGATGTAAGACATCTGCAGATGTGGAAACTCCGAGGTTTATATTGGCAAGTGTCTGCAAATATGCACAATCTCGCTTGTAAGGACAACAATTGTCTTGACAATAATTATGATGAACGTAAAGGCATTTTAAAATCTGTTCATAATTATTGGGAACGCTGCATCCAAGCGGAAAAACAAAAGCAACTTTATCGATTTGACAGGAATTTGAACTATTTTTATACTGATTGATTGAAACTTGCAGTTGCTGAAGTTCATTTGCTTTTTCATTCCGATAAGTTTCCAAGGTACTGATATCCGCAGCTCTCATGGATGGAATATTTGTATAAGAGATATTACTACTACCAATTGAGTTTAAGGAATTTGAATCTTGGTTTTCTTCTATTCTTTTGGCACGGATTCTTTTAGAGTTTTGTGTACAGATTAAATTTGTTAATTGGATAATCTCGCGCTCTAACTCTTTCTTCTGCTTTTGCAAGATCGTTAATTTTTCTGCGACAGAATCGTGTACTTCAACATAAATCGTTTTCTCTTTTACCGCAAATCGAGTCCCATTGATGGGAAGTAGCCAGCCATCTTCCAAAGTGGTTTGAAAAATTTTCTCAAGATCGATACCGAGATAAGGCGGTGAAAATAGCAATTGTAACTTGGCATCAAGTATTATTTCTTTTTCGAGCTCAATGCAGTGAGGCAGTTGCATCAAATCCAACCAGAATGCTTCTTGAGGTTGCAATTGGATTTTTCCAAAAGTTTTTTGTCCCATGATACTCTCCTCTCGCAGTTATGATAAAGAATTATATTATATCTAATATAAATAAGACTAAATAATTTGCAATTATCACTTGTCTAATCGAATGCCGAGGCCATATCGTCTTGCGCGGAACGGCTGAGTGCACAGCGATCGGCGATTTTACGCCAGTTTTGAACACTTTCTTCGGTCTGCCTGATAAAAGAATCGGCCGTGTTTGTATCAATTCGGAAAAGTGACGCGACATCCCGCGCGAGATCGAAATCAAGGGCATTGTCGTTTTCCGAGATATTGAGAGCAAGACCGGTGCCATTCGGATTGGGATTGATGTCGTAGGCCGGAGAAAGTAGCCAGCCTTGAGGTGCCAGCAGGAAACCGTGGTTGCGGAGATGGTCGTCGGTATTCTTTACTGCTATACTGAAGACGATCCGTTTCCAGAGTTCCCGCAAATCGGCTTCAGGCTGAGCGCCGTACTGCATGATGAATTTGGCAATATCAAGATAACTGGTTCCGTCCTGATAATCGGCTCCATCCGTTTTGCCGAGCAACGTCATTGCCGAAGCGAAATGGATACGGCGGTTGCCGTTGCGGTCGAAACGCTTGGTCAGGAAAGTAGAGCCATTTTTGGAGAACTTGTCAAGTCGACATTCCGGCAGACGGAGGCCGACTTGCCTTGCCAGTTGATGTGTGACCATTTCCCATGCGCCGATATCAGTGGAATCCGCTTTGCTCGGAAATTTGGCGATCCAGAGATTGCCTGCCGGATCAAGCACATTTGCCTTCGGACGTGCGCCTCCCAATGAAGAGCCGGGAGCAATCAGCATCGACAGCCATTTCTCATGTTCGTTGTCGGATTGCGATTCATCCTCATAATTACGGCTGGCGGCTTCCAGTTCACGCAAACTGGTCCAGGGCGGAGCCGCCATCGCCCGGTCATTGTTGACAAACTCTCCATCGGGTGATACCTTGAAGCGGATCGCTCCCATGCGGGTTTCATCGTAAACGCCCAGCAGATAATCGGACTCCTGCAACGGGGACGGTGAACGCTCTTCATTACGTGCCCGGATCGCTTCTCGCCGCCGCATCAATTGCCGCCCCCAGCGGTCCGGGGACGAATCGAGAAACAGACCAAAATTGTTCTTGTTACCGGCAGCGTATTGCGGACCGGCGAACAGTTGAAGATCAGGATCGAGGATGCGCGTGTCATTCGACTTCAGCCAGGCCGGATTGAACTCAAACGCAAAAATCTCTTTCCTCCTGACAATCTGAATTTGCAATTCACCCATCAGTTGAGGAGTCGCATCGGCATGCCAGTCACTGTAAACATAAACGGTTTTTCGTTCCATCTTCACTTGTTCCTTCTGGACGTGACACGCTTGCGGACGGCTAGGCCGGCATCCTGTAACTTACGGCCAAGCTCATCGTCGGCCGCGACTTTCAGCAGATCGTGTTCCAATCCGAGTGAAACCAGCACCTGCACATAGCTGCCGAGCGAAACGGAGGGCGAGCCTTTTTCAATCTGCGACAGCGTCACCCGGCTGATTCCGGCCCGTTCCGCCTGAAGCGCGGAGGTGATATTGCGGCGCAAACGCGCCAGACGCAGGTTCTCGCCGAACTCCTGCAGCAACTCAATTGTTTTCGGAAACAGCACTGTGGTACGCTTCGCCATTGTTTTCTCCTTAGTTATGCCAGTTTAAACTATCACAGATTATGATGAATGTCAATGATATTTTACATTATTTCAAGAGAAAATTTTGAAAACCGGTTTGCAATGGCGAATATGAAGAGTTATAGTAAACCAGTTGTTTGATTTCAGGATTGGAGGCCGTGGTACCTACTTTTCAACGGTGCCGTTTTGTGCCGTTTGAAGATGAAAATGTACCAAAAAGTGCCGTTTTGACAATTCAAGATGCCTTGTGTAGGATCGGGTCAGAACGATAGTTTTTTTATTGTGCATCAATCTGTTGCAGCCCATCTTGAGGTAAAAAACGGCACCGGTGGCGTCACACGTCTCCGGTACCATTTTTTTGCCCTGTCTCCGGGAATTTCCTCTTCGCATCGCGCACTCTCTCCGCTTTTTTCCAAAAAAAACCTCTCCGGCGGCTTGATTTTGCCCGGGATTCGGCTACAATAATAAGTGTATACAGTTTTTCCGGCTCAACCTTCAACCAATGAGGTGAAAAAATGATTACCACTCTGCCGAAAATCGGAATCCGCCCCACCATCGACGGCCGCCGCAAAGGGATCCGTGAATCCCTTGAGGTCCAGACGATGAACATGGCGAAGGCCGCTGCGGAACTCATCAGCGGCACGTTGCGCTACCCCAACGGCAAACCGGTCGAATGCATCATCGCCGACACCACCATCGGCGGCGTCAATGAAGCGGCCGCCTGTGCGGCGAAGTTCGCCAAAGAGAACGTCACCGCGACGCTGACCGTCACCCCCTGCTGGTGCTACGGCTCCGAAACGCTGGACATGGATCCCCTGACCCAGAAGGCGGTCTGGGGATTCAACGGCACCGAGCGGCCCGGCGCGGTCTATCTGGCGGCGGTGCTCGCCGCCCACGCCCAGAAGGGACTGCCCGCGTTCGGCATCTACGGGCGCGATGTGAAGGACGCCACCGATACCGAGATTCCGGGAGATGTCGCCGCAAAGATCCTCGCCTTCGCCCGTTCGGCGGTGGCGGTCGGCCTGATGCGCGGCAAGTCCTACCTCTCGATGGGCAGCGTCGCCATGGGCATCGCCGGTTCGATCGTCAGCCCCGAATTCTTCGAGGAATACCTCAACATGCGCTGCGAATCGGTCGATATGAGCGAAATCATCCGCCGGGTCAACGAGAAGATCTACGACGAGGCGGAATATGAGAAGGCGCTCGCCTGGATCAAGGCGAACTGCCGCCAGTATGAGGATATCTACAACGGCAAAGCGGGCAAGACGCCGGAAGAGCAGCAGAAGGTGTGGGAATATGTCGCCAAGATGGCGATCATCGCCCGCGACCTGATGGTCGGCAATCCGAAGCTGGCCGAGAAGGGATTCCGCGAGGAGGCCGAGGGCCACAACGCCATCGCCGCCGGATTCCAGGGCCAGCGGCAGTGGACCGACCACATGCCCAACGGCGACTTCCTTGAAACCGTGCTCAACTCCTCGTTCGACTGGAACGGCATCCGTGAAGCGTTCGTGGTCGCCACCGAAAACGATGCGCTCAACGGCGTGGCGATGCTCTTCGGCCACCTGCTGACCGGCACCGCCTCCGGCTTCAGCGACGTGCGCACCTACTGGAGTCCGGAAGCGGTCAAGCGCGCAACCGGATTCGACCTCGAGGTGCCCGGCATGATCCACCTGATCAACTCCGGCGCGACGACGATGGACGCCACCGGGCGCCAGACCCGCGACGGCAAGCCGGCGATGAAGCCCTTCTGGGAGATCACCGACGACGAGGCGAAGGCCTGTCTCGATGCGACCACCTGGGTGCCGGCGAACCTCGGCTACTTCCGCGGCGGCGGCTTCTCCAGCCGCTTCCTGACCCGCGGCGGCATGCCGGTGACCATGAGCCGGATCAACCGGATCAAGGGTCTCGGACCGGTCCTCCAGATCGCCGAAGGCTACACCTACGAGCCGCCGAAGGAGATTCACGACATCCTCGACAAGCGGACCGACCCGGGCTGGCCGACCACCTGGTTTGTGCCGAACCTCACCGGCAAGGGCGCGTTCAAGGATGTCTACAGCGTCATGGCCAACTGGGGCGCCAACCACGGCGCGTTCAACTACGGCCACATCGGCGCGGACCTCATCACGCTCGCTTCGATGCTCCGCATTCCGGTCTGCATGCATAACGTGCCGGAAGAGAAGATCTTCCGTCCGGCGGTCTGGAACGCGTTCGGCATGGACAAAGAGGGCGCCGACTACCGCGCCTGCCAGGCGCTCGGCCCGGTCTACCGGTAACGGTTCAACCTTCAACTCGAAACTCCGCCGGAACCATTTCCGGCGGAGTTTTTTCAAGGAAAATCATGCGTTTTCGTCAAATTCATCTCGATTTCCACACCTCCCCCTTCATTGAAGGAATCGGAGAAGCGTTCGACCGCCGGGAGTGGCAGGAGCGACTCCGCGACGCCGCGGTCGATTCGATCACCTGCTTCTCGAGCTGCCATCACGGCTGGAGCTACCACCCGACCGAAGTGGGGAGGATGCATCCCCATCTCAAATTCAACCTGCTGCGCGAACAGATCGACGCCTGCCACGAGATCGGCATCAACGTGCCGGTCTACCTCACCGCCGGCGTCAATGAGATGAAGGGGCGGGAACACCCCGAATGGCGCGAAATCGATTGCGAGGGGCGCTGGAGCGGCTGGAACCATTCGCCGCTCGAACCGGGTTTCCCGAAACTCTGCTTCAACACCCCCTATCTGGACTACCTCTGCCGCCAGATCGAAGAGACCGTGACGCTCTTCCCCGACGCGGACGGGATCTTCCTCGACATCATTTCGCAGGGCCCCTGCTGCTGCAAATACTGCATGGCGGGAATGAAGGCGGAAGGATTCGATCCGACCAAGCCGGAGGACCGCCTCGCCTATGCGCGGAAGGTGCTGCTCAAATACTACCAGCAGAGCACCGCCGCCGCCCGGAGCCGCAATCCGAAGATGCCGGTCTTCCACAACTCCGGCCATGTGACGATGGGCGACACCGAGATTCTCAAGTACTTCAGCCACCTCGAACTTGAATCGCTGCCGACCGGCGGCTGGGGCTACGACCACTACCCGATGTCGGCCGCCTACTGCCGCAATCTCGGGATGGAATTCCTCGGCATGACCGGAAAGTTCCACACCACCTGGGGCGAGTTCGGCGGCTTCAAGCACCCGAACGCGCTGCGCTACGAGTGCGCCGCGATGATCGCCAACGGCTCGAAGTGCAGCGTCGGCGACCAGCTTCACCCCTCCGGCCGGCTCGACAGGAGCACCTACGAGATCATCGGCGCCGCCTACCGTGACGTGGCGAAGAAGGAGGCGTGGTGCGACAAGGTCGAAAGCGCCGCCCGCGTCGCCGTCCTCGGCAAAGGCGCGGCAACCGGAATCCGCGGCGATTATCCGGGGGACGTCGGCGTTGCCCGGGTGCTGCTGGAGGAGCACATCCCCTTCGACTTCGTCGATTCGAAGATGGATTTCCTCCGTTACGGCTGCCTGATCCTGCCGGATGAGGTGCGGGTCGGAGAAGCGCTCGCCGGAAAGCTCCGCGAATTCCTCGCGAAAGGGGGCAGACTGATCCTCTCCGGCACCAGCGGCATGGCTTCCGACCGCGACGAGTTTCTCTTCGACATCGGAGCGGAATTCTCCGGCGCCAGCCCCTACCTGCCGGACTACGTCGAGGCCGCGCCGGAATTTGCGCCGGAGTTCGTCGGCACGCCGTTCGTCATGTACGGTCGCTCCCAGCGGATCAAGGTGCGGAACGGGGAGTCGCTCGGCAAAGTCTTTGATCCCTATTTCAACCGCACCTACGAGCACTTCTGCAGCCATCAGCACACGCCGTACCGGATGGAGCCCTCCGGGTACGACGCGGGGGTGTGCGGCGGATCGATCCTCTACTTCGCCCATCCGGTCTTCACCATCTACCGGGGGTGGGGCGCGGTGGCGGTGCGCGAATATATCGGCCGGGCGATCCGCCGTTTCCTGGGCGAAGAGATCCAGCTCGAGGTCTCGCTGCCGTCGCAGGGGCGCGCCACGCTGATGCATCAGAAGGAAGAGAACCGCTATGTGCTCCATCTGCTCTACGCCAACACGATCCTGCGCGGCGGCGAGGTCAAGCTCTCCGGCGGAAATCTCTCCGCCACCCGTCCGATCGAGGTGATCGAGGAGCTGAACCCCTGCCCGCCGGCGAAGGTTTCGCTGAAGTTCGACGAGACGCCGCGCTCGGTGAAGTTCGTGCCGGAAGGGAACGACGTGCCGTTCACGCTCCGCGACGGTCGAGTGGAGTTCGAGGTTCCCGCCTTCACCTGCCACCGGATGGTGGAGATCGCCTATTGAAACTGCCGGCTCCGGAGCGCAACCTCCGGAGCTGCTTTTCTAAAAAGCCGTTCCGACGGGTTGTATTTGCGCTGAAACACCGTTATATTACGCGTCAATGCCACTTCGGAAGGAATCGAATGATGAAGAGAGAGCGTCTGCTGCTGTTTTTTGCCCTTCTTCTTGCTCTTTTTGCAGGGACCGGATGCCGGTCCGGGCAGGCGGAGGAACCCGCTTCGCCGGCAATGGAGGAACAGATGGCATCGCTCCGACCGGAGACGGCTGAAGAGGAGAAAAAAACGCAATCCGACTCCCCGGAATCCGCTCCGGAGGCGGACGCGGAAAAGCCGGAAGAGAGTGCCCCGCCGGCCCATGAAGGAATCTGGACCCCGTCGGAGTTGGAAAACTCCCTCGGCGGCGCCGATCCGATCGAAGGCTTCAACCGGGCGATGTTCTCCTGCACCGACTTCATCATGAACTACTTCGTCGATCCGGTCGGGCGGGTCTACACCTCGATTCTGCCGCGGCCGGTGATCGAAAAATTCAACAATCTCTGCGTCAATCTGGAGTTTCCCGCCCGGGCATTCAGCTGCCTCTTCCGGGCGGAATGGCGGGGGGCCGGCGACGAGACCGCCCGCTTCTTCATCAACACCACGCTCGGCATCGCCGGACTCTTCGACCCGGCGGCCCACTGGTTCGACTTCTACAGCACCGAATCCGATTTCGGGCAGACCTTCGCCGCCTGGGGAATCGGTCCGGGATGCACGCTGATTCTGCCGCTCATGTCGACGCTCAATGTGCGCGACACCGTCGCGAGCATTTTCGACATGGCGTTCGACATCAAGACCTACATCCCCTACGCCGGCTACGCGACCGCGCTCAACCGGATGGTCATCGCCCACCGCGCCTACACCAAGGTGGTCGAGGGCAGCGGCGACCCCTACAAATCCTATCGGGAACTCGCGCTCCTGCGACGGGAGCTGCAGAGGAAAATGTACTTCTATCACGCTCAGAATCAGGCCGCCGCCGCCCGGAAGGTGAAGGAAGAGGCCGAAGAGGCGGTCAAAAACGCCGAAGAGTCCGGCGATGCGGAAAGGCTGGACGAGGCGAAGAAGGCGCTTGCCGCCCTGCTGCCGCCGCTGCCCGACCGCCGGACGACGCCGAAGCCGGAGGGGATGACCGGCAACTGGATCTCCATTCCCGGCTACGATGGCCAGAGTCCGCTGCTCGACACGCTTCGGGTCGGCATGTTTCAGGCGCAGAACAACGACGACCCGTGGTTCTTCCGGCTGTCGTTCTTCAACTCCGATTTTACCAAACAGTGCTCCGACCGGAAGATCTACTTTGCCGAGGACCTTCCGGCGCTCCGTTACGGATTCTGGAAGGCGCCGGAAAAGGAGGCGAAGGAAGAAGACGAGGAAAAAGAGTCCGTTCCCGAACCGCAGAAGCTGGCGATCCTGCTGCCCGGCATCGGCGGCAACTACTTCGGCATGACCACGACCGCCATCGCAGAACTTCTTCATCGGCACGGGTTTGCGGTCGCAGCACTCGACAGCACCTTCACCTGGCAGTTCATGCAGAGCACCGGGGCGCGCCACCTGCCGGGCTACCTGCCGGACGACGCCGTGTCCCTCCGCCGGGCCATCCGGCTGGTGCTCGATGAGCTCACCGCCGCCGAAAAGATCCGCGATCCGGAGGTGGTTCTGCTCGGTTACTCCTTCGGTGCGCTGCACACGCTCAAAATCGCCGAACTCGAAGCGCAGGAGAACACCCTCGGCATCCGCCGGTATCTCGCGATCAATCCCCCGGTCGATCTCGACTACGCGATGACGCAGGCCGACTCGCTCTCCCGCACCGGCGCGGAGTGGGGCGAAGCCGAAGCGGTTGAACGGCTCTCCGATACCGGCGGCCGGGTCATGGCGACGATGATGAAATCCTTTCCGGTCTACGATCCGGATGCTGAACCTGTGCCGGGAATGAGTTACCGCGCTCCACTCGACGAGACGGAGGCGGCCTATCTGGCCGGGCTCTACTTCCGCATCTCGATCCGCGGACTGCTCTTTCACGCCCACCGGGAGTGGGGATTGACGCTCGACACCCCCTACTCCTGGGGAGACCGGAACAAACTCTACTGCGAGATCGACAAGGTGAGTTTCCGGGAGTACGCCGAGCGTTTTCTCGTACCGGAACACCCCGACAACACTCTGGCGGAGCTTTTCGGGAACTCCGGACTGCGCTCATTCGAGGCGGAACTCAGACGCAATCCCTCCATCCGGGTGATTCACAACTACGACGACTTCCTGCTCTCGCCGGAGGACCGGCTCTGGCTCGACCGCACCCTCGGGCCCCGGATCACCTGGTTCGACCGCGGCGCCCATCTGGGCAACCTCTACGTTCTCACGGTACAGAACAAGATCGTTGAACTTCTACAGGAGAACTGCAATGATTCCACTCCCTCAACTCCGCCGGCAGATCCGGCAGCTGCTCGATGAGGCGGTCTCCTCCGGAGAGGAGCTCGGCTGCCAGCTGGCGGTCTATCTCGACGGCGAACAGATCCTGGACGAATGGGCCGGCTGGGCCGATCCCGACCGCACCCGCAGGGTGGAGGCCGATACGGTTTTCCCCGTCTTCTCGACGGGAAAGGGGTTTGCCGTCACCGCACTTCTCCGCCTGATCGAACAGGGCCGGCTTCACCTCGACGACCGGGTCGCCGACCTCTGGCCGGAATTCGGTTGCAACGGCAAGGAGGAGCTCAAGGTGTGGCATATTCTAAGCCACCGGACCGGTCTGTTCGAAACACCGCCCTGTACCGAAGCGGAGCTGATCGACCGCGACATCATGCAGCAGCGGATCGCGGAGGCGGTTCCGGCCTGGAGGCCGGGCACCCGGGCGCGCTATCAGGCGATCACCTTTTCCTGGCTGGTCCCCGGTGTGGCCGAACGGGCCACCGGAAAGGAGTTCCGCTCCATCGTGCGGGACGAGGTGGCCTCTCCGCTCGGAATCGAATCTCTCCTTTTCTACGGCACTACCGACGACGCCGAACAGCGCCGCGCCGTCCTCGTGCGCGGCAACGACCTCCCGCCGGTGAAACCGGAGGAGAAAACCCTGCTCTCTCCGCTGGAAAACGCCATCACCTTCGAGTCGGTTCGCCGTGCCTGCCTGCCGGGCTTCAACTGCCACACCACCGCCCGAGCCATCGCAAAACACTACGCGGCGCTGCTCGGTGAGGTGGAAGGGATGCCGCCGCTGCTCTCCCGCGCCATGCTCGACCGGGCGACCACGCTGACCCGGGCGGCGGACGATCCGGTGCCGCTGGTGCCGGGTACCTGGGAGCTCTTCGGGCTGGGGTATGTGCTCTCCGGGCCGAAGGACGATCTGGGCCGTATCTTCGGCCACGGCGGCTACGGCGGTTCGGAGGGAATCGCCGACCGGAAGATGCGTCTCGCCGTCGGTTACACCTCCAACTCACTCCACTCGAATCCGCGGACCCGCAACCGGATTTATGAACTGCTGGAGCTCCATTCCCGCGACTGGTGAACGCCGCCGTCGCGAAAAGGCGGCGGAAACAGGTTTGAAAAAAACGGTTTTTGATGTATTGTGTAGTTTGACAGTAAAGTTCGGAATCCCGTCCGGTCGGAGGACGGGAGGAAGAAGTGACCACTGAATCAGGAGATCTGAAATATGGAAGATTTGGCCAAGCGAATCACCGACCGGCTGGAAGAGCTCCGCGTCCACCTGCAGGCGGACGGCGGAGATCTGGAGATCGTCGGAATCGAAGGGAAGACCGTCAAGCTCAAGTTGCGCGGCGCCTGCGGCGGCTGCCCGCACGCGGCGATGACCATCAAGGGCGGACTCGAGCGCATCCTGCGCGAGGAGATCGACCCGGAGATCGTCATTGAGCGGGTGATCTGACCTGCAAGGTGTTCGTCTGAACACCGGAGCCCGTCGTCGGAGCTTTGAGCTTGCGGACGACGGGTTTTCCTTTGCTGTAGTCGATGAAATCCACCGGATTCCGTTCATTCTGCAGGTAGATGATCCGATCACTGCCTGTGAACTCTCCTTCGAACACCACCGAAAGTTTCCGCTCCGGCAGTTGCCAGCTCACCAGCGCCCGGCCGAATTTGTCGCCGGTGTAGTCGATCTCCATCGCCGGTTCATTTTTCTGAATCACGGCAAGCTCCTCCCTCGAGACCGCCTTTGGGGAACGCTCCAGCGAAAGTCGGGCGAGACGAACCAGCAACTTCTGATCCTCCTGCGTGAGCGCCCTGTAGGTTTCTCCATCCACCTTCACCGTCGGTCCGCAGCCGGCCGCCGTCAGCAGAAGCAGCAGCAGGGCCAGAGAGGTTGTCGCGCGCCGCATCTTACTTCTCCCCGCCGGTCGTCGGGACCAGCCAGCGTTTGATCTTCCCCGCTTCGGGCACCAGCCACCGGGAGAGGCGGAGCCGTGCCCGGTTTTCCGTGGAGACCACCGTTACCCGGTTGACGCCATCCCGGACAGGAACCAGCCAGCCGGATTTTCCCTTTGCGATTTTCTGCCCGTTCACCCGGAGTTCGGAAACATCCCCCCGGAAGAGGATCTCTCCGGCGGCGACCGGTTCGAACTCCACCACGGAAACTACCTTGTATGCGGGAACCTGCGAGTTCTTGTCCTCCCGGCGGAAGGCGATCGCGTTCTCCGCGCTCTTCACCCGGTCTCCGGCTGTGAGTTCCGGCAGACTGACTGCGCTTCCCGGGAGGGAAATCTTCGAAAGATCGAAGTTTTCCGGCACCGGCCCGAACGTGCGCGCGGTCGTGCCGATGCAGCGAAGCGAGGAATCCGCCTCCAGCCGCAGCGGCAGGAACGCCCGGCAGGCCTTCCCGTCACGCAGAAAATCCGCTTCTACAACGAAGTAGGGCTTCCCGAGGCGGTAGCGAAGTTCGCTGCGCATGGCGCCGAGCTGGAACTTCGTCTCGATCGACTTTCCGGGCGCGAGCTCCACCGGCTTCCGGACCTGCACACCCGGCGTGTACGCCGCGCAGCACCGGAGCGTAAGCACCAGCCGGGTCACCGGCACATCCCCCCGGTTTTCCAGCTTCACCGCGATCGTTTCGCCCGTTTTGCCGATGGAACCGGCAAGGTACGGGAATTTGTCAAAGGAGCCATCCTCCTTCAGCAGGGAGATCGTTTCCGGCAGCCGGTAAGCGGAATCGTGGGGAACCTCCAGCGCGAGCCGCCCGGCGGCGGCCTTCAACACCGCCCCTTCGACCGCCTGCGGTTTCACTCCGGAAAGCGAAAACCAGAGCGCCGGAGCGGCACCCAGCGTCGCCGGTTCGTACCGCTCAATGGTGTAGACCGCCACGTTCCCCTCCACCTTCTTCGTCACCTTCGTCTGGTGAAATTCAAAGCGGTAGGCGGCGTATTCGTTCTGGTTGCAGTACCACCAGTCGGGGCAGTCGGCCACTTCCTGGAGCAGTTTGCGCAGCGTCTTGAGCCCTTCGGCGGTGTGCCAGGAGTGCATCGAAATGGAGATGCAGGGATTTTTCTCGAGCGCCGAGGAATTTTTGAGCGCCGAGGAAAGCTGTTTGTGAAATATTTCCGGATTCGGATCGCGGTCGCCGGGGCGCAGCAGAAAACTTTCCGCCAGCGTTCCGGCCGGATAGCCGAACGCCTGTTCCTGCTTGTTGTACCGCACGGTCGGCGCGCCGATCACCCCGGTGTTGCGCATTGCCCGGCCGAGGTCGAGAATGATCTCCGGCTCGAAATTGCTGCCGAAACGGCAGTACGGATAGACCATCGTCGAAAACATGGAGTCGCTGTCCGGCTCCCGGATCGCCCGGAGGTGCATGATCTCGTAGAACTGCTCGTTCGGGTTCAGCGTAGGCAGAAACGGATGGCTGAGCGTGTGGATGCCGAGCGAACACCCTTTTTCCAGCAGTTTTCGACAGAACTCCGGCCCGAGCCGCCGGACCCGGCCGGGATTGGTGAGGTAAAACGTCCCCTTGATCCGGTGGTCGGTCATTGCCGCATGGGTTCGGTAGTGATTGAGCGAATTGTCATCCCACCGGCCGGAAAAGGCGATTCTGTACCAGTTGGGCAGCGCCATCGGGCGCAATTCCGCCTTCTCCGCCTCCGCTTCGGTCGCATAGCGCAGTTTCACCGTCTGAAGATAGCTGCGCATTCCCGGAAAATCCGCCGCCGGAATCGTACCTGCCGCAACAGATAACAGCGCGGCCGCCCACAGTCTGAGTTTCACTCTCGCACATCCTTTCCGCAAGTTTCGATCGGTTTCGGTTTTTCTCAATATATCATTCACCCCGCGGAATTGCAAACCCGGCAGGGGACGACAGTTTCACCATCTCCGCGCCGAAACCGGCGATTTCGGATAAAATTGACGGAGTTACTTGAAGATTGTTAGGAAAAGTTGTATATTATTTGAAATGTACAGCGGGCCGGATTCCGGCATAACTCTTCAGGAAATTCAGCGATGTCATACAGAAAAATTCAAATTCCCGCAGGCGACCGGATTGTCGCCGACGCTTCCGGCCGTCTGCAGGTGCCGGATCGCCCGATCATCGGCTTCATCGAAGGGGACGGTATCGGGCCGGATATCACCCGCGCTTCGATGCTGATCTGGAACCGCGCAGTGGAAAAGGCCTACGGCGGCAAACGGTCGATCGCCTGGATGGAGCTCTTTGCCGGAGAAAAGGCGAACGCCGTCTACGGTGAACCGCTCTGGCTGCCGGATGAGACGGTCGACGCCATCCGCGAGTACCTGATCGCGATCAAAGGACCGCTCACCACGCCCATCGGCGGCGGAATCCGTTCACTCAACGTCGCCCTCCGCCAGCAGCTCGACCTCTACGTCTGCCTGCGGCCGGTGCGCTACTTCAAGGGGGTGCCTTCCCCGGTCAAGGCGCCGGAGAAGACCGACATGGTGGTCTTCCGCGAAAACACCGAGGACATCTACGCTGGCATCGAGTGGAATGCCGGGACGCCGGAAGTGAAAAAGGTGATCGATTTTCTCCAGAAGGAGATGGGAGTCAGGAAGATCCGTTTCCCGGAGAGTTCCAGCATCGGGGTCAAGCCGGTCTCAATCGAAGGCAGCGAGCGGCTGATCCGCGCGGCGATTGAGTACGCGCTCAAAAACCACCGCCGCAACGTTACGCTCGTCCACAAGGGGAACATCATGAAGTTCACCGAGGGCGGTTTCAAGAACTGGGGCTACGACCTGGTGCGCAGGGAATTCGCCGACGTGGCGGTGGCCGCGCCGGACTGCAACGGCGTCGCGCCGGAAGGAAAGCTGCTGGTCAAGGACTGCATCTGCGACGCCTTCCTCCAGCAGATTCTGACCCGGCCGGATGAATACGACGTCATCGCCACGATGAACCTCAACGGCGACTACGTCTCCGACGCGCTGGCGGCCTGCGTCGGCGGAATCGGCATCGCGCCGGGAGCGAACATCAACTACATCACCGGCCACGCCCTGTTCGAAGCGACCCACGGCACCGCGCCGAAGTATGCCAATCAGGACAAGGTCAATCCGAGCTCCCTCGCCCTCTCCGGCGAAATGCTCCTGCGCCACATCGGCTGGACCGAGGCGGCGGATCTCATCAACCAGGGAATCGAACGGGCCATCTCCGACAAGGTGGTCACCTACGATTTCGCCAGAATGATGCAGGATGCTGCGGAAGTGAGCTGCTCCGGCTTCGCCAGAGCGGTTGTCGAACGTATGTAATGATAAACGGAAAGGTTGGAAGATGAAACTAGTATCCATTCTGAATGAAGAACTGGTATTTACCAACGTCAAGGGAGTAAGCCGTTCCGGAATCTATACGGACATGCTGCGTCGTGCCAAAGAGGTTCTGGAGGTGCCGATCGACGTAGACCACCTGGTCTCCGGCATGATCGAACGTGAAGACACGCTCCAGATGCCGTATGACGGCGTTGCCCTGCCTCACCTGCGGCTTCCGGAATGCGATGATCTCTACATCATCGTCGGACTGCTGCCGAAGCCGGTCCAGATGCAGTCGGTCGATCCGGATCAGTGCCGCCTGGTCATCATGTCGCTGATCTCGCCGGATACCAGCGACCTCTACCTGAAATCCCTGGCGGCGCTGACCCGGTTCCTGCTCACCGGCCAGAACCGGCAGACCCTCTGTTCGGCGACCAATGCGAAGGAGTTTCTCGATATTCTGCGTCACGCCGACGTCAAGGTGCGCAGTCACCTGACCGCGGAGGATATCGAGGTTCGAAACAGTGAAACAGTACGCGACACCGATTCCCTCTCCAGCGCGCTGGACCTGATCAGCAGTCTGAACCGGAGTATGCTTCCGGTCATCGACGAAAACGGAAAACTGGTCGGTGAACTGGCGGCGCTGGATATCCTCAAACAGTTCATTCCGGAATACATCTTCCGGATGGAGAATCTGGATTTTCTCAACAGTTTCGAACCGTTCAACAAGATTTTCGAGGCGGAAGGCCGCCATGTCGTGCGCGACTACATGCGGGAACCGTCGCTGGTGGTGAAGCCGGATACCCCCCTGATCCAGTTCACCGTGAAAATGGTCAAACAGCAGGTCCGGGCCTGCTTTGTCGTAGATAACGACCACCGCTACCAGGGGACGGTGCTGGTCAAGGACATTGTAAAGAAAGTGCTGCGTGGATAATGCTTACCTTCTGGATTGGAACGATCGTTTTTTTCGGAACCTACATTGTCATCGCTTCCGAAAAAATTCACAAGACTGTCGCCGCCCTGCTCGGTGCGGCGCTGATGATGCTGTTCATTCTGCCCGGGCCGGGTCACTCCAGCTCGGACCACCCGGCGAAAACCGGTGAGGTCGAAGTGACCGAAACCACCGCCGAAGGCGTGAAGCAGATCGCCGCCCCGCAGAAAGAGGCGGTGCAGCAGAGCGCGAAAAACGCTCTGGCGGCGACCGAAAACGCTCTCTCGGAAGCCGACGGCGCACTGTTGAAGAAGGCCGCCCGCTACGATAAGCTCGACACCTTCGCCCGCTATTCGAATTTTGATGTGGTCTTCACCCTCGCCGGAATGATGCTGCTGGTCAACCTGCTCTCCGGAACCGGTCTCTTTCAGTTTGTCGCCATCAAATGCGCCAAGCTGGCGAAGGGGCTGCCGATCCGGACGATGATCCTGCTGGTCTTTGCAACGGCATTTCTCTCGGCGTTTCTCGACAACGTGACGACCATTCTTCTGGTGGCGCCGGTCACGCTGCTGGTCGCCAACGAACTGGGAGTTCCTCCGGTACCCTTCCTGATGGCCGAAGCGATGGCCTCGAACATCGGCGGAACCGCGACGCTGATCGGCGACCCGCCGAACCTGATCATCGGCTCCATCGCCCAGCTGGACTTCATGGCGTTTCTCATCAACCTCGCTCCCTTCATCCTCACCGTGATGGTGATCTACTGCATCTGCCTCTGGGCGTTCTACTCGAGACGGATGCACGTTACGGTGGAAAAACGCGCGCTCATCATGGAACTCGATGAAAACGCCGCCATCACCGACCGAAAGAATCTGCGCCGGGGCGGAATCGTGATGCTTCTCACCATCGTCGGATTTCTGATTCACGGTGCGGTGGGGCTGCAGCCCTGCGTGGTTGCGATGACCGGCGCGGCGCTGGCGCTGGCGCTCTGCAAAGTCAATGTCGACCATGCGCTCGAGAAGATCGAATGGAGCACCCTCTTCTTCTTCATGGCGCTCTTCATCCTCGTCTGCGGCGCGGAGGAGTGCGGCCTGATGGCGAAGATCGGCAGCGTGCTCAATCTGATGGACCGCTGGCCGGTTCTGGTGGTGATTCTGGTCATCATGTGGGGCAGTGCGATTGCGGCGGCGGTGATGAACAACGTCTCCTTCACCGCGGCGATGGCAAGCGTGGTTGCCACCTTCATCGCCAGCACGCCGGTGTTCCGCGACAACATCGAGATGCAGCACCTGCTCTGGTGGGGTCTGGCGCTGGCGGTCTGCCTCGGCGGCAACGCTTCGCTGGTCGGTGCGGCGGCGAACCTGGTGACGGTCGGAATCGCCGGCAAGAACGGTTACAAGGTGACCTTCACCCAGTTCCTGATGTACGGAGTTCCGGTGACGGTCGGCAGCATGATTCTGGCCAGCGTCTACATCATCATCCGCTACTTCGTGCAGTGCGCATGAGTGAAACAGTGGAATATCGCCGGCTCGGCGCTCTTTCTCCGGAAACGGAAAAGGAGCTTGCCGGGCTGTACCGGGAAGCCGGTTGGATCAGCGAGGAAGATCCAACCGGTTTTATCGTTCCGGCGATGGCAGGCTCCGCGGTGGCGATCGGCGCGTTCTGCGGCGGCAGGCTGATCGGCATGGGGCGGGCGATCTCCGACGGGGTGTCCGACGCGTTCATTCAGGATGTCGCCGTCACCAAAGCGTTCCGGCGCCGGGGAATCGGCGGAGAAATCGTCCGTCAAATTGCCGCCGTTTTGAAGGAACGCGGCGTCGACTGGATCGGTCTGGTGGGGGAACCGGGCACGGAATCATTTTACCGCAACCTCGGCTTCGAGGAGCAGAAGAACTTCACCCTCTGGAAGTTGTAACCACAGAACCGTTCCGTCGTTTTTCCGTTGTTTCTCCGTCATTTCGTTTTTTTACTCTGGAGTTTGCGATTGTATGATTCAGCACCATGTCTTCGGGCCGGTGGCTTCGCGGCGGCTCGGCGTATCGCTCGGCATCGACCTTGTTCCGCACAAAACCTGCTCACTCGACTGCGTCTACTGCGAAGCGCGCCGCACCACCTGCCTCACGACGGCGCGGAAGGAATATGTCCCGATCGCCGAGGTGCTTCAGGAGCTGGATCAGGTCCTCAAAACGGCTCCGGAACTGGATTTCATCACGTTTTCCGGTTCGGGGGAACCGACGCTCAACTCCGGCATCGGCCGCGTCGTCGACTTCATCAAGGAGCATTATCCGCAATATCCGGTCTGTCTGCTGACGAACGGCTGCTTCCTCGGCGATCGGGAGGTGCGGCGGGAAATCGCCCGGGTGGACCGCATTGTCCCTTCACTGGACGCATCCAGCGAGGAGGAGTTCCGCATTATCAACCGGCCGGCTCCGGAACTCAACTTTGAACAGTTTGTCGCCGACCTCACGGACTTCACGCATCACACCGACGCCGATCTCTATCTGGAACTGTTCATTCTGCCCGGCGTCAATGATTCGGACGAATCGATCCGGCGCTTCGCCGGACTTATTTCGAAGATGAAACTCTCGATGGTTCAGCTCAACACGCTCGACCGCCCCGGAACGGAGTCCTGGGTCAGGCCCTCCACGGCGGAGAATACCCGCCGTTTCATCCGCGCGCTAGAACCGATCGTTCCGGTCGAAGCGGTCGGTCCGTTCCGTTACCGGAGCCGCAGCCGGGAACATGTTCCGGAGCTCTGCACCGGCGCGGAGCGGGCCATTCTCGACCTGGTGGAGCGGCGCCCGGCCACGCCCGCCGATCTAACGGTCGCGCTCGGTCTGCCGCAGGAGGAGATTCAGCTGCTGCTCGACAGCCTGTTCAAATTCGGATTGCTCGAGGTGGAAAAACGGGAGCGGGGAATCTTTTACGCTCCCGCCCGGCATTGAGCTTCAGAATTCCGGGAACGATTCCGCCGGCACCTCCTCCATCGCCGGGACCGGGTTCTGCGGAGACTCCAGCATGGAGAGGAGGAGCTCCATCGCCCGTTCGGCAATCCGATCGAAGTTCTGCCGGCAGAGGATGATCCTGCGGAACCGTTCCCGGCCCGGTCCGCTCCAGTTGTCGAAGAAGCCGCCGTACACGATTCGCTCCGGCGGCAGCGGCGGAAGAACCGGAGTTGTGTTGGTGAGGATGCCGACCGGTTCGCCGACCGGGGCCAGATCCGCCAGATCGCAGAGCTGCCGGCAGGGCAGATTCAGTTCCCGGAGCCTTTCCCGGATTGCCCGTTCCCTGGCGCGCAGGACCGGATTGACGTCGCCGAATTCCAGATAGAACTCCCGCGCCCCCCACTCCAGACAGCGGTCAACCAGATGTCGCGCGGCGGAGAAGTTGTCGGTGGTGATGACCGGACAGGTCAGTTCCGGCCAGAAGCGGTCGAGGGACAAATGCGGCACCGGCAGCGCGTTGATGAGCGGCACCAGTTCGCGACACTCTTCGGTGTTGCCCGGCGGTATCAGGACTGCGGCGTCCGCCACCTTCTGATGGAGTTTCCGGAGCCATTGACGGAATCGCTCCGGCGAATTGTTGTGCAGCACGATCTGGAGGTCGTATCCTCGATGGTAGAGCAGCTCATCCAGCCGGACGGCGAGATTGCGTTCCCGTTCCGCTTCCGCGAAACCGAAGCAGCACCAGATGTTGCCGGTCTTGCCGCGGGCGAGCTGTCTGGCCGGGAGATTGGGGGTGTAGCCGTGTCTTTCGGCCAGCTCGATGATTCGGCGCCGGGTGCTTTCCTTCACCCGTTTGTCCCCCCGCAGTGCCCGGGAGATGGTTGACGCGTTGTACCCGGAGAGCCGGGCAAGATCATGAATGGTAACCGCCATATTTCCTCTCTGTCTCCTGGTATGTACAATAGCGCCGGTAAGAGTATTTTTCCAGTTTTTCCGGAGAAAATCCGGCACCGCGGCCGAGACGGAGGGGTTCAATGCGGTTGCGGGAGAGGGGAAAGAGATTCGCCGTTCTCGTCACCTCCGCGGCTCCGGCGACTCTCCGGGAATCGTGAGACGAGGATAGAAGCGAACCTGTTTCTCCGTTCCAAGTCCTGGAGTGACGGCAAGATAGCTCTCCCGTATTTCGCCGTCGTTGTCATTGACCAACAAATTGAATTGGATTCCCTTCGCCCTCAGCTCCGGCGTCAGGCCGATCGCGGCAAAGGGAATCCCGGGGAGAAGTGTTCCTCTTCTCCCGTTCAACGGCAGTCGGGCGGAGCGTCATCGCGGAAGGGCGGCTCTTCCGCGGTTTTCCGACGTACGGATATCATCCGGTTCCGGTTACTCTCCCCGGACCAGTTCGTAGACGAGAATTGCATCTTTTCCCGGGAAATTATCTGCCAGGAAACGACTTTTTCCATCTGAACCGCGTTTCAACGGAATCTCGAACAGGCGAGCTCCGTTGCCTGCACAGGCGTAAAGTCTGCTGTTCTCCGGCGCCGCCAGCGAGATTTCAGCAGCGGCCTGGCGGAGCAGCTGCGGCACTTTGCCGTAATCCTCCAGCAGAGAACAGCTGTCGTCCCGAAATTTCATGCCGGTATTGCGGACCTGTGTCAAATGCAGGAGAAGAATCCTTCCGCTGTTCTTCAATGGTTCCCCGGTCATTGATGCGGCCAGAAACACTCCTGGAACCTGCCGGTTCCGGACCGACAGGAATTTGCCGGTTCCAACGCCGTGCGCACCCAGAGAAAACGCCTCGCTGTTCGGAGTCACCACGGAGACACGGTTCCGGGGGCGATTCAGTTCAATTTCTCCGGTGACACTGCGGAAGATTCCTTTGCCGGCCTCCGGCGGCAGGAATCCGCGCCGGAGTGCTTCGGTTTCCGTCCGATGCGCGTCGCCGGAGAGCTGAAGCGTCGGCACGTTCGCCGGCAGATTCCGATAAGAAACTTCCGGCAGCAGATAGATGGAACTGGTCTCTGCCGGAATCCCGCCGTCACCATCCCAGAGCACCACGCCGGTCCGTTCCAGCAGGCCGAGCTGCTGTGTCAACCGGGGGTAGAGGATCTCTTTCGGATTCTGTTCCAGATAGTCGGTCGGGACCAGTATGGTCCGGCAGGCCGGAGAGGGGCGGACATCGCCCCGCAGAAACAGAAGGGCCCCGATCCGATCGGCCAGATTCCGGACGGGATCGCAATACAGGCTGAAAAGTCCGATCCGAAACTCTTTCATTTCCCACGGGCCGGAGAGTATCTGGAAGTGACACAGGCAATCCCAGTCGTTCAGCGCGGCATACGCCCCCGTTACCAGAGCGCCTTCCATCACGAACGGTGCGGGATTGCAGTAATCCCACTCGGTGATGGTGAACGGCTTCCCGAAGATCCGGGAGGAGAACATATTGCCCAGGGGAGCCGCCAGCGACTGCGCGCTGTTGCTGGTCGAGAAGGTCAGCGGAAGCCGCCACGGCGTTTCCGGAAACGCCGGGTGGGAGTGGTAGAAGTGATTGTCCACCAGATCATAATTTTGCCGCATGAGAGTCAGCGGAACCGAAGAGAGCATATTCTGGTCATGCAGCATGGCCTTCACCCCCAGGCTCCGGAGAAAATCGGCCATTTCGGAATAGGTTTTCCGGTACAGGTCGACAATATAACGCCGATAAAGCCGGACATTTTTCCCCTGGGGATCACTCAGGTTGTTTGCCTTGAGCCACTCCGGATAACGCTTGCGCAGCAGGCGGTTCACCGGCGAATCGACGGCGGGATCCAGCTGAATGTTGCCCTCGTTGACGAGGTTGATGGAGATCAGCGCCGGATCATCTTTCCAGGCCAGTCCGGTGTAAGGATTGACATGTGTCAGGAAATTCCGGGCAAATGCCTTCCAGTTCTCCAGCGCCGAAGGAGAGGCGAACACCAGCTGCTTGAACTCATTCATTTGCACCGCCCGGTCGGGAAACTCTTCGATCTCCCCTTTTTTGAGAGGACGGCTGATGAAGAGATCCAGCGTCATGTAGATGCCCTGCGCTTTCGCCTCGGCGAATACGCCATCCATCCGGTCCATTTTTGCCGGATCAATCTCGGTGGACACGGGGCGATCCTTCCGGATCAAATCCCGCTCAAAGTGATGGAATCGCAGCAGATTGTAGCCGCGTTCCCGCATGCCCCGCGCCAGCGTCTTCGCCTGTTGGCGGGTGATGAAATTTCCATTGTAGCAGAGATTTCCCCCATAGAATCGAACCGGTTTGCCCGGTTTTTTTTCGAAAGCAAAATGGCCGTCGATATTCCGGACGGGTCCGTATTTTCCGGCGGGAGCATCCGCCAGCATCGAAAAGTCCAGAATCGATCCCGGGATCACTTCCGAAAAGAACTGCATGGGCCGCCACTCGGAATTGGCCGCCATCACCACCGGGACCGCATTGTACATCGGGACGGAGTCATTCGACAGTGTCATTCCGGCAATCAGCCAGGAGCTGTTGCCCGCCGTTTGAAAAGTGATGTCGCGGAGCGGTTTGCCTGCCGTGCGGATTTTCGTCACATACATCCCGACGGGAGAGGTGCCGTTGTGTCCCTTCCAGGCGACGACGGCATTCGGGCGGTTTCTCGGCTGCCAGAAGTTGCCGCAATCTTTCCCGGAATCCAGCGTAATCCATTTCGTGGAGCCGTCCGCGTACCGGAAGCGGATTCTGCCCAGGCTTTTCTCCCGTGTCGGTTCCCATCCTTCGGCGTGCAGCAGATAGAGATACTTCCCGCTCTGTCCCTCTCCGGAGACGGTGATCTCCTTCGGGTAGAAAGGAGTTCTGGTATAATACAGGCCGATGCACCGCTCCGTCACGGAAAAGGGCAGTCCCGCGAATTGCCGTTTCCCCAGGGGGAGCTGTCGCATGTTATTATTTCCCTGATCCGTCCAGCCGCCCCGGCCGTCTCCCGCCGTCTCGTCTTTCAGAAATGAGTTCGCTTCCGCCATTTTTAAAGGGATCCCGGAATAGTCCCGCCATTTCAGGTTCAGGTCCAGTTCCGCCGTTGAAATTTTCCCCTGACAAGGAGTGAAGAGAAATCGTATGGAGGCGTCGTTGTGGCCCCAGCGGCGATTATCCTGAAACCAGAGCTGGAATTGTCCCTCCGCTTCCAGAACGCCGCTGCCCATGGGGATTTCCACACGATGTGTCCCGGCGGGGAGGGCGTGAAGCATTTTGCCGCTGGTTTTTTCTGCAAAGGCGAGCGGTTTCCCGTCGGCGACAATTCCGGAGGTCAGCAGGAGCGAGGAGGTTGTGCCGAAAAAAATTTGATTGGCGGCGATGGGCTTTTCTGTCCGGAGTTTGATGTTCAGCTTCCACTGGTTTTCCGCTACCGGTGTCAGGCGTTCGGAAACATAAAATGTACCGCCGGAGACCGGAAAAACGCCTTCCCGTATCCCTTGTTCCGCCTGTTTGATTTTGACGTTGTGTGAACTGAAACTCCACTGCGGATTGTAGAAGCCGAGAGAAAAGGTGGTATTGTCGACATTCAGAGTTCCTTTTTGCTGCAGCGTCACTGAAATGTCACCGGCAAAGCTGAAGAAACCGATGCAGCACAGAACGATCATCCATATTTTCTTCTTCATACCATCTCCTTGTTACTTGGTGTATGTTCCATCATTATGGTACCAGAAATTCTTGTTTGGAAGAGACGAGTACGCCGGGATACGGTTTCTCCCTGCCGTTGCGGCATTTCCACTCACATAGACGACATTCAAACAGAAGTTGTTGCCGTGGCGGAATGCGTTTCCTGTCCCGTCTTGGATCGGATAAGCGCCGCCGCCGATTCCGTGATCTACAATGGCATGCCAGTGCTCCGGGCGGTCCATGTCAACATATAACGCTCGTGTGGATGGGCTTATGATTTTTTCAGGACGTCGACCGAATGACGAATATGTCCCCAGTCCCTTGACGGATATCGCGTTGACATTTGCGCCGATATATCGTCCCTTTTCGGTAATCTGAGGTCCGTTGACCGTATTGCTGTGCGGCTGAGAAGGGCAGTCAAACGGGCCGCAGGGGCGCCCCTTTCCCTTGTCCCAGTAGCAGTTGTCGGTGATGCGCAATCCCGACTTGAGATACGCCATCAGCAGATCGTGCCATTTCGTTTCTCCCGTCAGATTTCCACCCGTCGGCTGATATCCGTTGTAATCGCCGTTGTACAGAACCGTGAGAGAATGAAGCTGTTTCATATTGTTCAAACAGGAGATGTCTTTCGCCTTCTGCCGCGCCTGATGGAGCGCCGGGAGCAGCAGCGAAGCCAGAATGGCGATGATCGCAATTACAATCAAAAGTTCAATTAGCGTAAATTTAATTCGGCACGGCGGCGTCAATCTGGGGAGCATTTTGTTCTTCATGATTCTCTTCCTCCTTTTTTGAGTCAGCAGGATTCCCGTTTGATGAACTTGCACGGCAAAGCCCGGCAGACAGGCGATTGAACCTGTCCGGTGGCGATTTCCGCAAAAACATCACAGAGCGATTTCCCAATCTCGTGCATCGGATAATCGACGGTGGAAAGGGTGGGGACGGTCTCCAGATCCTGCGGCAGATTGTCCGAGCCGACCAGCGCGACATCCTGCGGAATGCGCAGCCCGGCCTCCTTGAGCGCTCTCATCACCCCGTAGGCGCGGATGTCCGTTCCCGCAAAGATCGCGTCGAAGCGGATACCTTCCGCCAGCAGTTTCCGGGTTTCCGCATACGCCTCCTCTTCCGACATTTCCCGGCAGGGGCGGAAGAGCTTCGGATCGGGAACGATTCCGGCCTCTTCGTGAGCGTCGGCGTATCCCTGCCGGCGAACGGCGACATAACCGTCAGCCGGATTGTCCATTTCCAATACGGCAATCCGTTCTCTGCCGGACTTCAGGAGATAGGAAACCGCCTCCCGGACCCCGGTGCGCATGTCGCCATACACGGTATTGCAGTTCTCAAAGGGAGCGTGACTGCGGCAGAGAACAATCTTTCCCGCCCGATTCAAAATATCAATCCACTGTTTGAGAACGAGGGTCTCCATATGAATGTGAAACAGATAACCGGCAACCTCCGGCGCCAGCAATCGCTCCATCGCCTCCGGCGCGGGAAGCGCAGAATAATCCGAAACATAGACCTCAGGAACCACCCCGAGTTCCTGCGCCCGCCGGGAAAAGCCTTCCAGAATGAACTGCGAGTTAAACCAGTTCACCACCAGATCCTTGTTGTAATACTTCAGAGAAGGCGTCACGATTCGAACACGCATTCCGCGCACATTCCGTTCCGCAACGAAAGTGCCGAGTCCCTTCCGACGGGTCAGGATTCCACGCTCCGTCAATGTCGCGAGAGTTTTGTTCACCGTATGGACCGCCACGCCGAGTTCCGCCGACAGCTCCCGCTCCGACGGAATCTTCTCTCCCGGGACCAGCTTCGCAATGACCTCGTCCAGAATAAATTTCTCTACGAGTTCTCCCCGCGTAACCTCTTTGATCAGCATTGCAATGAATCCCTCCTGTGATTCAAGAGAATGAGTGACTCACTCACTATCTTTTTTAATTTTACTCTAAAAACAGAGATTTGTCAAGAGAAAATCAGAAAAAAAGCGTGATTTTGCCGAGTGAGGCAATCGGCCCTTCCTCAATCGGCGGATTCATTTTTATTCGCAAGATATTGAAAACAAAAACTTACAAAATATTCCCCCCGCGCTTCCGACAGGAGAACGGCGCGACGGGGAACCTGTGAAGAAGAGCGGGTTATCCGCGCGGAGCGCCGACACTGGTACGTTCGATCAGCTTCGGCTTGAACTCCACCGAGGCGGGGCGGCTGCCGGAGAGCACCCAGTCCCCGAGCAGTTTCACCGCCTGCTCTCCCTGCTCGCGGAGCGGTTCGGCGAAGGTGGTAAGTCCGGCCTGCTCCGCACCGCGCCAGCTGTGGTTGTCGAACGAAAGCAGCGAAATCTCCTCCGGAATCCGGAGCCCCAGCTGCTCCGCCGCTTCGAAAAACCATCCGGCCCGGTAGTCCCGGACTGTGAAGAATGCGGTCGGCAGCTCCTCCCGCGGAACCCGTTTGAGAAAGCGGGCGATCACGCCGACCTGATCGGCACTCTGTTCATATTCCAGCCGGGAGAGGCACCACTGCGGATCGAAAGGCAGATTCTCCTCGGCGAGCGCACCGCGGAATCCCGCCAGCATTTCCGAGTAGAGAAACTGCTTCTCCGAGCCGGTCAGAATGCCGATCCGCCGGTGCCCCCGGCGGACAAGATGCCGCACCGCCTCCCGCGCCGTCGCCCGGAAGTCGATGAATGTGCGGACCGCTTCGGTATGGTTCATGCTGTCCGCGGCGATAACGCAGGGAATCTTCGCCTTTTCCAGCGGCACGATCAGCTCCGGATAATTCGCGCACTGGAGGTAGATCACCCCCTGAATGGTTCCGGCCATGTGGTGGGCGATCATCTCGTCGGTAATCCGGCCGGAATCGGTGAGCGACAGCAGCAGCTCCACGTTCTGCTTTTCCGCTCCCGCCGCAACCCCCTGCAGCAGCTCGGCCGTCACCGGAAGATAGCGGAACGTGCCGAAGTCGGAAGGACGTACGAAAATCCGGTGAAACTTCCGCCGCGCCTCGGCGTTCTCCAGCACCAGCGCTCCGCAACCCGGATAGATCTGAATCAGCCCCTCCTCCTGAAGCAGCTTCAGAATGTTGTGAACGGAACTTTTGGAAATGCCCAGCTGCCGGGCCAGATCCCGCGCCGAAGGCAGATAGGTCCCGGCAAGGAAACGACCGTCCCGGATCGCTTCCCGCAATCTTGCTCTGCCGCCATCGGTTTTTCCTCCCCGCACGGAACCCTCCACCATCGTTGCTTGCGCCTCCTTTGCTCTTCCACTGAATCCACCCTCTTTAACATAATGGACAAATGCGAAAAATCAAGTATTTTATGGACAGCGTTTAAATATTTTGTCAATCAATTTTCATAAAAATCGTCTTTTTTTTTATGAATTACCTTGATTTTTAAACGATTTGAGTTATAATGGACAGTGTCCATTAAATTGACAATGCATGGGGGGCGCTGGATATGAACATCGGAGCGGGGACGGCGGACAACACGAGCTGTTATCGGGTCGGCACACTCAGTTACACCACCTTCGGGCTGGTGAACCTCTTCATCTGGATGCTGTGGGGCGACTTCTGTTTCAGCATGATGGAGCTGCTGATCCCGAATCTGCTGCCGCTCTATCTGCGGATGCATGAGGCGCCGAACTGGCTGATCGGGCTGATCGTCGGCAGCGTTCCGGCGGCGATCAATTTCGTGGTCAACCCGATCATCAGCACCCGGAGCGACCGCACCCGGACCCGCTGGGGGAGGCGGATTCCCTACCTCTTCTTCGCCACGCCGTTCGTCACGCTCTTCCTGATCCTGCTCGGCTGGAGCGATGCGATCGGCGAGACGGTCCATTCGCTGCTGCTGCCGGAGAACAGCTGGATCACCGTGTCGAAGGTGGTGATCGGCTTCATCGTCGTTTTCGCGGTGGGGTTCCAATTCTTCAACATGTTCGTCTTTTCGGTCTTCTACTACATCTTCGCCGACGTGGTGCCCCGACCGCTGATGGGGCGGTTCATGGCACTCTTCCGGATGGTGGGGACCTGCGCCGGATTCATCTTCCAGCGCTACATCATCGGGCATGCCGAAACCCACATGGCGTGGATTTTCACACTGGTGGCGCTGGTCTATCTGGTCTCTTTTCTTCTGATGTGCGTCTTTGTCAAGGAGGGGGAGTATCCGCCGCCGGAGCCGCGCAAGGGCAGTATGATCAGCACCTACTTCCGCGAGTGTTTCAGCCTCTCCTTCTACCGCTGGTTCTTTCTGGCGATCGCCTGCAACGACGCCTCGACCGTCTGCCGGACGATGTTCAACCTGCTCTTCGCCAAGGAGGCGCTGGGGATGTCGGTCGATCAGTTCGGCAAGATCATGAGCGTCAACGCGGTCATCAGCTTCTTCGTGCTGATGCCGATGGGAATCCTGGTCGACAAATTCCATCCGCTGCGGACCTACATGGCGGGCGGGATATTGATCGTGGCGGCGAATATCTTCGGATTCTTCTTCGTGCGGGACTACACCAGTTTCTACATTGTTTCGGTGATGCTGGCGCTGGTCTACGTGATCCAGAATGCGAGCAAGCTGCCGATGTTCGTCGCGCTGCTGCCGACGGCGCAGTACGGGCAGTTCTCTTCGGCCAATGCGATGGTGGTTTCGATCTTTCTGATTCTCGCCAACGCGGGCGGCGGCGCATTCGTCGATCTGCTGGGCTACCAGTACATCTACGTCTGGGATTTCCTCTTCACCGGCCTCGGACTCTTCGCTCTCTTCATGCTCTACCGCGGCTGGAAGAAACGCGGCGGGCGTGAATCCTACCGGCCGCCGCTGGCCGGAGAGGCCGCCTGAACCCCGTTCCGACCACGAAAATGATCGGGAAAGCACCCTTTTTTCGACTTTTTTTCAATTTTTTTTGATTTCGGGTGCGCATTTTTGCAAAAATGAGCTAAATTACATATTCAAGTAATGACTTGGTCCATATCAATTATGAGAACAACGAGAGTGTAACATGGGAAACCTTAAGAAAAAGCGGCGCAAGAAGATCGCCAAGCACAAACGCAAGAAGCAATTGAAATCGTTGCGGCACAAGAAGAAGTAAGCCGCTCCCGGCATGATGGCCGGGTGAACTGCGCCGCCCGCTTCCGATTGTTCGCTGATTGCGAATGCTCGGGAGGCGGGCGCGTTTTTTTTAAGGGAGAATGCTATGAAAAAAACTGTTCAAATGGGATTGCTGGTCTCCTGCTTCACCCTGTCTTTGTCGGTGGCGGCAACGGGGATAGCCGGCGACCAGGTGGAGTCGGAATCGCCGCCGCCGATTGACCGCCGGGTTTCCCGGGAGGGGGCGGAGAGGATCCGGGCGCTGGAGAATTTCATCGCCGCGATGCGCAATCCACGTTCGCCGGAACGGGCCCGCAAACTGGTGGAAGCGCTCAAGGCGGATCCGGCGTCTCCGGCGCCGCTCAAGCCGCTGGCGGAAAGCGTACGCTCCCGCGAAGAAGCGCAGAAAATCGCGCCGGAACTCAATGCGGTTTCCGCCGCGCATCCGGCGGAGTTCCCGCTGGCGCTGCTGGCCGCGGGCATCGACCGCCGTGCGGGAAATTCCGCGGTGGAGCGGGCGGCGCGCCTGCGCGTCTCTCTCGAAACCGTCTCCCGCCCGGATGAACTCGCGCAGCCGCGTCTCAATCTCTGGCTTGCCCTGTCGCAAATCTATCTGGACGCCATGCTGGAGAGTGAACAGTACGACGCGGCGGCGGAGTGGATGGAGGACGCCCCCCGGCCCTCTTCGCCGGAGGCGGCGGACCGGCAGCTCCAGGCTTTCGCCGAGTTCTGCCGCATCGCCGCGCTGCGTCTGCCGGAGGAGCGGCGCTGGCTCGGCCTGCTGCCGGGGAAGCGCGAAGAATTCCTCGACCGTTTCCGGGAGTTTCTTGAAGAACTTCTCCGGCGCGAGGAACGTTTTACCCGGCCGGAGCAATATCTCAGCCGGATCGGCTTCTATGAAAAGGTCGGGGAGGCGCGCGAGGCGCTGCGGCTTGCCCGGCAGTTTTACCGCAGATATCCGTCGAAGGAGTCGCTGACCATGCTGGCCTACGCGGCGGTTGCAGTGCCGGATCTTCCGGAGCTGGAGTCCGTGCTCGCCGAGATGAAAAAGCAATATCCCGACCTGCTCAAGCTGGGAGAACTGCTCTATGCGAACGGGCTTCTGGAGGCGGGAGAGGTGATCCGCGCCCGGGAGCGGCTTGACCGGCTTGCCGACCCGGAGACGCGGCTGGATTTTGAACTGCAGCTGCTGCAGAGCGAGAAGCGTTACGCGGAGTTGCGCGATCGGATTCTCGCCCGGAAGGAGAAGGGGGAAAAACTTCGGGAGATTCACGTGCAGCTGCTGCTGATGGCGGCGGAGAAGCTTCGTGACACCGCGCTGCTGGAAAAGGTGCATAAGTTTCTCGCCGCCGACGGGCTGCTCACGCATCCGAACTATGCGAATTCGGTCGGTTATGTCAGCGCCGAGCTGAACGTCAATCTGGAGGAGGCCGAGCGGCTGATCCGCCACGCGCTTTCGGTTGACGCGAGAAATCCGGCCTATCTGGATTCTCTGGCCTGGGTGCTCTACCGCCTCGGGAAGTTCAAGGAGGCGGATGTGGAGATCCGCCGGGCGATCCGGTTTGCGCTTCCCGGAGTTGAACAAGGCACGATCTACTGGCATGCCGGGGAGATCGCCGCGGCGCTCGGCAACCGGGATGAGGCGCGGCGTTTTCTGCTGATGGCGCTGGCGGAACGAGACCGGGAGCTGGACCGCGCCGCGGTCGAGAAGCGGCTGTCGGAGCTGGAGTCGGCCCGATGAATTCCGAACGGAAGATTCCGTTTCTGGCCGGACTTTCCCGGCGCGGACTGCGGGAGTGGATGTCGTCGGAGGGGCAACCCGGCTACCGGGGAGAACAGGTGGCGGACTGGATCTTCGGCCGCAGCGTCATCCGACCGGAACAGATGACCAACCTTCCGGCGAACCTCCGGCTTCTGCTTCAGGCGCGCTTTCATGCGCCGGGGAGCGGTGTTGCGGCGGTCTCCTCCTCCGAAGACGGTACGGAGAAGCTGCTGATCGAACTCTTCGACGGCGAATCGGTCGAGATGGTGCTGATTCCGTCGGAGGAGCGGCTGACCTTCTGCCTGAGTACGCAGGTGGGCTGTCCGGTACAGTGCCGCTTTTGCGCGAGCGGGCGCGACGGACTGGTGCGCAACCTCTCCGCCGGGGAGATCATCGAGGAGTTTCTGCTCGGTTCGGAACGGGCGGGCAGGCGGCCGGACAACCTGGTCTTCATGGGAATCGGCGAAGGGCTGCTCAACTACAACGAACTGGTGAAGGCGCTGGTTCTGCTGAGTTCGCCGGACGAGTTCGGTATGTCGCCGCGGCGGATCACCGTCTCGACCAGCGGCTACGTGCCGGGAATCCTGAAATTCGCTGAACTGGAGCGGGAGTTCAATCTGGCAATCTCGCTGCATGCTCCGGACGACGAGACGCGGTCGAAGCTGATCCCGCCTCCCTTCTGCTATCCGGTCGCGGAGATCATGGCGGCGGCGGACCGCTACCGGGAACAGGCCGGGCGGATGGTCACGCTGGAGTACACCCTTCTCAAGGGAGTCAACGATTCGCTCCCCACCGCGCGCAAACTGGCGGCGCTGGCCCGGAGCCACCACGCCAAGGTGAATCTGATTCCATACAACGCGACCGACACCGAATTCCAGCGGCCGGAGCGGCGGGTGATCGAAGCCTTCGCCCGGACGGTGGAGGAGGAGGGCGCCCACGTGACGGTGCGGGTCGAACGCGGCGCCGAGAGCACGGCGGCCTGCGGTCAGCTCCGGCGGCAGGAGGGCTGATCCCGGAACCATTTCGGAACGCCCCGGGCGCGCAGCCGGGCGACGGTCCGTTCCCTCCGGGCGCGGAGCGTTTCACGCGTGCCGTCGAGGCGGGGATCCCGATAGCAGACTCCGGCGGTGGAGTGAAGCAGGATGCCGTACTCCTTTTCCGGCAGCGGCAGCGGCGGGAGTTCCGCGAGGAATCCGGAGACGGTGCCGCCGCGGCGCCGTCCGAAGGGGATCGATTCTCCGACCTTCAACCCGGCGCGCAGCAGAGCGGCGCGGTAGGGGAAAGCGCTGCAGTAGCTCACCATGACGCCGTCTGCGGCGAGTTTCCGCGCCAGAATCCGGGTGAAGTCGAAGCTCCACAACTCCGGATTGCAGTCGGGGGAGAAACCGTCCTGAAAGATCACGTCGAATTTGCCGATGGCGTCGGCGATCCGCTTTCGGGCGTCGCCGGAGAGCAGCCGGACGGAAGAGCGGCCGCAGCGGTATTCGCCTGAACGTTTCAGAGAAGCGATCAACTCCCGCTCGAGCGAATGCTGCGGGTGAAGCGCTTCCGCGGCGTCGAGTACGCGTAAATCCAGCTCCAGGGAAATGATTTCCAGCGGGTTCTCCGCCATTCTGGCGCAGCGAAGCGCAGCGGCGGTGTTGATGCCGAGTCCGAAGCCGATTTCCAGAAGCCGGACGGGGCCGCGGGCGAGCCGTTCCGCCAGCCGGGAGGGTTCGACGAACTTTCGTTCCGCCTCGGAGACCGCTCCGGCGAGCGAGTGGAAGTGCTGGCGGAATCCGGGATGGTAGAGGGTGAATGAGCCGTCGGCGGTCCGGACGCCGGGGAAGGCGTCCCGTTCGCCGCCTCGCCGGAACGCGTCGAGAAAGAATTCGAGGAACTGCCCCTTGCTCATCCACCAGCGCGGTGCAAGAATCTGCTTCGGTTCGGCCTCCGCGACCAGCCGCATGACCAGCCACTCTTCAGGGAGAAGCCGCAGAAAACCGGCGGCCCACCGGGCGTATTCATATTCGTTGAGCGGCACCGGCTTCACCGGAAAATCCGGCGAGGCGAGCGGCGTTCCCCGCAGGACCAGGAGCTGGTGGAGCTTCACCGCCCGGAACGGCAGCCGGGCGAGGCGGCGGGCGGTCTCGTAAAAATCCTTTTCGTTCTCTCCGGGGAGGCCGGCGATGACGTGAGCGGCAGTGGAGATCCCGGCCTCATGGAGACGGCGGACGGCATCCTCGACGGCGGCGAAATCGTGTCCGCGCCGGATGAGTTCCAGCGTTCGGTCGTGGGCGGACTGAACGCCGAGTTCGACCCATACCTCATAGTCCCGGGCGAGCTCGGCGAGAAACCGGATCGTCTCCGGCGGCAATGCGTCGGGCCGGGTGCCGATGATGACCACCTTGAACTCCGCCGCACGCAGCACTTCGGCGTAGAGCTCCCGAAGTCTCTGTACCGGCGCGTAGGTGGAGGTGAACGCCTGAAAGTAGGCGATCCACGGCGCTTCTCCGCCGTAGCGGGAACGGGCGAATTCGATACCGGCCCGAACCTGTCCGGCAAGATCGAGATGTCGGGCGAGGTGGCGGGCGCGGCCGCCGTCTTCGGCGCAGAAGACACAGCCGGGACCGAAACGATCCGGACGGTTGGGGCAGCCGAGCGAGAGATCGAGCGGAATCCGGTGGAGCCGTCTTCCGTACCGGGCGGCGATGTCGTCACTGAAAAAACGGATCTGCTGCATCTTCTCCAACCATGACCGGGAAACTCTCTTCGGAACAATCGGCGCACAATATACCACTGCCGCCGCCGGATTGCAACCGTAGCCGCCCGCTTATCCCCGCCGGAGAGGTTTCCACGGCGATTCGACAGCTCGTGCTTCGACTCCGCCGGGGGAATCCCGTGAGAAAGCAGCGAGTTACCAACAGCTCGCGCTTCGACTCCGACGAGCTGGACGGGCCCATTCTCGTCGAAGCGCGATCTATTGATAACTCTTCTCCCGTGGAGGAATCGATGGTGAGCAGACAACATTTCCGCATTTCCGCGATCTCCCCGAACCGGCGACCGCCTTCTCCGCATCAGGTTCCGGTGACCGTCAAGCGGGCAAACGGAATAAAAGCGACCCGCAGGGGAGCGGTTATGCCGGATT
>ENA-UONW01001162-UONW01001162.1-human-gut-metagenome-genome-assembly--contig:-CS52-NODE-1162-length-33927-cov-6.057599_pt1 | contig 33927 bp, 30 predicted proteins | sample MGYA00242463_ERZ724010 | MGnify/ENA metagenome assembly ERZ724010 | reverse complement strand
ATGAAGAAAGAGTACCTTGCCCTTATGGCTTTGTTGGGAGTGAACACCTGTGTTTTTGCTGACAATTGGATGAGCCATCTGCCTGATGAAACTTATGTAGCTGCTGTTTCTATTCCTGGAACTCATGATTCTGGTACAGGAAACGGCTTCAACGGTTTCTTGGGTGAGTCATTCGCCCGTACCCAAGATCTCAGTTTCGGAGACCAGTGGAAAATCGGTATCCGTGCATTTGACTTGCGTCCATGTACGACAAAAGATGGTTATCTGAACATTAATCACGGCATTGTTTCAACCAAATTGCGTTTCGACGATGCTCTGTACCAGTTGCGCGATTCGCTTATAGCCAATCCTTCAGAGTTTGTCGTCATCCATCTTCTTCACGAAACGAGTGGCGACAGCGGTGATACTCCTTACGAGACCATGCTCATGGAACTGCTTCAGCGCGATGATTTGAAGGATTTCTTCGTCGATTTCAGAAAAGACCTCAAGGTGAGCGATATGCGCGGAAAGATGCTCATACTCAGTCGCGACAAATATGCTTCTAAACCTATTGGCGGATTTATGTCCAACTGGTGCGGATATATCGACTGGAGCCAGCAGACGCGCGGTGTCATAAATGGTGCAGGTACTGGAGCTTATTCCTCTGGAGTGCTCTACATGCAGGACTTCTCGGATACGCACGAGGATGGCGCCGTTGATTTGAAAATCAGTGGCATACAGAAATTGCTCGACTATACGACTACACATATTCCTACAAGCCCGGTGCAGATTGTCTGGGCGTACAATTTTGCTTCGGCCTACTGCAACGGTTCTATTTCAACCAGCAATGGATACCGCGAGAATGCGTCATACACCCATGCCGCCATACTTGATTATCTGAAAACTCATGATGCCGGACCTACCGGAATAATACTTATGGACTATGCTGGTGCCGACGAGAGCAATGGATATGCAACACGTGGAGCTGAACTTGTTGATTCCATCATCGCGAACAATTTCAAATATCTGGAATATGAAACTGACGCGTCGCGACTCAACAAGGCTGTGTATGCCGACCTCACGAAGGTGCTGAAAACTTTGACCAGTGAGTATTATTCGGCCAAAAGAAAAATCAATTCCGAATGTCCAGACGTAGCAGCAGATTTCGCGGACGAACTTTCGGCCATCAAGGCTTGCATCGACAGTATTGATGCCGAGGTGGACAGCTTATATGAAAACGTTCTTCTTACAGAAGAGTATACCATCGATTCGGAGAGAATATCTGCTCAAATCAGTGCTCTTGTAGATGAGGCTATGAAGGCTCAGGCTGATTTCGAGGCTGCCGGCATTGACGGAGTTGCCGATGATGCTGATAAGGGCGGTTGCACGTATTATTCTGTCAGTGGCGAGCGTCTCACAGCTCCTATTGAGGGACAGATCAGTATTGTGAAATATTCGAACGGAAAGGTTAAGAAGATAATTATGCCTCGCAAAGGAAACTAAGTATTCTTCATCAGTAATATGTATTAAAGAAACATTGCTGTAGTTTGTTACAGCATTTTGAGCGCTTGCAGTTGATATTGCGAGCGTGTGGAAACGAAACTCCGAGCCCTCGCAGATTCAATTGCGAGGGCTCGGAGTTTCTTGTTTTCTTATCTATGTCGCTGTCTTTTTCACCTCGTAATGCATTTGGTTGAGGTCTGCATTCGTGTTTTGCGCTTTATGTAGTTTCATGGTACAGCCTGTCGCAGTATATGACTTTAAGGTAGTATAGACTTTTTCACCCTCTCCGATGAGGCTGTGACCCCTTGCTGATGTAGAGCATCACGCCTTCATCGGGTTTTCCGGTTAACTGATTTACTTTTGCTGTTACTTGAAGTTTATGATACACACATTGTTAACCGGTACGGGTGGTATGCAATTAAAGCTTATCTGTTTTAAAATCCTTGACAGGTGCATGCATAGCTTGTAAGATGTTCTTGCGCAATGCCATATGATACAGAATGAATTTATCATGCTTATTGTAGGATTTACAGACAAAGTTCTTGTCACTTGATGCATCAGAAATATGTACTTCTTGTCGGTACTATTGTTTTTGAATGCACTTCCCAATCTTGTATCTGTGGTGGCGCTCTTTAAGCTGTTGATTATGTTTTTGAGAAATGTTGCCGAATGACCGATTTTCTTATCTGTTCCGTATTCTTTTGCATCGATAGTTTGTTTCTCTGCATTTTCTCTAGTATTTGTGGCACATCCTGCACTGACGGCCATTGATATCAGAAATATAAGCATTGCCGATATGAGGTATTTGGTTTTCATTTTGTAAAAATTTATTTCGTTTGTATGTTTATACGCAGGATGTTTGATTCCATAACACGGTATGATGTTAAAAATCGCTTTTATGCATCTAATCTCATGTAGGTCGACAAGAGGTTTGCCGTTTGGTGTATAGCATTGGCCTGCATATTCTGTTATTAATAATACATAATTCATGCCAATGATGTAATATGTTGATTTTTAATGTTGTAGTAAAATCTGAAGTCTGCAAAATTGTAAAGAAACTTTACAGTGGTGTAAAGAAACTTTACAGTTGTCCAAACTTTTTATGCGTTTGTGTATGTGAAATAAGCTGATGTGTTCTACCGGTAAAGACTTTGCGCCCTTTTTTCATAGAGAGCAGGTCTTCACCGGAGTCAAATGATTTTTTACTTACTATTGTTTAATATACACACTTCATTTTGTGGAGTTTGTGCTTCGTATAGTGTATGGCTTCTATTCTTTCAGATCTTTGTTCCAGTTCATCGGGATAAGTATTTCGTTGGGAGTATCTCCCTTGACACGCATGAAATATTTTTTCCCGTTTTCGCTGCGTGCACCGTAAACAATGTTTTTGTTATCATTGTCCATGAACAATGCGATACATTCTTTGTATTTCCCGTCTACTTTTACAAGGTCATAGCAATTTTTGTCCTTTATATCATCTATGATTTTGCAGAACTCATAGTATTCGTCATCCGTTAAGGATTCTGTGCGGCATATCGTTCCGCTGGTCTTGCTGGACTTGTTGTCATCCTTCGGCTTTTCACCTATGTAGATGAGATTATATTCCTCAGGCTTCAGAGTAACGTCTTTTATTACAGTCCCTTCTTTTGAGGCTATTTTGTAGAAGAACCTGTCGAGCTTGTCCTGCGTTTCTTTGTCTATTGGCCTGCTTGCTGAGTACTTTGACTTGCCGATGGATTTCAGTCCTCCTTCGATGTTGTATGAAAGTTTGAGGTTGTTTCCGTTGAAACTGAGCATAGCCGCCGGTTGCCTTCCGTCTTTCGGTTTAGGCAGTATGATTATGTGGTTCAGTTTCATTGTTCCGGCACTGTCAGTCCGTTCGCGTATGGATTTTATTGATTCTATTTCATCCATTTTTTTTGATACGCCGTTTACGAACCTGTTAAGCTCGTCCTTGCTTTGCTTCTGCATTTCCTCCAGATATATCTTTTTAGATACAGAATCCTTGTAGTTTAAGATGGATTTGCTGTATTTGAGGACAGAATCTTTATCGTCAGGTCCACCTTTCGTGAAAGTCTGTTGGTCAATGGCATTCTGTGACGAATCTGTATTTTTCAGGAAATCTTCAAGCTGCTTATTCTGTATGTCTTTTCCTACATTTTTGTTGTCATACATGTATTCATATATGGATTTGCTGGCAACTTCAAATATTGTTCCGCCGGGGAACTGTTTCTTCAGTTCGCTGATGATTTCTTTCATCTTCTGCATGTTTATGTCTTGCGCCGTAGCGGTGTACTGAAATGCTGACATTGCAACAAGCAGTAATAATGATGATATGATGTGTTTCATTGTTTCTGATTTTATTGATAGGTTTTACATAAATATTGTTGTTGAGTCGGTTGTCATGATTTCACCGATGTATTTGTCTGCAAGTTCGTCCATGCTTGATGACATCCTTTCGTATTCAGCATAAATGTCTATGCCGTGGTTGTCTATAACATTGCCTTTTGTCTCTTTTGCCTCTTGTGCCGTGAGAACATCATTCTGGGCAGGCTTTGCAGGAACGTGGATTTTCTTTTCTATGAAAACTGTGTCGCGCAGTCGTACTGTGTCTGTGAGAGTTATTGTCTTGACGGCTGTATCCTTCTGCTCCGACATCAATTGTGGTTTTGGCGACACGGCAACGTCTTCTTCATTCCCGCCGTTTTTCACAACAGTTCCAGCGATGAATGCAATTATGCAAGCTGCAATGGCACATGCGTATTTAAGTGTACGCTTCAGTGTGCTGTGTTTGCTTGTTGTGGCGTGTTCCTCCGGCAGAGCTTCTTCCGGACTTTCTTCGAGCATACTGCTGAGCTCTTCGTCTGTGAAATCAGGCATGCCTGCATCAAACATTGCAAACATGTCTCGATACGGAAGCAAATCATTGGGCAGATTGTCCGTCTCGCGGAAAAAACGTGCCAATGTCTGGTGCTCTTCCGTTGTTGTCTCACCGTTCATATATTTATTGATGAGATAACGTATATTGTCTATATCTTTATGCATGTCTGTATCTGGCTTTAAGTTGTTGTAACATTATGTTTCTTGCTTTTGAAAGCATTGCTCTTATGCTTGCCTCCGTCGAGCCCGTTATGCCGGCAATTTCGCTGTTCGACATATTTTCAACCTGGCTCATGTGGAGTATGGCTCTGTACGCCGGAGGAAGCTTTGACGTTGCGGTGGTCATCCATTGACGGTCTTCGCTTTCCTCCATCTTTGTCTGCGGAGTCGACTTGGTTGTCATTTCTGCAATTCCGCCTGTGTTCTGCATCTCGTCCAGATTGACTGTCTCGTGCGTTTGGCGCAGTTTGCTTATAGCGGTGTTGCGTGCTATTGTGATAGCCAGTGCGGTCAGCTTTTTGTCCGTCTTGTCGATTTTTCCGCGTGCAATCCAGAGCTTGAGCAATGTTTCCTGGGCTGTATCCTCGGCTTCGTCCCTGTCGCGCAGAATGAACAATGCTGTGTTCAAGGCCTGTTTTCGGAGTGACGGAGCCAGTTGCTCAAATTCTTTGCGGTCAATCATATTGGACTTTTATGTTGTGTATGATGTTTATTTGCATTGTAGCTGTATTTGTGTGGAACGTTTTATCTTTGCTATCCTCTTTTAGAGATAAACGAAGAATGTAAACATGGAGTTGTACACGTTTTCTGGGAGTGTATGTCTGAATATAGGCGTCAGTCCCATCCGGCTTATGAATCCAAAGTTACCGTAACCTATCTGCATAAGCAGGTTGAGCCCGAAACGATTGACATCCAAATCATTGTCTATCGTACGTTTCTTCCCGTCGAGCTTGCCGCGCGAAAGTACGCTGAGTTTGTAGTCCACTTCCGGACCAACGGAGAAGAAAAATGATGATTTGCGTCCTTTTACAGGAATCTGAAATTCCACGCATACCGGCAGTCTGAGGCTCCAGGTTCTCAGCCATGTCTTGCTGTAGTCGTCCTTTGATTGTATGCAGTCTGTGGAATTGCCGTCGCTGACAAACATGTAGTCGTCTTTCAATCTGTTGATGGTTTGTGCAAATCCGAAAGAAGAAGTAATGGCAATTGTTCTTTGCTTGTTGAGGGTTATAGGCTTGAAAAGTCTGAACAGATACATTCCCCATTCATACGACTTGCCTGTGTTCTGCGGTATTCCTGCATAAGAACCAGTTATGCCGATGGACGGACTCCCGGTCAGACGTGTTGCTCCCCAGTAGATGAAAGGAAAGTGCTCTTTGAATTTTCTGCTTGATTTGAATGCCGCGCCCTGTTTCTTTTCCGTTATGCCGTTTACAATGTTGCTGTTGATGATAACGCTGAAGAACGCGCTTGATGAATCTCTGGAAACTTCAGGTCGGGGCACTGTCATATTGGAGTTGACGGTGCTCACGTTCTGTTCCGTATCTTCATTTAAGTCGGGAATGCATATTGCAGAAGCAGTTGCCGATGCAATAGAAATCAGCATTGCTGATACGAGGAATCTTGTTCTCATATTTTCTTATTTTTTTGTTTCGTTACTGTTAATACGCAGGATATGCTATTCTGCAACATTAAAAAATGTGAATAATGTATTCCTTCCGGTATACAACAGTTGTAATTCGTTTTGACTTGCAGCTTTCTTTCTGTTGTTCCAACAATTCGGAAACATAATTTTTACCGATGTGGTAATGTGTTGCTTAACAACGCTTTGTGTGATTTGCTGTCTGTGCTGATTGCAAGGATTTTTACAGCCGTGTTAAGTCTCTTTACAATAATATCTTTTTTTTGTAGATAAAAAAAGGAACCGCTAAACTCCCGTTCCGCGATTCCTTGTGTGAATGAAAACAAATTTACTGTCTTTTTTGACTTTATTCAGTCATTTGTTCAAAACCTAAAAACAATCTTTTACCTTTTCCTTTTTACCTTAAAAACACCTATTTATATATTGTTCAGGCCTTTTTTACGGACCTTTTTTCTTTGTCAGAGTCTCTTGTTTTTTTCTGATGCAAATATAAATGTAGAGATATTTATCAATAAAACTGCAAATGAAGTTTTCTAGAAAAAAAGACTTTTTTTTGATTTTTATCAACTCTGTTTGCGAACACAGCGTGTCGATTTTCTTACTTTTGTCGCATTGCACATTTTATTGTACTATGTGTATCCGCATTGGGTCAATAGTCGGTAATGGAGTTTTTTCCCAATATATCGTTTTATGTTTCAAGCGTAACTCGGTCGAAACAGCAGAAAATGACTCGTTCGATGCCGTTGTGAAGTTTCAGCGAATCGAGTGTTTCCTTCACTGCAATTTCTGTAGCATCCCTTAGCGGATATCTGTATACGCCGGTGCTGATGGCCGGGAATGCTATAGATTTGCACCCGTATTCATCGGCCAGCCGTATGCTGTTTCTGTAGCATTCGGCCAGCAGTTCTGCCATTTTATCTTTTATATTGGGATTGTAGATTGGACCTACTGTATGTATCACATATTTTGCAGGGAGGTTGTACCCCTTGGTTAGTTTGGCTTCACCTGTTCTGCATCCGTTAAGTGTTCTGCATTCTTCAAGAAGTCGTGGACCGGCCGCACGATGTATGGCACCGTCTACGCCTCCTCCACCGAGCAGTGAACTGTTTGCGGCGTTTACTATTGCATCGACTTTGAGCGTCGTAATGTCCCCCAATAGGGCTTCTATTGATTGTTTACTCATGAGCGTAAAGTTTTTCATAGAAAGTCGTTTCAAATATAATAAATAAATGTTACAGTACAACTTTTTTGGCTGGAAATCGTGATTTGATACGTTTTTTGTGTAGAAATGTGTCGGTTAGCGATATTGATGACTATTTTGCTTTTGTCAATGTATATTCATTAAATGGAAACTTTATAACTTTGCCGATGTCTAACGTTTGGCATGCTTTTTATGCCTTTCTTATTTGACTTTTTTGAATACGTAGAGAGGAATGGAATCTAATAAGGAAATGACAGCCGACGATGGGGCTGTAGTGGTCCGCAATCTTTCTTTCGGATTCGGACGTGGAACCAAGTGCACGGTTCTGGGCAACCGGCTTGATGCTTCTTTGAGACATGGTGAACTTACTTGTATTATCGGTCCTGTAGGAGGCGGCAAATCGTTGCTTGCTCAGACCATAGCTGCCATGAAGCCGTCGTTTGATGGTGATGTTTATCTTGGCGGACGCAGGACGGAAGAATGTTCCAAATCTGAATTGTCGAAGCAGATTGCCTATTTTTCATCTGAAGCAGATTGTCCAGGCAATGTTTCTGTTGCTGATTACATCGTTTACGGCCATAAACCTTGTTTTCTCTTCCGGCGTAAAATGTCGGAAAAGGATGCCAATGCCGTAGGCCGGTGTCTTGACTGGCTGGGGCTTGAAGAGGTTGGAAATAACAGGATGAAGACCTTGAGCGGAGGAGAGCGCCAGAAGGCTGTAATTGCCAAGGCTATATTCTGCGATGTACCTGTAGTTATCCTCGACGGCCAGATGGACAGTCTCGATTTTCCTGATAATGTGAAGGTCCTTCGTCTGCTCAAGCGTATGGCACATGCGTCGAAAAAGGCTGTTGCTGTTGTCATGCGCAATGTCGAACTGGCTCTGCAGTTTGCCGACAGGATATGGCTGGTTGACCGCAATCATGGATTTGATTCCGGTATTCCCGAGGATTTGTGTCTGCGAGGCAAGATTGAAGAAAGTTTCGGATGCGACAATGCCGATTTCGATGTAGCAGGCGGACATTTCGTGTTCCGAGGCGACCAGCTGCGCAGTGTTCTTGTGGATGGCGACGACTCCTTGACTGATTATATTGCAGTTTGCAGAGCTTTACGCCGATGTGCCGTTGAGCCGGTGCACGCCGATGCTTCTGCCGATTCTTCAGCTTTGAAAATCATTGTTGAAGGCAACAGCCGTTTCAGGCTGCACCGTCCTGACGGCGATGATGAGAGCTTTACATCTATTGAGTATCTTCTCAACGCTGTTTTGTCAGCAATGTCAAAACTGCGTATAAGTCTTCTTGCTGAAGAAACTGTGGAACAATGATTTAAGAACAGCTATTACCTATATATATCAGTCCAGTATGAAAAATCTAATTTTTGCAGCCATGTTGTTTTTCTCGGTTGCTTCGTTTGCTCAAGACAATCGTGTGGAATCTGACATGTTCTCCGATATGCGCGAGGGAGACAAGGCTGCTCTTGTCGTTGTGCATGCAGGAACGGTTTCTGCAAGTGCAGAGGCAAGCACCATCGACCAGCTCAATAAACTTTTGAAAGATGCTTTTCCTGAGATGGATTTTCGTGAAGCATGGAGTTCGCGTGCTGTTGTACGCCAGATGTCGGCTTTGGGACTATATAAGAAAACGCCAGCAGAGGTGCTTGCCGAGCTGCGCCGCGACGGATATACGCATGTGCTTATCCAGTCGTCGGATATCGTTGACGGCGACGATATGGAGGTGCTCAAGCGCGAGGCCGCACGCGTGAAGTCGGATTTCAAATGCTTGCGCATAGGCGAACCGCTCATGCATTCGGTCGATGACTATACGAAGGTGGCCGACCTGCTCGGACGCATATACACGGCCAAGAAGACCGCCAACGTGTTTGTATGTTTCGGTTCTCCTGTTTCGGGCAACGAGTCGTATGCCATGTTCGATTATGTGCTTCACGACCAGGGTTTTGAAGATAGTTATGTTGCAGTGGCCGATGGATACCCTTCATTCGGCAGTCTTCTGAAATTTCTCAAGCGCGACAAGCAGAAGCGAATCAATCTCATTCCTTGTGTGTTTGTTGCGGATGACGCTTTCCGCACCACTGTGCTTCAGAAGTGGCAGAGGCTTCTCGACGGCGAGGGCTACAAGGTGAGTGTCGTTGATGCCGGAGTAGGAGAGTTGCCCGAGGTTCGCAAGATGTTTCTTAGACATGCCGAAGATGCCGTGAGATACCGCACGTTGTCCGCATCGGAGATAAAGATGAGAAATGCCGTCGGTGCTGAATGATGATTCCGGTTGCAGTAGTCCGCAGGCATTTTATAATGAAATAATTTATTGATAATATATGTGGTGAGGCCGTCAAGCAGTATTTGCCTGACGGCCTCATTTGTTTTTATTCTGCCGGTGTTCACTGTATTGCATTTCTGTGGTAATAACGATGCTGAACAGTATTGACAAACTGTTGATAAGTTGTTAAGAACGTCGCATTGGAGTGTTGGAACGTATGAAGTTTCTGGTTGGTACAGATTTTTCGTGCGAGGGCTCGTGTTGCCGATTTTGAGCCCTCGGAATATTTGTTTTGAGCGCTCGAAATATTTGTTGCGGGCGCTCGGAATGTCAGCCGTGAGCGCTCAGAATTATTCTTACGGGCGTTCACAACACTGATTGCGGGCGCCCGCAATGTTTTGGACGGCGTACTTTGATTGCATTGCCTTCAACAAAAAAGCATGGCTGAAATCAACAAATGAATGATTTCAGCCATGCTGTCTTTAGTTCTTTATATTTTTCGGCAGATGATTCCTGCCTGTGATATTGCTTATTCGCTTACAACGATTGTTCCGCCTTGAGGTCTGATGGTGAGGCTGAATTTGCCTTCCGAACCGACTTTCTTGTTGCTCAGAGTCGGTTCCATCTTCTTGTTGTCCTCATAGAGCTTTACGCTCTTGCCTGCGATGAACGGAAGCGACACTTTCAGGTTGAGTGTCTTGCCTGTTGCGTTTATGCCAGCCACGTACCATTTGTCACCGTGTTTTCTTGCAAGTACAGCGTAGCGTCCTGGGTAGCCGTCGATGAACACTGTCTCGTCCCATTCTGTCGGCACTTCTTTCATGAAGTCCATGCAGATTTTCGGTGCATCGGTGAGGTTGTTTGGTGCAAGGGCAAAGTTCTGTATCGGATTCTGGAAGAGAATGGCAGTTGCAAGTTCGAACACGTCGCTTGTCTTTCTTATAGTTCCTCCGTCGTTGTTGCGGTTGAGACGCTTGTTGAGCACGCATCCTCCGAACTCCATGCATCCCACGGCATTTCTGATGAACGGGTGGAGACATGCGTTGTATGCCTCGTTGTCGCAGAAGTGCTGGTTGAACACGAGGTTTTCAGATGCAAGCACAGCTTCGCTTCCTACGTAGTTCGGATACATTCTTTCCCATCCGCGAGGAATGGTGCAACCGTGGAAGATGACCATCAGTCCGTTGTCGTCGGCATCGCTGAGTATTGACTCGTAGAGTCGCATGGTTTCCTGCTTGTCGCCTCCGAAGAAGTCAACCTTTATGCCCTTCACTCCGATTGACTTCATCCATCTCATTTCCTGCTTTCTTGCAATCGGATTGTCCATGCGGTTGATTGGGCCCTGAACGATGTCGTTCCAATAGCCGCTTGAGCTGTACCAGAGGAATACGTCGACGCCCTTGCTGTGGGCATATTTTACGAGCTCTTCCATCTTTTTGTGGCCTATTTTGGTGTCCCACCAGTTGTCCACCAGTACATATTCATAGCCCATTTCGGCAGCAAAGTCGATGAACTTCACCTGGTCGTTGTAGTTGATGCTTCCGTCCTGCCAGAGAATCCAGCTCCATGTGCCGCGTCCCATTTTGTATTTGTGTTCGGTGGTGTAGGCCGGTTCTACAACGTCCCATGTGACGGTTGTCTCTGCTATCGGCTTGAGCGTTTCGCCTACGGTGACAGTTCTCCACGGAGTCTTTCCTGGCAGTGCCATACCTGGTGCAGAAGTGCCGTTGCCGTTGTTTTCCTCAGGCATAGGGAAAGCTATGGTGTAGAGGTTGCCTTCCTTGCAGTCGCTCAGGCGTGAAGCGCAGTAGCGGCTGTCGACACCTGTTTCGCTGACGAGCACCCAGCCTTTGCCTCCGACGTTGAAGAGTGCAGGGAAGGTATATCCATGGCCGTACTTCGACTTTGTGTCCATTTTGTCGTCAGGAATGTATTCCTCTTCGTAGCTCGGCTTTGTGCGTTTCCAGCCTATCATTGCGTCGCTCTGCGGAGAGAGGAATGTGGTTGTGCCTGTTGGCAGTCTGAATCCTGTGGCCTCTTCGTTTATGACGATGCTTCCGGTTTCGCCTTGTTTAGGTATGGCGTAGCGGAAGGCTATGTCGTTTGCTCCGACCCTGAAGATAACGTCCATCTTCTGTCCCTTGCCGTTGGTGAAGGTGCAGGTGAGTTCGTTGGCCTTGTAGTGGATGTTCGATTTCTTGATGCGTGTCTGCACGTAGGTTGTGTCGATAGTTCTGCCGTTCTTGCCCTCAAGGGTGAGTCCGTTGCTGAAGTCGCCGATGTTGGCCTTGAATCCGAGTGGCGACTTGTCGAGCATGCGCGTGCCGTTGTAGTCGACGGTGTATGCGGCTTCGCCTCCCTTAGGGCAGTAGATGTTCACTTTGAGCATGCCGTCCGGTCCTGAAACCGTTGCTTCCTGGGCGTTGATTTGAAGCACCGACGCCGACAGCATAAGAAAAAGCATTTTGATTTTCATAGCGTTTGTAGTTGTTTTGATATGGTTACTTTTGTTTGTCTTCTGCAAAGATAGTGATATTGATTGTATTTGCATGTCTGCGCTGTAGGTTGAAAATGTCGATTTTATCTTTTTTCCTTGCATTTTTCTGTTGATTTCACGTTGTAATGAGTTTATGCCGCAATAACGGATATTTATGAATAAATATGCACTTATATGAACTTATGTCGATAAAGTGCAATATATTGACGATAATGTCCTTTTTTATTGCCTATGCTAAGGCATATCTTTGCGAGTAAGATTTGCCGCAGCGTGGAGTGGCGGTTGCGTATCTCTTGTCTGTAGGCTTTGTTTCAAAATACTTCAAGGTTATGTTAAAGAAAATTTTAGTCATGTCAGCGCTGGCCGCATCGATAGGTTGTGCAAATGCGCAGGATTTTAAAGTTAAGGTAAATACAGACAAGGAACCTGTTGCCAAGGGCAAGTTTGAACCTAACTGGGAGTCACTCGGCAAGTATCAGACTCCGGAATGGTATAAGAATGCAAAGTTTGGAATATGGGCCCACTGGGGACCGCAGTGTGCGGCCGAGGACGGCGACTGGTATGCACGAAGCATGTACATCCAGGGCGACGGCAAGTATCGCCACCACATAGACGTTTACGGACATCCGTCGGAGTCGGGATTCATTGATGTAATCAACGACTGGAAGGCTGAAAACTGGAATCCTGACAAGCTCGTGAAGCTCTACAAGGATGCCGGTGCACAGTATTTTGTGGCCATGGCCAACCACCACGACAATCTCGACATGTACGACAGCAAATATCAGGAGTGGAACACTGTCAATATGGGTCCTAAGAAGGACATCATCGGCGGATGGGCCGAGGCTGCGCGCAAGTACGGATTGCCGTTTGGTGTGAGCGTACATGCCAGTCATGCGTGGAGATGGTTTGAGGTGGCACAGCAGAGCGATAAGAAAGGTCCGCTCAAGGGTGTCCCTTACGATGGAAAAATGACCAAGGCCGACGGCAAGGGAAAATGGTGGGAAGGCTATGACCCGCAGGAACTCTATGCGCAGAACCACCCGTTGAGCAAGAATTCAGAGGATCCAGGTTCGATACACGGACAGTGGGCATGGGAGAACGGTGCTGTACTGCCAGACCAGGCTTACTGCGACAAATTCTATAACCGTACAATTGAACTTATCAACAAGTACAGCCCTGAAGTAATATATTTCGATGACACGGTGCTTCCGCTCTATCCTTTCTGCGATGCCGGCTTGAACATCACTGCCCACATGTACAACAAGTCTATGGAGCGCAACGGAGGTAAGAACAAGGCTGTCGTGCTCGGAAAGATATTGAACGACGACCAGAAGAAATGTCTTACATGGGACGTCGAGCGTGGTACGCCTGACAAGATTCAGCCTCAGACATGGCAGACATGTACCTGTCTCGGCGACTGGCACTACAATAAGTGGACTTATTATGACAATTGGTATAAGTCGTCAAAGTTTGTTGTAAACTTGCTTATAGATGTAGTTTCGAAGAATGGTAATCTGCTTCTTTCTGTTCCGGTAAAGAGCGACGGTACAATAGACAAGACGGAAGAGGCAACCGTGAAGGAAATAGGCGAATGGATGAAGGTGAACGGTGAAAGTATCTACGGTACAACACCATGGAAGGTTTACGGTGAAGGTCCAGCTGCCGATAAAGCCAATCCTATCAAGGCTCAGGGATTCAATGAAGGTGCTATCGGAAGCCTGGGAGCTGACGATATTCGCTTCAACCAGAAGAAGGGTACTCTTTACATTTCTTTCCTCGGCGTGCCTCAGAACAAGGAGGTTTCTGTGAAGTCTTGCGGCAAGGATGCACGTCTGCTCAAGAAAATAAAGAATATAACAGTTCTCGGAAGTGACGAGAAAATCGCATGGAAGCAGAATGCTGATGCACTCGTAATGTCTGTACCTGCAAAAGTGCCTTGTACACAGGCCGTTGTCTATAAGGTAACGTATTGATTGAGGTACGAAGATTGTTGTTAAGCATTGTTTTTTTGTAATAAAGGCCTCTGAACCGTTTTAATATTTTGTTGGTGTCAGAGGCCTTTATTTTATATTTATAATTAATAATGTGTGTTTATTTTGCTTCTTCTTCGGCAAGACGTTTCAGATATTGTCCGTATTGATTCTTCAGCATCGGTTTGGCCAGTTCCAGAAGTCTTTCTTTTGTAATCCAGCCGTTCTGATATGCTATACCTTCGAGACAGGCAATCTTTAGTCCCGTACGTTTCTCGAGAACTTCAATGAATGTCGATGCTTCGCTGAGGCTGTCGTGCGTACCCGTGTCGAGCCATGCAAAACCGCGTCCGAGGAGTTTCACCTTCAAGTCCTTCTGTTCGAGGTAGGCCTGGTTTACGGATGTGATTTCCAGTTCTCCACGTTTTGACGGCTTTATGCCTTTGGCTATTTCTACGACTGAGTTTGGATAGAAGTAAAGTCCTACGACGGCGTAGTTGCTCTTCGGGTTTTCAGGTTTCTCTTCAATGCTCAGGCAGTTGCCGTCGCTGTCGAATTGTGCCACTCCGTATCTTTCAGGGTCGCTTACCCAATAGCCGAACACTGTAGCTTTGTTTTCTTCTTCAGCCTGGCGTACAGACTCTTTGAGCATCTTTGTGAATCCGCGTCCGTGGAACACGTTGTCGCCGAGCACGAGGCATACGCTGTCATCGCCGATGAAGTCGGCACCGATGATGAATGCTTGTGCAAGTCCGTCTGGCGAAGGCTGAACGGCATATTCGAAATGCACTCCGTAGTCGCTTCCGTCGCCGAGCAGACGTTTGAACGACGGTGTGTCCTGAGGTGTAGATATGATAAGAATCTCGCGTATTCCTGCAAGCATAAGTACTGATATAGGATAATATATCATAGGCTTGTCGAAAATCGGCAGAAGCTGTTTACTCACTCCTTTGGTGATAGGGTAGAGGCGCGTTCCGCTGCCCCCTGCCAGTACTATTCCTTTCATAGTAATCTCTTTTAATTTTTTTGATTTATGATTAATCGTTGCTTATGGTGCAAATATAGCGAAAGCCGAGTGCAGAGACAAATCCGAAAACGAGTTTTCGGGTTTGCTGTGCCGAGGCGCCTCCTATATTCTGTAAATATAGTGAAAGCCTAGGCTCTCTTAGAACTTATATGTTTTTAGGGTATATTATTGTATAAACGCAGGAATAAGGTTAAGAATAATCACCGCTATAATCATGATTGCTTCTGCAGTACGCGTGACTTTTATTGAAAACTCCATGTCGCGTGTACTGAGTAGGCGATTGTTCTTGCCGATGAAAGGTTTGTAAACCATTTCTCCGAAATAGATGTGCGGTCCTCCGAAACGGCAATCAAGCATTCCTGCCAATGCAGCTTCAGGCCAACCGCTGTTGGGACTTGCGTGTTTAGGACCGTATGTGGCAATGAATCGGAGCGGTGCATGGACTTTTCTTATAGAGCGTTTCTTTATGTCCGGGAAAACAAGAGTGGCTGTCATAAGCAGTGCTGTAAGTCTTGCCGGTATGTAGTTGGCGATGTCGTCGATATGTGCGGCGACACGTCCGAACAGATTGTATCTCTCGGTTTTGTATCCAATCATCGAGTCGAGTGTATTCACCATCTTGTATGCCATCATGCCAGGCACACCGAGAAGAAAATACCAGAAAAGCGGAGCTATGACGCCGTCACTGAGGTTTTCGGCCAATGTTTCAAGTGCGGCTGTCCGTATTTCCTGTTTGTCAAGTTTTGATGTGTCTCTGCCGACAATACGTCCCACCTGTTTACGCCCTTCTTCGAGCGAGCGGTCTACAGCCTTGAACGTGTTGCGCACCTCTTTGGCGAGAGTCGTTCCTGCGAGACAGTAGAATATCAGTATTGACGAAATTGCAATGTAGGGAATGAGAAGCGGGAGTGCCCTGAAAGTTTCATTCGGCGGTATGCCTGCCGACTTGATGAATTGTGCCGTTGCAGAATGTTCCATGCCGAAGTTTGCAAACAGATACATGGAACCGATGACAGAAACAGACAGAATCAAATCAGTGATGAAAAATACGGCAAGTATGCAGAACAATGCCCACAATCCTCCTTTGACAATGCGCCAACGTCCTCTGTTGAGGGCACGCTCGCCTATGGCTATCACTTTTCCGAACCACACTACAGGGTGGGGCAGGCGTTCAGGGTCGCCGAAGATTCTGTCGAGAATCCATCCTATGATTAGTGGAAGTATTGTTGCTGCTATGTATGAAATCATATTTGAATTGACTTTAGTCTTTCTCGTTTTTTATATTGTGTCTATTCCATCAGCCAGTCTTCTATTGCATCGAGCAGAATGTCGTCCTCTTCGCGCCCCTGCACGGCAATACGGAAGAATGTATCATCGAGCCCATTGAAGTTTGAAGCATCTCTGATGAGAATTTTGTGTGTTTCGGCAAGATATTCTTTAAGTGCAGATGATTTGCCCATGCGCAGTTTGCATAGAAGTATGTGGGTGTCGCTTGGCCATGTGGTGACGCATCCCAAAGATTCGAGTTCAGACGCCACTCTTTTTCTTTCGCTGATTAGTCCTTCTGTGTCTATAGGAAATTCATCTTTATGCTCAAGCAGGTATATGGCTGCTGATGAAGTCAGAAGGCTTATCGGCCATGGCATGCGCTGGCGTCTGATTCTTCCGGTGAGTTCTTTCGATGCTGTCAGATAACCTATGCGGAGTCCCGGCACTGCAAATCTTTTTGTCATAGAACTTATGAGTATGATATTCCCGAATGACGGTGCTTCGTGAGGCGTCAACGTCTTCTTCTCTGTGAAAGCCGAATAGCTCTCGTCGATGATGAAAATCTTGTCCTTGTTGTTGTCGATGCACTCTGCAAGTTCTTCATAAGGTATGACGGTTCCTGTCGGATTGTTTGGATTGCACAGCCACACCAGCCTTGCGTGTGCAGGCAGATTGTCAAGTGAATAGATTGTTTCCACTCTGTGCCCGTGGATTCGGCATGCGTCGGCATATTCGGAAAAAGTAGGATTCAGTACGGCGCTTGTTTCGCCCTTGAAAGTCTGTGCTATCAGGTATATCGCTTCCGTAGCACCGTTTGTAGCACATACCTCATCGGCTTCGTTTCCGTTGTTTTTTGCTATGGCTCTTTCGAGTGTGTCGGGTTGAGGCTCCGGATAGGAAGTAAGTCCGTTCATCTGACTGCGCATGTATTCGAACAGTTTGCTGTGGTCGAATCTGTTGCATACGTTGGAGCTGAAATTATATTTTATTTCAGCATATTTGTATAAGTCATCACCGTGTCCGTTAATCATATTTGCAGTGTTTTTTATCTTGTGATTATCTCGTAGAGCTTGTCCATGTCAATGTGGTTTCTGACGTGGTCGGCCAATAAGTCATATTGGCGGTCTTTGAATTCTTCGGCGGTCATGGCAGTTTGCTTTTCCTTTATCCTGCATTTGTCGCCGATGGTATCGAGCAGATAATCAATGAATGCTTCGTTGTCGAGAATGCCGTGTATGTATGTTCCCATGCATCGGGCGTTGTCGGTACACCCGTCGAATGCGCCGTCGTTGAGTGTGCACAGATGACAGCTTCCGTCTTCGGCTGTTGTCTTGCCTTGGTGTATTTCGTAGCCTTTGCATACTGGGCTTTTTAGACCTTTGCTGTCGGTGAAGGTGAATTCCACCTGACGTGTTGTCTTGCCGTCGCATATTGTGGTGTGCACTGGCAGAAGCCCGAGACCAGGCATGTGTGCCGAGTCTCCTTCAATGCCGTCAGGATCGTTGATGTCGAGTCCCATAATCTGGTATCCGCCGCAGATGCCCAAAACCGAAGCTCCGTTTCGGTGGGCCTTGAGTATGGCTTTGGCAGTACCGTTCTTCCTGAGTTCGTAGAGGTCGCTGATAGTTGATTTTGTACCTGGTATAATTATTATGTCGGATTTCCCGATGTCTTCAGGATTGTTGGTGTAAAAGAGATTTACGCGTTCGTCCCTTTCAAGAGTGTCGAAATCTGTGAAATTTGAAAGGTGTCTCAGCAGAATGACTGCTATGTTCACTGTTCCGTCTGCTGATTCACGGCGTTTGCGCTCCAGTTCCACAGAGTCTTCTTCCTCAATGATTATGTCGTTGAATGCAGGGATGACGCCAAGCACCGGAACACCGCAGATATCTTCCATCATCTTGCGTCCAGTGTCAAACAGACGCATGTCGCCACGAAATTTGTTGACGATGATGCCCTTTATGCGTTTGCGGTCTTCCTCATCTTGAAGCATTATCGAACCGTATACGCTTGCGAACACTCCACCGCGGTCGATGTCGCCTACGAGCAGTACGTCAGCATCGGCATAGCGTGCCATTCGCATATTGACAATGTCTGTATCCTTGAGATTTATTTCGGCTATGCTTCCGGCACCTTCCATCACAATGGGATTGTATTTGTTGTTGAGACGGTCGAATGCTTCAGTAACGGCTGTCCACAATTCCTTTCTCCCATCTTTCCTGAAATACTCGTACGCACTTCTGTTGCCTATCGGTTTGCCGTTGAGTACTACTTGGGTGGTAAGGTCGGAATTGGGTTTCAGCAGGAGCGGATTCATATCTGCAGAACATGCTACTCCTGCCGCTTCGGCCTGAACAGCCTGTGCACGTCCAATTTCAAGTCCTTCGGGAGTTGCATAAGAATTGAGTGCCATGTTCTGCGCCTTGAACGGGGCAGGCGAGAAGCCGTCCTGCTTGAATATTCGGCAGAGAGCTGTGGCAAGTATACTCTTGCCCACATCGCTTCCTGTGCCTGCCAGCATGACCGGATGAAGTTTCTTTCTTTCCATAAGTGCAAATATAGGGCTATTTTTTTCTTCATCCTTTCTGCCGTATATCTTTTGTTGCAGTGATGGTGTGGTGTATCCGTGTTTTTATGGGAGCAGGGAGTATGCAACAGCCGATGTCGTCACATAAAACACTGTCTCGCTCATGATGAACATGGCACCGCAGCAGTCGCCTGTATATCCGTTTATCTTTGAACGAATGTATGCCGTCATGAGCATGCTGGTGATATATGCCGTGGCGGTACCTGCGAAAAATATCGGACCTCCGCATATTGTCGATGGCAGTATGCCTATAACTCCTCCGGCAAGGTTGACTGCCAATTCCTTGCGGTTCATTCTTTCGTAGATGAGCTTGTTTTTCGCTTCTTCTTCCTTGCGGGCGTATGGCAGATTGTTTATTATCGATGATGATGCAAATTTTGCCGACATGTCGGCACTTATCATTATCCACGGCAGAAGTTCTGACGGTATGGAGTTCATCGATGCTATGAGTATGGCATAGTACATAATCATTCCGATAACTCCGTAGCTTCCTATGCGCGAGTCCTTCATTATTTCCAGTATCCGCTGGCGGTCTCTTCCTCCTCCGAAGCCGTCGCAGAAATCTGCAAAACCGTCTTCGTGCAGTGCCCCAGTTATGAGCAGACGAACGATTATGGCCAATATGACGGCAACCATCTGAGAAAGTACCATTGATGCCGCAGCGAACGTCAAGGCCATGGCTCCTCCGGTCAGAATGCCTGTGTATGGCCACAGCACGACCACTCGCTTATAGTAATCTTTTGGAACCTCTGCTATCTTCCAGAATGGAAGGCGGGTGAAAAATATAAGTGCGGCAAGAATCCTCATGCCAATGTCCTTAATCATATATCGATTCAGTAATTTTTTCAGATTTTAGTAATGTTAGAAATATTTTGTGATTTCGGCATGCTCGAAATTATCCATCTCGTTCATCATTCTCACTGCCGAGTCTATAATAGGATATGCACATAACGCTCCAGTGCCTTCACCTAGTCTCAATCCAAGGTTCAGCAATGGTTCGGCGCCCATATTCTTTAGCATGAGCTTATGGCCTGTTTCATCGCCGCAGTGGCCGAATACGGCATAATTTATAACTTCTGGATAAAGCTGCGTGGCGGCGAGCATACACGCTGTCATGATGAAACCGTCGACAATGATTGTCATGCCGTTTTCAGCCGCGCGAAGCATGCCTCCTATAGCTGCCGTCATTTCAAATCCTCCGAACCATCTGATTATTTCCAGTGCATCGTCTGAGTCGTACGGCTTGTCTGATTTCTGGACGCTGTTTTTGCCGTTGTCATAGAATGGGGCTGATTGTTCAATGCCTGTTGTTTCAAAGAAATTCTCTTCTGCTCTCTTGAGTATCTCAAATTTTTTTCTGATACCCTCGTTGGATAGTCCAGAGCCTGCACCGACACATTTTTCCAGAGGTATGCTTTCAAACAGATGCATCCATATAGATGACGGCGATGTGTTGCCAATTCCCATTTCTCCGAAACTTATTATGTTGCATCCGTGTTCTTTGCACATGTCTGTCATTTCGCCGCCGACAGAAAAGGCTTTTTCCAGTTCAGACATGCTCATAGCAGGTGAATGGAGGAAATTTTCTGTGCCCCATGCTATTTTCCTGTTTATGATTTTATCGTTGCTGCTGAAGTCGTGTGCAACTCCAGTGTCGACGATAAACAGTTCAAATCCATGTTGACGGCAGAACATGTTAATGCCTGCTCCGCCACGTGTGAAGTTTTCCATCTGTTGCCAAGTGACTTCAATCGGTGACAGGCTCACGCCTTCATGTGCAATTCCGTGATCAGCACCGAACAGCACGTGGCAAGGATGCCGAAGTTGCGGCGACAATGTCTCTTGTATCTTGCATATCTGCATAGCCAGAGATTCCAGTCTCCCGAGTGAACCTTTGGGCTTGTTGAGGTTGTCTATTTTTTCTGCAATTTTTTTTTCAAGTCCGGTGCCGGGCACCTTGATTTCAAAGCTTATCATAGTATAGGTGTTTTTTTTCTGTTTCTTATTTGACTTTCATTGGAATGCCGCATACCATCATTATGACTTCGTCGGCTTTCGATGCTATATATTGGTTCATCCATCCTTCTACATCGGTGAATTTGCGTTGAACTTCGTTGTCGCTGACACCTCCTGAACCTATTTCATTAGTGACGAATATGAAAGTGGCATCCTGTTTCGTGAATTTGTCGAATTCTTGTTTCAGTGCATCAAGAGTTCTCTGCACGTGTTCGCCTGCAGCTTTGGCCGAGTTTCGGCATTCCTGTTCAATGTCGAAAAAAAAGTTTGTTGCCCATAGGGTCACGCAGTCGATAAGCACCGTACGTCCCTCTACGTTGTGTCTGCTCAGTTCTTTTTCTTCCTCGATGTTTGTCCACTGGCTGCCCCTGCGTTTCTTGTGCATTTCAACTCTGTATCTGAACTCTTCATCCCAGATTCTTGATGTTGCCATATATATAGGCGCATCGCTCAGGGAGAGCGCCAGCCTTTCGGCATACTCGCTTTTCCCTGAGCGTTGTCCTCCGGTTATAAGTATGATTCTTCTCATCTTATGTTTTTCCTGATTTTTGTAAGATAGGCTTGCATACGTTCTTCGTCCTTGGTCTCGATGATGGAAATCAGTTCCTTCATCTCTTCCCTGATTTGTTCTACTTGTCCCTTTGTGTAAGGGTTGAACAGGATTTCACGCAGCAGGCAGTCATCTTCGCTGAGCACTCCTTCGGCAATTTTCATATGTCTCTTGAACGTGGTGCCAGGAGCATCCTGATGCTTCATCACGGCGGCGAAGACAAATGTCGATATGAACGGAATGCTGAGCGAGTAGGCCACAGTCTTGTCGTGTTCGTCAAAAGTATATTCGCAGATGTGCAGTCCCAGTTTGCTGTACAGGTCGCGGAAGAATATGCGTCCCATGTAGTCGCCTTCACTTATAATGATTGCGTTTTCCGTACTCAGTTTGCCCAAGTTGGCGAATGTAGGTCCGAACATCGGGTGTGTCGATACGTATCTGAATCCGCAGTTGTCATAGAAATCCTTGAAGCCTGTCTTCACCGATGATATATCGCTAAGTATGCATTCCTTTGGGAGCAGAGGCATCACCTGCTTGAATACATCTATTGTATATTTAAGACTTACGGCGTTGATGACAAGTTCAGGCTTGAATCCTTCTATTTCCTCAAGTTTTGTAAACCTTTGTGTGTTGTACATGAACCGCAGTTTTTTTGCATCGATTTCATATACTGCGACATCGTGGTCAAAACTGAGCAGGTCAGTGAAGAAGCTTCCCATCTTTCCTGCGCCAAGAATCAGTATTCTCATATCTTTTCAGCCTCCTTTATAAATCTTACCTTATTACTTGTTGATAACTTCGAGCTGCTGTCTTACCGACTCTTCATGTATTGCTTCGAATATCTCTCTTATGCATTCAGCACCGATGCCGCACAGTGCGCCCTGTGCTCCTCGCTTCTCCAGAATTTCATTGTAGCGTCCGGTCTGCAGGACTGTCATGTCGTGCTCCTTCTTGAACATGCCGATTTCTCTTGAAACCCTCATACGCTTGGCAAGAAGTTCAATCAGCTGGTCGTCATATTGGTCAATCTGTTTTCTGAGAGCGCTCAAGCTTTCGGTGCTCTGTTTGGTATCTCTTATCACGAGCAGTCCGAGGATGTAGTCAAGGATGTCCGGTGTTACCTGCTGGCTTGCATCGCTCCATGCTGCGTCAGGGTTGCAGTGGCTTTCGATGATGAGGCCGTCCATGCCGAGGTCCATAGCCTGCTGGCAGAGCGGTGCGATGAGGTCTCTGCGTCCGCCGATGTGGCTCGGGTCGCAGATGATTGGGAGCGACGGATTGCGGCGTCTCAGCTCGATAGGAATCTGCCACATAGGCAGGTTGCGGTAAATCTTCTTGTCGTATGACGAGAAACCTCTGTGTATTGCACCGAGTCTTTCGATACCAGCCTGGTTTATTCTTTCGAGAGCACCAATCCACAGTTCCAAATCAGGGTTTACAGGGTTCTTCACCAGCACCGGCACGTCTATGCCTTTGAGCGAATCGGCAATCTCCTGTACGGCGAATGGATTGGCTGTTGTGCGTGCGCCCACCCACAAGATGTCTACACCGGCATTCAGTGCTGCCTCTACGTGTTTTGGTGTAGCAACTTCAGTAGCAATGAGCATGCCTGTCTCTTCCTTTACTCTCTTGAGCCAAGGCAGAGCCTTCTCGCCGTTGCCTTCGAAGCCTCCTGGTTTTGTACGCGGTTTCCAAACACCGGCGCGGAAAATCTTTATTTCGTTCTTTGCCAAAGCCTTGGCTGTTTCCATCACTTGTTCTTCAGTCTCGGCGCTGCACGGACCAGCAATGACCAATGGTCTCTTGTCTTCTACGCCCGGCAGGTTCAGCGGTTTAAGTTTCAGTTCCATATTATATGCTTTTATTTTATTGTTCTACAAAATCCTTTTTTCTTTTACATTGTTTCAGATGCAAGCCATCATTTGCCGAAGCACTTCTTTATTCTTTTGAGAGCTTCCTCCATTTTGTCGTTCTTTGCGCAGAGCGAGATTCTGACATATCTTTTTCCGTTGCTTCCGAAGATGAATCCAGGAGTGACAAATACGCGCGCTTCGTGGAGAATCTTCTCTGTCAGCTCTTCAGCATCGGCATATTTGTCTTCAATCTTTCCCCACAGGAACATTCCCACCTGATTCTTGTCGTAAGTACATCCGATAGTTTCCATAATCTCTTCGGCAATATGTCGTCTGCTCTTGTAGGTCTCGATATTTGCATGTGTGTGCCATTCGTCGGAATTCTCGTAAGCCTTTGCCGCCGCCAGCTGAAGAGGGCGGAATGTTCCTGAGTCGATATTGCTCTTCACCTTGAGAATCCACTTGATGAAAGTCTCGTTTGTAGCAATCATTCCTACACGCCAGCCAGGCATGTTGTGGCTCTTGCTCATTGAGTTGAACTCAATGCACACATCCTTTGCACCTTCAACCTGGAGAATACTCAGCTTTTCGCCTTCGTTGAGAATGAAGCTGTACGGGTTGTCGTTGACAATCACTATTCCGTGCTTCTTTCCGAATGCAACAAGTCTCTCGTATGTTTCCCTCATGGCTCTGCCTCCTGTAGGCATGTTCGGATAGTTTGTCCACATTATCTTGACATTGCTGAGATCCATGTTTTCAAGCTGGTCGAAATCAGGCTGCCAACCGTTGTTTTCGAGAAGGTCGTAGTTGACAACCTCGCATCCGAGAATTTTGCTCAGCGACGTATATGTAGGATATCCCGGATTCGGAACGAGCACCTTGTCGCCCACGTTTGCCAGTGCCAGTGTCACGTGCAGTATTCCTTCCTTTGAACCGATGAGCGGTTGTATTTCCTTGTCAGGGTCAAGGTCAACGTCGTACCATCTCTTGTAGAATCCGGCCATTGCGTTTCTCAATTCCTTGATGCCGGCAGTCGGCTGATAGCCGTGGGCGTCAGGACGGCGTGCATTTTCGCACAGAGTATCAATTGTTTCCTTTGAAGGCGGCATGTCAGGGCTGCCGATAGCCAGACTTATGATGTCCATGCCTTTTGCATTCATTTCGGCCACTTCCTTCAACTTGCGGCTGAAGTAGTATTCGTTCACGCTGGCCAATCTGTCGGCCGGCTTGATGTTTGTGTTAGATTGTTGATTTTCCATCCTTGTATTCTCCCAATATTTTGAATTGCTTAGTCAGAGGGCGTACAGCGTCGATAGACTGCCTGTAGCGCATGTAGTCGCTGTAGCTCAGGTCAACGTAGAACATGTATTCCCATTCTCGGCCGATGATTGGCAGCGACTGTATTTTTGTAAGGTTGATTCTGTAGAAAGAAAAGATTGACAGCACCTGCGAGAGGCTTCCTTCGTTGTGGGGCAGTGTGAAGACTATGCTCGATTTGTTCGACTGTGTCGGGTTGCAGAGCTCGTCGGCCTGCCAAGGGTCGCACATCACCAGAAAACGTGTGAAGTTGTGCTTGTTTGTTTCTATGCCCTCTTCCAAAATCTTCATGCCGTAGATCGGTGCGGCGAATTTTGAACAGATGGCGGCATGTCCTCTGAGTTTCTCCCGGCTGATGCGTTCTGCACTTCCTGCAGTATCCTCAGCTTCCACGACTTTCATCGAAGGATGTGCCGTAAGCCATCGTCTGCATTGTGCCAGGGCTACCGGATGGCTGTTGACCTCTTTGATGTCCTCCCAGTTGTCCTCAGGAAGACACATTATGCTGTGCGATATTCTCAGTTTCAGTTCTCCGACGATGCTTAGTCCGCTCTCGCGCAGAAGTTCATAGTTGTGGAGCAGGCTTCCGGCAATGGTGTTTTCGATTGCCATCATGCCAATCACTCTGCTGTCGCGTGCCATCTGCTCGAACAGTTCTTCGAACGTATTGCAGCAAATAAGCTCGATTTCCTCATCTTCGAAATATCGGTGGGCCGCCATGTCGTGATACGAACCTTCTACTCCCTGTATTGCAATTCTTTTCATTTCTTCTTCGTTCTTTTTTCAGTCGTTGTTGGTTTTATTCTGTGTCGCTCATGCAACAAAAAATCCCGCTCCTTGTTGAGGAAGCGGGATTCAAGTATTTTTTATTTCTCTCTGTCTGTTGTCTTGTGTATGTCCGTGTTGTCTAAAGCACTGGAGCAATACCTTCCCGCTTCACTTCATTGCTAAAGTAAAAGTAAAAAAAGTAATAATATGCTCCAAAAAATGACTTCATACAACTGATGTTTTTTGTTTAGACGATGCAAATGTAACCAATTCAGATTAAAAAGCAATGATTTGTTCGTTTTTTTTCTTATTTGCTTTCTTTTTTATGCCGTTAACCGGATGTTCTGCCTTTATATGCCCGACGGTTCTGTATTTGTGAGTTGTCTTATTCCGGATAAATCATCGTTCTGCTGACACCTCCGTCAACGGTGATGCACTGTCCGTTGATGAAGTCGTTTGCCTCTTCGCACAGAAACAAGCAGGTGCGGGCAATATCTTCGGGCGTGCCGACGCGTCCTGACAAGTGGAAAGCATTGTCCTCAGGTCTTATGATTTCGTCCTCGTTCACATGTATCCATCCCGGAGCTATGCAATTTACCGTGATGCCCGCAGGAGCCAGCGAAACTGCCAGCGCATGCGTAAGCGACCATATACCTCCCTTCGAAGCCGAATAAGCCTCCGTTCCGGCTTCGCTTTGCTGATACCTTGTTGAGCACATATTTACAATTCTTCCGTAGTGTCTTTCCTTTTCACCGTATTTGTTCTTGCGGTGTAGAGCCCAAAAGTGTGAAGTGACAAACACGCTTCGCAGATTGACAGCTAATATGCGGTCAAAATCCTCCACGCTTGTTTCCGTGAGCGGAGAGAATTTGCTCTGACCCACATTGTTCACCAGTATATCTATGTCGCCCCATGCCTCGAACACATCCTTCATGGCATTTTCCAGCATATCCTTGTTTTCGGCATCCGCCGCGTAGAACATTGCACCAGTCTTATCGGCCACTTCCTTGCCGCGTCGTTCGTCAATGTCGCAGAATGCCACTCTGTCGCCTCTTTTCCTGAAAGCTTCCACAATGGCCTTGCCTATGCCGTGGCCACCGCCGGTGATGAATACCCTATAGCATTTATGCCTGTTCATTTCGCTTCTCATTATTTTACTTGATAAGTTATAATCTAATTCATACAAAAATATCAATACTCGCCCAAACACAAAAAAGAAATCATATAAAATAATGTAAGCTTGTTGGACATGAATGGTAGTGCTCGTGAATATTCTATATCCATTAGTGTGCGCCATCCGTTTTTTGATACGTTAATAAAATTATTTACGCTTATTCGTTGACTTCTGCGAGTCTGAACAACGTATATCATAAACAAAAAAGAGCCCGAAAAATTCGATTACAAAATTTGGAATTAAGATTCTATAATCAATCTACATCCATGCTGCACCAATTCCCAGTAAAGATTAGGTGTGGCGTAATTATAACAAACGAGCGGCAACTGTGAAAGTTGCCGCTCGTAAACTTATGATATGAAGATATTGGATGTGTACGTCAGTAATGCTTACGAATTACATGTATCCGAGTGTTCAAAAGCACATGTCATAAACGAAAAAGACAGGGGCCCCGCTGAGGAAACCCCTGTCCTTGTTCGAACAAATCTTATCGATTCTTCTGTCACGCATTCTTGTGGTTGATGAATATAATGTTTAGTATATTATTTGAATTTTATGTAGTGCACAATAATTAAAGCTTTAGATTTATTTATATCCTTTATATACTCGCCAGAAATATTGCCATGTCCAAAATACATTCCCCCAAAATGTTTCTCTGCCATATTTTTTGTAGAATTTGATTTTATACTTGAACTTGCTGAAATAATAAATCAATGATTTGTTTTTATGATATATATCCTTATTGCATATACCAAAATTGCCTGATTTTAGTATTTCTCGTAATATAAATTCACCTTCTTTCTTGTCGGGAGCAGTAATAAGATTGCAATCACCTATCTTTAGTATATCCCTGATTATATACATTATTCCAGAAGCAAACCTCTTTATATGTAATTGCGATAATAACTTTTCTGCATTTTGTTTTTCTTCGTCTGTAATATCTTGCTTTAATACTAATGCATAATCAATCAGTTGTCTTAATCCTATACCCTCATCGAAGAAATGCCTATAAATATGGATAAGGAGAAATATTCTATTGAATTCATTTGTCGCAATTGCTGCTTGTCCTGCATTTTCAGGTAGATATTGAAAGTTCTCAAATTGCTTATCTGATTCATTCTTGAACCAACGTTGTAGAATTCGATTATCATTTATTGGTGATAGCCAAGATGGTGTGAAGTGTATTTCTATTTCTGTGTTTTTCAATACAGGAAAATCAACATGGTGATAACGAGCACCGGTATTGGGAAACATTTTACGTACAAACGTCATAATTTTTTCCCTGTCACCTTCCAACCATATATCAATATCTCCAGGCATCCTGTGAAGTGGATTTGGATACAATAAAGAAATGCCTTGACCTTTTAATATTGTGTTGCGGAAGCCTGCGTCATTAATTTTCTTTGCAATATAAATAGAATTCTTGTTTATATCTCTGTTATGTTGCTCTATCATCTTTACAGTCGCAATCCATTTTAGAATTATAGGACGCGATGGCTTCTTTTCATTAGGCAATTGACATATACCGTCAAAAACGATTCCTATAACGGCATGTTTTGCTGATAATGACCAAATACGGCTCCACTCTTCAGCATTTATGTCGTCATCTAGTGTTTCATTATGACCTAATCCCAATCGCAGTAGCAGAAAGAAAATATTTAATGTTTTTTCATTATTTTCGTTCATGGTCGATTTAAAAGGTTATTTTTGTGGCATGAAAAAGAAACTGGAGAAAATAATTGGTAAGATAATTCCGCACATTATATTTTTATTGTTGGTGCCGTTATCTTTTTTATATATGATATTTCTGAAAATTAGTAGGTTTATCCGAAAATTCTTTCATAGATAAACCTTGCAGGAAAAAGTAGTGCTGCTTGAATATATCTTTTTCGCGTGTGCGGTTCTTTGTACATTCTATAAAGGAAACGTATATTAATTCTATCCACCCATTCTGGATAATATTCAATTTCGTTTTTTGACGTTTGATGTATGAAGCCTCCACAGGTAAATCCTATTCCTTTAAAACCTGCCTTTTTCACCTTGATAAGGAAACGTTCCTGCATTATGACTCCCATACCGGCAATGACGAAATCAGGATTTATATCAACTATTTTTTTTGCCTCAATGTCCATTTCTTCTTCTGAAGAAAAGTATCCATTTCTATAACCGATAATATATAATTTAGGGTAACGTTCTTTGAATATTCCAACAGCTTTTTCTACTTCATCTTGTTTTGATGCTACAATATAAATGCTTTTACCATTCTTCTCTGCATAATCAAATAACAGGGGAGCCATTGAAGTCATGTCGAAACTCCTTCTTGTGATTTTCTTTCCATACACCATCTTAATGGCCGAAACTAAAATAGAACCATCTGCAAATATTCCGTCAAATTGACTAAACAAGTCTTTGTTATCCAATGCTGACAGATATGATACAGGATTTAAGAATGTGTAGATTCCTTTATTAATTTCACTTCTTTTGTTAGCAGTATCATCTATAAGCAATATTTTTTTTATTAAAATAGATTTCATTTCATAATATCATCAAATAAGTTGTACCATTTTTGTGAAATAGATTCAATTGTAAATTTTTTTGCTTCTTCCATTGCTGTTTTAGCCATTATTTGCCGTTTTTCTTGATGTTCTATTAATAATTTTATTTTTTCAATTGTATATTCTTTATTATATGGATATGGTGTTATAAATCCGGATTTACCATCATTGATGATATCATATATGGCTTCGTAGCTACCATATACAATAGGCACAACTCCGTAACTCATGCTTTCTATTATTACTAAGCCAAATCCTTCCAAATCTGATGTTAATAAGAATATTGAGGCGTCCTTATAATATTGAATCGGGGGATCTGGTTGAAATCCATGGAATTTTACTCTCTCAATGTTATTGTCGTCCACAAATTTTATCAGTTGTTCTTTATGTGGACCATCTCCGACTAGTATAAGTTCCCAATCAGGATACAGCTTATATAAAGATTGCCATATTTCAAGAATCCTATTAACTCTCTTATTTTCGAAATCCATTCTACCGACATATAGCAATTGCTTTTTTTTATTGTACAAATTAAAATCTGAAAGATTGACTGGTATTGTGATCGGATTTCCAATTGCAATTATGTTGTTAGTATGTTTTAATTTGGCATAATTTATTAATGGCTTTATAAATGCTTCTGAAAGTACAATATATCGTTCGTTATTTTTGCAAGCATAGCGTATACTGTTTTTTATTACTTGCTCTTTCAAATATTTGATTCCGTAGTAAAATAATCTTGTTATTACATTATTTGTTTTGTCTACTCTATCTTGAGCTTTAATAATGACTTTTGATGTATATGGCGATCCATGTAATACCGATATTAGTTTACATTCTGAATCTTTTATTGCTGTGCGAAAAAGTCTAGTTGTATTAAAAGGAAGCCCCCATTGATTTACAATGATATTTATCCCTTTTTCTTTGATGATGTCTTTTACAATGTCTACATTTTTTTTAGAAAAGACTGGATAATCAATTTTTTTTATTTCAATTCCATCAACAAGTTGTGATGCCAATTCTAAATGTGGTTGTTCTATGGACAAAATGGTTACTTTATGTCCATCTGTAACAAATTTATTAGCCAGAACTGTTGTAACAACTTCTACACCACCATAATTGGGGTATATTCGATAGAAAAATAATATATTCATTATTATTTGAATTTAAGCGTTAATTGAACTTATTAAGAAGTTCAAGGATTTTTTTCTCCATTCATCAAGAATGTTGTTGCTTTTAGTGAAATCAACTGTAGTTGGTATAGAGCTTATTTTTCCTTCTAGTGTATCGTACACAATTCGGGATTCTAAATTTGTTATTTTTAGGATTGATAGTACCCTACTGTTCATCATGCTGTTTGGATTAACTAACGTAGTGAATGGTATATTAAAGTTTATGGAAAATGCAGTGCCATGAAAACTATCTGTAACTACATACTTTGCTCCAGTCCACAAACCGACCCATTCCTCTGGGCCAATTTCGTAAAAATGGATAGTACCGTCATTAGGTTCATTTTTATAGTTGGATTTTATATTGACAACTTTTAATCCCAATTCTTTAGCAATATTTTGTGCCATTTTTCTAATATGTGGCGAACCCGAAAGAGTATATATTAAAAGATAGTCACCATCTATTGGTATTTTACGTGCTACTTCACGTTCCCAATCTTCTTTTGAGAGTAGAAATGTTGGGTCCAATACAACTTCAGCACTTTTATTGCTATATTTACTTACGAGTTCTGCACCATGTAGTTCTCTTACTGATAAATAGTCAATGTTTTCAAAATATTTTTTATATGCAGGTCTCCACTTTTCTGGAATATCATAAATACTTATACTAGCTGCGTATGATATTTTCTTTGCTTTAAATTTATTTGCGAACATAAGAAAGTAAACATCCAGTCTGTCTGTATGTATAAAATTCCATATTTGGTCGCTTCCTGCTATATATATATCATAATCTAAGTTTGCAGTTGTTATCTCATCTAGTGTATAATATCTAGATGAGTGTTTGATTTTTGTTTCAAAAAAGTTTTCAAATAGTAAATGTTTCTTTTGGTTTATGTCTTTGTATTTTTTTTCATCTTTTATACGTTGACAGGTGTCCATTAGTTTCTTAAAAATTGACACCACAGCCTTTGTCCCTTCTTTTTTAAAACGTTGTTTTATAGCTCCTTTTATTACATCTGGATTGCGCTTCATGTCAATGTTGCGTTTCTCCAAATTAATAACCTCTGCATCATATCCTAATGAATTCAGTTTCCATTGTAGTGCGAATGCCTGGAGCTCTGCTCCATAATTATCACATTTTACGTATGTTACAATACCTATTTTCATTATTTCCCAAGTTTATATTTTATGGTTTTGTAGACATTATATATACCTAATGCATCAATAATGTTTTTCAATACAGATTTTATTTTATATTTCCAATCTTCATTATACTGAAGTCCACATATTTGTAAAAACTTATCCAAAGGAATATCATTGTTTATTAACGCTTTGACAGCAACATCTCTCTGTTTTTTTCTTGCTGTAGGTTTTTTCAGATTGCTTTGCTCTGCAATAGCTTCTTGTATACTGCGTTTCTCTATATAAACATTATCTTTGAAAGCATTAGAAAATATTTCCATTTTATTTCGATTGTCTATAACTAGTGAGACACCACATGATACATTCTTTTTGAACTTCTTTCCGTGTTTACCAATACCCCAAAAATCAGCAATTGTGAATGTTCCAACTCTTTGGATTGAACAATATTTACATCGGAAACAACTTTCCCTAAAAATTAAACCTTGAAAGAAAGCACTCATATAAGCATTTTCAACTAATGATAGCATTTTCCACTTTTTTGTTGAAAGTTCAATAGCTGGAATTATTGACCAACTATCTAATTTTCTGAATCTGAAATCGGTAATATTTTGATCTCTTAGACTTGGCAGATTTTTTAGTTTTTCAATGTATGCATCAAAAGCACCTTGTGAAGGAACTCCATGACATACTAAATCAATTGTTATAAGTTTATCTTCATAACGTTTATTTCCTAAGAAAGCATAAAGTCCCGCTATCTGGCAAGGGGTTCCTGTAAACAATACAAGCCTGCCATTTTGTAAAAAAGTTTTAGCTTGTTTAAAGCAATCACCAATTTTACTTTGTATATATTTAGACCCTCTTAATAACGATAAACTGTTTTCATCTTCAATTGCAATATGTTTCACTTGGAACTTATTATCCATTATCGCTCCAAAAACAACTCCTCCATTGTCTATAACATAATGAGCAAAAGCAGAGAAAGCACCGCCAGAACTGCTGATAGTTCTTTCCTTATAATTGATTAGTGCATATGCTGTTTGGTTTTCTATCGATTTTGATACAGGGGTTAGGACTGGACATTTCTTCATGCAGAGTCCACATTCTACACATTTATTATTATCAATTACTGGTTGCAAAAAACCTTCTTTATCCGGAATCATGCTGATTGCCGAATGTGGACAAGATTGATAACATGATGCGCATCCAGTGCAATTTAAATAATCTGCCAGTTGTATCATTATTTTATTTTTTTATACGAAAAAAATACACTTCTAATCTACATTTAAAAATCATATACGATTTCCGAAATGAGAAATAATCACCTTTCAGCATATGAATAATCATACCGCCAATAGGTCTTACAAACTGTTTAATTTTATAGGCTATAGAAAATTTATGCTTTTGCATTAAGTACCCAGCTCCTCTCGCATAACTATATGATCTACTTAATATTGTATTTTTATCGTATATGTTAGATGTAGGATGATGTATGGAAATTTGCGGGTCATAAAATATTCTATATTTATATTTCTCCATGTGCATAAGTAAATAATCCGTTTCTTCTCCAGCACCAATATTATATGGAGAACCAACGCCCATTATTTCATCAAACTTTATGTCTGGACAAAATTTTAAAAAAATAGTATATGATATAGCTGCACATCTTTTTTCGACGGTAAGTTCTGATGAAGAGTTCGGAAATATAGATGTAGGTATACCATTTTCATTTGTTCCTTTACCTGTTACCCCTTGATATTTACCTTGTTGCAAATATTGTAGGACCAATTTAAGAGTTTCTGGTTCATACCAGCAATCATCATCAGGAAATCCGATGTATTGCCCTTTTACGTATTTCAGTCCGATATTTCTTGCATGTGAAAGAGAACAATGTTGGGCCTTTATGTAAGTCAGTTCTATCCTTTTGTCTAGTTTGTCGAAGATATCACGATTTTCCCCTTGATCAATAAAAATTAATTGAATGTCTTTTAATTTAACTCTTTCTTGGGCATTTAAGCTTTTTACAAAAAATATAAGTTCTTTACGCCTATCTTGTGACGTTTGTACTAGCGATATTAGCATTTGTATATCTTTTTATTTCTAATTCATTCATGTTCCATATATCAAAAGAAGTTCTTTTACTAATGAAACTTGCTGGACATCCACCCCATATTTCGCCTGAAGGAATGTCTTTTGTTACTACAGAACCTGCAGCTATTACCGCATCATCGCCAATGTTTACAGGTGCACATATTATAGTATGACATCCAATAAATACACGTTTTCCGATATTGACATTTCCTGCTACAAATCTTCTTTCTTTATTATTTGGCTTATAGTAATGAGTTAAAATTGTGCAGCGCATAGTTATTGTTAAATAATCTCCTATCTTTATATTTTCCGGGAAAATTGAATCTATAATAATTTGTTCACAAATATGTACATGATGCCCAATTTTTTAACACCTATAAATCGTAATAATTGTGGGCGAATTTTTTTCGAATGCAACATGCTACATTGTTGAAACGTTAATAAACATTTGTTGATTAATCTATGAAAC